>Ga0207755_100084_pt1 | contig 76309 bp, 76 predicted proteins | sample A23P2SouthBayCA_FD_187734 | JGI IMG/M metagenome (GOLD analysis project Ga0207755, IMG submission 187734) | Aerobic enrichment media microbial communities from Bioluminiscent Bay, La Parguera, Puerto Rico - A23 P2 (SPAdes) | ecosystem: Environmental > Aquatic > Marine > Unclassified ...
CGACGCGTTCGACCCGTCCCGGACGACGTAAGCACCGCAACGAGCGGAGCGAGTGAGGAGCGCAGCGAGGCCCGGACGGTCGAACGCGTCGGGGCTTTCACGCTGTTTGCGGTGGCAGTCCCAGTCACTCCGTTCAGGGCTTTCACGCTGTGTGCGGTGGCTGTCTCGGTAGATGCGTCAGTTAAGGCTGTCACGCCGTTCGCAGCGGTTGCAGTGGCAATGCGATCAACTGCACTCACGCGGTTTCCGGAGACGACACCCACCCAATCACCTCGCACTCCTCGACGCGGCAGGCATCGGAGTTATGTGAGTGGCACGTCTCTCCGGAGGTATGGCGCAGCTACTGTCCGACGACCTCGCAGACCAGATCGTGACGACAGCGCGGACGGCGACGGGCGACAGCCTCCGCTCGGTGACGTACTTCACGCGGTCGGACTTCGAACAGCTGTATCTCCGCGAGGACCTCGAACGCGACGCGGACCTCAACACCTTCGTCGGCCACGAGTGGCGCGGCTTCCGAGACACCAGCAACGCCTACCAGACCTCCGAACTCGGCGAGTACAAGTTCACCGTCCGCGCGTTCACGAACGGCTACCTCCTGCGCGTGACCGGCGAGCGCTCCGGCGTGCTCATCACCACCGACGGCCTCCAGATGCAGTCCTACGAGGAGATCGCCGACGCCATCGAGAAGATGCTCGGCGAAGACCCCACGCGGAACTGACCGCGCGACTCCCCGAACTCCACCGGATTCTCAGCCCGTATGACGCTCGACCCCATCCACGTCGACGGCATCGCCCGCCTCGCCGGCCGCGTCAGCCGCGGCGTCGACGAGCGCGACCAGCAGGCCGTCGCCGACACCGTCTGGGCGAACTTCCTCGACCCGCTCCGCGACGACGGCCGGGTCGTCCTCGAACCCCTGGGCGACCAGGAACGCCTGAAAGCCCCCGTCGACGACGTCGCGCTGACCGACCCTCCGTTCCCCACCCAGCACGGCCTCGACTCGGGCACGATCAACCCGACGACGTTCAAGAACGGCCTCGTGCTGGACGTCTCGCAGGCGGCGATGGCGGCGGTGCCCTCGGACCTGGAACTCCACCGCGGGCGGACCATCGTGATGACCGTCCACTCCAACGACGACACCTACGTCCTCGGCGAGGACGACTGGACGATGCAGGACGAGGGGTACGTCCGCAAGCGGGCGCTGCACGCCCCCCGCGTCGACCGCTACGAACAGAACGTCGTCCACGCGCTCGCGCTCTATCTCGCCGAGAGCGCCCACGCCCTCGACCAGGCCGACATCGTCGAGGACCTGCTGATCCTCGACGGGCCGCTGTATCCGACGGGGCTGCTCAAGTGGACCCAGCGCGACACCGCGCTCGCGGACCTGCTCGTCGAGGACGAACGCCCCCGCGACGTGGTCGCCAACTACCTCTCGCTCGTCGAGAAGTTCGTCGAGCGGGACGTTCCGCTGGTCGGGTTCATCAAGAACTCGACGTCGAAGGCCGTGACGCAGGTGGTCCGGGAGTCGACGAACGCGCCGTGGGCCAACGACAACGCCTTCTTCGGGCGGGTGCTCGCCCGCCGCGACGACGACGGCGACCTCCTGACCGACGCGCTCACCGCCACCAACTGGTTCCGCTCGCGGGCCGGCACCGACGCCGTCCTGGCCGCCGAGGGGGAGGCGCTCGGCCTCGAGCGCTCGCTCGACCGCGAGGCCTACGAGGTCACCTTCTTCGTCGTCTACGACCCGCGCGACGACCTGGTCTACCGGGTCGAAGCGCCCTACGCGTTCACCAGAGACCCCGACACCCGCGAGGCGCTTCGCCTGCAGATACTGCACGACGTGGCCGCCGAGGGCGGGCCGCCGCTGGCCGTCGCGAAGGCCGACGAACTCGCGCACATCGACCGGCAGGCCAACGAGCAACTCCGCCGGCGCATCGAACGCGAGTTCGACAGCGAGCGCCACCGCGAGTACAACGACAAGCGGTGGGGCATCGACGTGGACGAGATGGTTTGAACGCGTTCGGGTTCTCAGCGGGTCGTCTCGGCCTCGGAATCGGGGTCCTCGACGACCTCGAATTCGACGGCGTCGCCGTCGACGCCGATGCGGACGAACTGCGTGCGGACGTGTTCTTTCGCGCCCGCGACGGCGGCGTCGCGGTCCTCGAACCCGCGCGTCGTCGGCGACTCGAAGGCGACCCGCCGTTCTTGCCCGTCTATCCGCTGGACCTGCCCGCCGGATTCGACCTCGTAGAACGAATCGCAGATCCAGACGAACGGCGCCTCGTCGTCGGGGGCGCCCCGGAAGGTCGGAACCTCGTCGCCCGGTTCGTAGAGCGTGCCCGTCAGCGCCGTCCCACCGGCCCGCCCGCGGATCAGGAGCATACCCGGACCTACGCGGTCGAACGGCAAAAGTGGTACCCGCGCTCGGCGCGGGTATTGGCGGCGCGGGACGACCGACACGGACGGTCGACGCGAGCGCGCTCGGCGCGCGGCAACGCCCGTGACGGAAGGGTTAACCGGCCGCCGGGCCACCCGTCGGACATGAGCAGAGACGGGGCCGAGCGACCCGGCGACATCGACGGTATGGACATCGACGAGGCCGTCGAGGCCGTCGTCGCCGGGGGGCAAGAACAGGACGCCGAGACAGCCCGCGCCACCCTCGAGTTCGTCGCCGAGGACGGCGTCGTCTCTCACGACACCGTCTCGTCGACGCTCGGCGAGGTGTCGAAAGTCGTCGCGACCGCCGAGACGCGCACGGAACTCGCCGAGGGACAACTCGCCGACGCCCGCGAGAGCGCCGCCCACGTCGACGACCTTGGCGCCGTCGACTTCTACCTCGCGGAGTTCCAGGAGCGCTTCGACAACGTCGAACAGGCGCTGGGGACGCTGCAGGCGCGTCTCGAGGCCGTCACCGACCGCGCCGACTGGGGTCGCATCTACAAGGTCGCACAGGAAGCGAAGCAGGTGCGCCAGTCGGCGACGCAGGTCCAGGGCGCCGCCGACGAACTCCAGGTCGACCTCGAGGGGTTCGAGCGGTGGCTGGGCGACCGCGGGACGCGCTACCGCGAACTCGGCGACGACCTCGACGCGCTCGAACAGTCGGTCGCCGACCTCGGCGATGCGGTCGAGCGGATCGGTGACGCGGCCGACGGCGACGAGGAGGCGGTCGCGGCCGACCTCCCGACCGCGTGGGCGGACACGACCCTGCGCGTGCGGATGCTCGACCTCTTTCTCACCGACGTCCGAGGGGAACTGTCCGACCTGCGGACCTGGGACGAGCGCGAGGACGTGACCGACGCGGAACCCGCAGCGGAGATCGAGGCGCGGATCGACGAGGCGGCCGCCGAGTGCGACCGGCTGGCCGACCGCCTGGACGCGCTGGCCGAGCCCGCGTGGCGCGAGGACGTCGGCGACGACCTCGCCGAGTTCGACGCGGAACTCGCGGAGTTCGAGCCGCCGGTCGACTGGGGCGAGGTCCAGCGGACGCTGGAGACGTATCGCTCGCGGGTCGGCGCGGACTGAGCCGAGAACGAACTACGAACCTCGGTCGCGAGAACCGCTTTTCAGGTATCTGCCGCGTCGGGAGCCCCGGCGTCGCCGTTCGCGTCGCGGATCGCCGCCCGGAGCGCCACGCGAGCGACGCGCCCGCCGTGGTCGGCGGTGCGAGCCAGCGGGTCGAGCGCGCGCGCCAGCGCCAGACGGTCGGTCGCCGAGACGCCCGAGAGGTCGCCCACGGCGGGGCTCCCCTCCGTTTCGCCGGCACCGTCGGTCGCGACTGCGGCGTCTGCTGTCGGGTCGGTGGCACCGTCGACGCCCGCGAACAGCGCCGCCTCGACGGCGTCGACATCGGCGGCGACGCGTTCGGCGTCGTCGAGGGCGGCGTGGGCGGCACCGATGTCAGTTCCCTCCAGCACCGCGCCGGCGGCGTCCTCGACGACGGCCCGCGAGCGCGCGCCGAGGCGCGCGACTGTCTCGGCGACGGGGTCTGCGGGCGCGTCCGACAGGCGCTCGGCGACCGCGGCGATCCGGACGCCGGCGTCGGCCACGTCGCGGAGGTGGCGAGCGGTCTCGCAGTAGTCGAACAGTTCGGGCCGGGAGACGCCGAGGCGGTCGACGGTGGCCAGCGAGGTGAGCGCGCGGTTGCAGTGGCGCGCGACCATGCCGAACAGGCGCTCGGCCTCGTCGCGACGGTCTCGCAGGCGGTCGGCCGCCTCGCCGTCCCCCTCGACCAGCGCCGTCGTCGCCGCGCGATGGACCGAACAGGCGACGAACTGCAACTGGACGACCGACTGCCGGACCGAGACGTCACCGGCGTCGAGGAGGTTCCGGACGGCGAGTTCGCTGTCGTCCTCGGCGACGACGTCCGTCCCCACGAGGTCCGAGGCGAGTGCGCGGGCCGCCCGCCGCTGGGCGTCGTCGAACCCCTCGTCGCGGGTGAGCGTCACCGTCTCGAAGCCCGCGGTCTGGGCGGCCCGGAGGGTGCGGGTGACCCGCGCGGTGTCGTCCGCGTCGTCCGCGGTCGTCGCGTCGGTCCCGATCCCGGGTCCGTCCTCGGAGCCGAGATCGACGCGTGCCTCGTCGAGGTGGCCGCCGTCGCGTGCCGCGGACCGGACGACGACGGAGCCGTCGGAGTGGGTGTAGAGGTGGACCTCCGCGCCGGCTTCGAGGGCGTGTTCGGTGGCCCACTCTTTGGGTATCGAAACGGTGAACGTGCCGCCGCCGACTTGCTGTAGTTTGCGTGTTTCCATGTGTCGTGGGTCGTGATGTGGTGGTTGCCTCGCGTCGCGTCAGTACAGCAGCGCGGAGTCGTTGTCGACCAGATAGAGCGTGCGCGCGGCGACGTTGACCGCGTGGTCGCCGACCCGCTCCAGGTCCCGCACGGTCAGCAGGGCGCGGGAGACGTCTTCGAGGATCGCCTCGACGCCCCAGGCGTCGCCGTCGGCGGCCGCCTCGCCGAGCAGGTCACGGACGACCCGCTCGCCGGCGGTCCGACAGAGCGCGTCTATCTCGTCGTCGCGCTCGGCGACCCGGTGGCAGGCCGCGACGTCTTCGCGCTCGTAGGCGTCGAGCGCGGCCTCGACGAGGGCGACCGTCTCGGCGCCGATGGCGCGGACGTCGACCGTGTCGAGGCGGCTCTCGGGCGTGTCGCGGGTGTAGCGGCCGAGATTGGACGCGAGGTCGCCGACCCGCTCCAGGTCCGTGAGGATCTTGAACGAGGCGGCGACGAAGCGCAGGTCGCTGGCGACCGGTTGCTGGAGCGCGAACAGGTCGATACACGCCTGCTCGAGGTCGAGGTACCGCTCGTTGATCTCGGCGTCGGCCGCGACGACCGCCTCGGCGGCGTCCTCGTCGCCGGCTTCGAGGGCGTCGAGCGCGCGCTCGAGCTGGGCGACCACGTCTTCGCCGAGCGCGACGACGTCCGCCCGCAGCGCGTCGAGGTCGTCGCGGTAGCGCTCCCGGGCCATCCTATCCGAACTTGCCGCTGACGTAGTCCTCGACGCGCTGGCTCTGGGGGTCCTCGAAAATCTTCTCGGTGTCGTCGTACTCGACGAGTTCGCCGCCGGTGAGGAACACGGCGGTCTGGTCTGAGATGCGCGCGGCCTGTTGCATGTTGTGCGTGACGACGACGACCGTGTACTCCTCTGCGAGTTCCTCGATGAGGTCTTCGATCTTCGCGGTGGCGATGGGGTCGAGCGCGCTCGCTGGCTCGTCCATCAGGATCACCTCGGGGTCGACGGCGAGACAGCGCGCGATGCAGAGTCGCTGCTGTTGCCCACCCGAGAGGCCGAGGGCGTTGTCGTCGAGGCGGTCGCTGACCTCGTCCCACAGCGCCGCCTGCTTGAGCGAGCGCTCGACGAGATCCTCGGCCGCTTTTTCGTCTCTCCGACCGGTGAGGCGGGCGAGCAGGCCGGTGTCGATGTCGCCGTGCTTGCGCGGGCCGTAGGTGATGTTCTCGCGGACGGACTTGGGGAAGGGGTTGGGCGCCTGGAACACCATGCCGACGCGCTTGCGCAGTTCCACGAGGTCGACGCGGTCCTGGTAGATCTCCTCGCCGTCGAACTGTACCGACCCGTCGATCTCGGCGGCCTTGATCCGGTCGTTCATCCGGTTGAGACAGCGGAGGAACGTGGACTTCCCACAGCCCGAGGGGCCGATGAGCGCGGTGACGCTCTCTTCGGGAATGTCCATCGAGACGCCTTTCAGCGCGTGGTCGTCGCCGTAGTAGACGTCCAGGTCCTCGACGGCGATCTTGGCCGGGCCCGCGAACTCGTAGTTGCGCCACTCCTCGCGGATCTCCTCGTCGGTCTCGCCCGCCGTCGTCGTGGACGGGGTGTCGGTCTCGCTCGTCCGTGGTTCGGTCTCTGTTTCGCTCATTCGTATTTGAGTTTGCTGCGGAAGTACTGTCGCGTCGCGATGCCGATGGCGTAGAAGGAGAGGACGACGATGAGGAGTACGAGCGCCGTCCCCCAGCCGAAGGCGTCGACGTCGTCCAGGCCCGAACTCTCGCCGGTCCCGGTCAGGATGATCTGCCAGAGCTGCAGGGGCAGCGAGGCCGTCGCCCGCGTCAGTTCGGGGTTGGTGACGAACGGCGGCGACAGCGAGAGCTGGAAGTTGTTGATCACCTGGACGGCGTCGCCGGCCTGCGGCAGGGTCGGGCCGGCCATCGTGAGCAGCAGGGGCGCCGTCTCGCCGGCGATGCGGCCGACCCCGAGGATGACGCCGGTGACGATACCGGGCATCGCCGCCGGGAGCACGACGCTGCGGATGGTCTTCCACTTCGACACGCCCAGCGCCGCGCTGGCGTCGCGGTACTCGTCGGGGACCGCGAGCATCGCCTCGCGGGCGGTGATCAACACCAGCGGGAGGAGCATGAACCCGAGCGTGAGCATCCCGGCCAACAGCGACCGGCTCGGCTGCGGGGTGAACCGGGGCACGAGGAAGGCCGCGCCGAACAGGCCGAAGACGATCGACGGTGTCGACCACAGCGCGTTGGTCGCCACCTCGACGACCTTCGTGAAGCGGCCGCGCTCGGCGTACTCGGTGAGGAAGACGGCCGAGCCGACACCGAGCGGGACGGCCATCACGGTCGCGCCGATGACCAGCCAGACCGTGCCGATGATCGCCGGCCAGATGCCGTTGACCTCGTTGAACAGCGACACGCCGTTCATCACGAACGGCCACGACACCGGCCAGACGACGGTGTAGCCGAGTTCGAACAGCCGGATGTCGGCGAAGGGGATCACCAGCGCGAAGGCCAGATGGGTCGCGGGCCCGACGCCGAGGCCGAACTCGAGGCCGCGAGTCATCGGCGAAAAGCCCTTCATGAAGACGAAGGCGACGAGGCCAAAGAGCGTCGCGATGATCGCGCCCGCGTTCAGGTAGATGAGCATGTACGCGCCGAGGTGGCGGCCGCGCGCGCCGAACCCGCCGTAGGCCTTGGCGGCCGCCCACCCGACGACGAGGCCGCTGAACAGGACGGCGACCGGGACGACGATCCCCGGCAGGAACGTCACCTGCTGGGAGGGGGGGAAGTTCGCGGGCGCCCACGACCAGTCGGGACCGATGGCGCCGACGAAGAGGACGCCGCCGAGGAAGACCGCGAGCGCGCCGGCGGGAAGCGTCGAGCCGACGTCCTCCGGCGGGAACGCCGCCAGGGCGAACCCGCCCGCACCGACGAGCAGGGCCGCGAGCTGCCAGCCCGGCGAGCCGAGCCCGAGCGTCTGGGAGGCGACGAGCCCCCCGATGACGAACCAGATGAGGCCGAACAGCCCCGCGGCGACGAGGCCGGCGCTCGCTCGCGCGGTGGTCTGGTACGACCCCGTGTAGGAGGCGACCCCGAGCGCGCTGACGGTGAGCCCCGCCAGCACGAGCACGGCGCCCAGCAGCGCGGGCGTCCCGAGACCCGCGATCGTGTCGGAGATCGAGACGATCTGGAACAGCGCGGCGAGCGCCAGGACGAACAGCAGCGCCGAGAGGCCGACGGTCAGCCCGGCGACCGTCTCGAAGCCAGAGGTGTCCTCCTGGACGACGTCCGCGCGGGTGACGCCGGCCATCAGTCCATCCCCTCCAGTTTCCGGTGCATGTGCGACTCGATCAGTTGGGCGCCGATGCTGATAGTGAGGACGGTGATGAACAGGACGACGCCGGCGAGGAAGAGCGCGCTCCGGGCCTCGTTGAACGAGGAGCCGTAGTTGGCGGCGATGGCGGAGGTGAGCGTCCCGTAGCCGTAGAAGACGTTGTACAGCGGTTCGGTCAGCCGCGGGGCGTTCCGGAGCATGACGGTCGCGGCCATCGTCTCGCCGATGGCGCGGCCGACGCCGAGCAAGACTGCGGCGGAGATACCCGAGAAGGCCGCGGGGATGGTGATCGAGGTCATCGTCTGCCAGTCGGTGGTGCCCATCGCGAGCGACCCGCTTTTCATCGACTCGGGGACGCTGTTGATGGCGTCCTCGGCGACCGAGACGACCGTCGGCAGGGCCATCAGGCCGACGACGATGCCGACGAAGAGGTAGGTGCCCTGGCCGGAGAGGCTGAACTGGTCGGACACCCAGGGGCTCAACACGGCGAGGCCGAGGAAGCCGTAGACGATCGAGGGGATGCCGGCGAGGATCTCGACGCCGGGTTTGACGAACTCGCGCACGCGAGGCGGCGCGATCTCACTGATGAACAGGGCGGCGGCGACGCCCAGCGGTCCGGCGACCAGCGTCGAGATGATCGTCACCATGACCGTGCCGTGGATCATCGGGATCATCGAGAACGTGCGCGGGGTGCGGGCGGGCCGCCACGCCTCTTTCGTGAACGCTTCCAGCGCGGGGACGGTGATGCCGAACACCTCGCCGCTGGTGAAGCGGGCCACCTCCCGGGCTTCGAGGAAGATGAACACGGTGATGAGCCCGAGAATGAGGATCGTGACGACGGTCATCACGAGCGTGACGACCTTCGCGGTCACCTCCTGGTGGCGCAGCCAGCCGTAGCCGGTCGCGGCGACGAACACCAGCAGGAACGCCGGCGTGTAGGGTGATATCAGGAGGAATCCCACGAACGCCCCGACGAGCGCGAGACAGGCGACCGCCACGGTGACGAGCGCGCCGTTTTCGGTCTCGTCGACGATGTCGGAGACTGTGTCGAGGGTTCGCTGGATCCGTCCGGTCGGTCCGTCCGCATCGGGGTCGTGTGTTGCTGCCATCTCTCTTGGGGTCGTGTATATAGTCGGTCGAAAGCGGGTGGTCGGTCGGAAGCGGGGGACGAGACCGCGGGACCCGTCGCGTCAGGCCTGGTCCGGCAGTTTCTCGCTCTCGGCCTCGATGTCCGACGTCGGCAGCGGGATGTAGTTGTTGTCCTCGACGAAGCGGACCTGGCCGAACTCCGTCAGGAACATGTTGAGGAACGCGGCCTCTTTGATCGAGGTCCCGTCGGGCGCGTCCTCGGTGATCTTCGTGTACATGTGCAGGTCCCGGTTGAGCGGGTAGTCGCTGTCGAAGATCGTGTTCTCGGCGTCCTTGTCGGGCCGGTAGACCGTGCCGTCGAAGTTGATGGCGATCGGCTGGACCTCCTCGCCCGTGAACGCCAGCGCCATGTACGCGATGGCGCCGTTGTTGTTCTGGACGAGCTGCCTGACGCCCTGGTTCTGGCCCTCGCGGGCGTCGACGCCGGGCGTGTTGGCGTTCTCGTCCTGGAGCATGTTGAGCCGGAAGGAAGTCGCGGTCCCGGAGCCGGTCGCGCGACCGATGCAGAAGATCTCCTGGTCCGGGCCGCCGATCTCGCTCCAGTTGGTGATCTCGCCGAAGTAGATCTGTCGGACCTGCTCGCCGGTGAGCTCGGTGATGCCCGCGTCGTAGATGTCCTTGCTGACGACGACCGGCTGGCCGTCGCGGCCGACGACGTGGTCGACGAACGTCTCGTCGCGCTCGCTCTCGGAGATGTCGAGTTCGGCCGTGATCGGGCCGGAGGAGTTGCCGATGTCGACGAGTTCGTCGCGGACGGCCTCACAGCCGGTCCCGGAGTGGCTCAGGCTGACGCTCGTCCGAAACGGCGGGTTCGAGCGCTCGCCCGTCGGCTCGTAGCCGTAGAGGCTCGCGAAGTAGTCCGCGAGGTGCATGTCCGTGTCGATCTCGCCCCAGCCGGGGACCTCCGCGTCCTCTTCGGAGTTCGAGCCCCAGTACTCGCCGTCGCTCGGCGGCGCGTTCCCGCTCCAGTAGGAACTGCCGCGGTTCGAGATGGGGTACACCGTCGACGACCCCTCGGCGGTCAGGATGCTCGTGTCCATTCCTCCGTCGCCGCCATCGCCGCCGTCGCCACCGTCGCCGCCGTCGCCGCCGTCGCCGCCGCTATCCTCGGGTGTGTCGGTGTCGTTGCCGCCACCGCTGGAACAGCCCGCCAGACCAGCGGCCCCGACCGCCCCGGACGCTACCAGAAACTTGCGACGCGAGAGTCGCCCACTCGTCCGCTCTGAGTCGTGTGACATCACGCGAAGACAGACTGTATCGGGTAAAACCCGTTTATAATAGCACCCCGTACGGGTACTGACCGCTCTGACCGCTATAGTCTCACAGTTCTACTCAGAGTTCTCTGAGCGATACGTTCGGCTATATAGGACTCTGTTCGGCGAGCGGCCGTGAGCGGGCAATATCGAGAGCGAAGTGGAAATACGGAGGTCAGTCGTCGGCGGCGGCCGGCGAATCGGCCGGCCGCTGGTCGGCGACGTAGTCGACGAAGTTGTCGAACAGTCGCTTGGCCTCGCAGGCCGCCTGGAAGTTCTCGGTCGTGACGCCGTCGAGCACCGACTGGATGCGCTCGTCGCTGAGCTGGTCGTCCTTGCCGGTGGTCACGTCGGCGGCGGTCTCCATGTCGTACTCGGGGTGGAACTGGACGGCGAAGACGTGGCCGTCGCGGAAGCCGTGGACGCCGTAGTCGTTCTCGGCGAGCAACTCCGCGCCCGGCGGGAGTTCGGTCACTCGGTCAGAGTGGGTCGTGAACACGGTGAACTCCTCGTCGATGCCGTCGAGCAGCGCGGAGTCGCCGACCCGCTCGACGGTGCGATAGCCGATCTCGTAGTCGTCCATCGGCTCGACGGTCCCGCCGAGCACGTCCGCGAGCAGCTGGTGGCCGTAACAGACGCCGAGGAAGGGTATGTCGCGGTCGATGGCCTCGCCGACCCACTCCTTGGTGGGCTCGATCCACGCCTCGTCCCAGTAGACCGACGCCCGCGAGCCCGTGACGACGGCGCCGTCGACGTCGAAGGTGTCGGGGCGGTCGCCGCCGGGCAGGTGATACTCCACGAGGTCCGCGTCGAGTTCGCGCCGGAAGTTCCGGCGGTTGCCCTCGGGCTCGTGCGCCCCGTTCAACAGCGCGATGCGCGGCCGACTCATTGTCACACGGCAGGTACTCGGCGAGTAAAAGGGTTTCAACTCGGGCAGTACTCGCGGCGGTCCGTGACGGGCGCTGGCGACGCCGATCCGTCGACCGCTCACTCCGGCGCTTCCAGCCAGCCCAGCAGCGCGTCGGTGACGGCCGCGCTCTCCTCGACGAAACACAGGTGGCCGCCCTCGACGGCGGTGAACGCGCCGCGCGGGAGGCCGTCGGCCAGGTCCCGGCCAGCGTCGACGGGGACGACGGTGTCGGCTTCGCCGTGGAACACGCGCGCGGGCGTCGTAATCTCGTAGAGCGAATCGCTCCGGTCGAAGCCGGTCATCGCCGCGGCCTGACCCTCGAAGCCGGCGCGGTCGGCGTCCTCCTCGCGGCGCCAGCCGACGATGTCGTCGGCGACGTCCGGGTGCGCGGCGATATCCGCCGCGAACGCGTTGCGCAGCGACGCCCGGAGCGCGGCGGGGTCGTCCCGCGGCGCGAACAGGGAGGCGAGCGCGTCGGCGTCGACGCGGTCGCCGCTGGCGGCGGTGCCGAACAGCGTCAGCGTCGCCGCGCGGCCGTAGCGGGCGGCGTACTCCAGGGCGACCATGCCCCCGAGTCCCGCGCCGACGAGGTTCGCGTCGGCGATCTCGGCATCGGAGAGCACCGCCTCGAGGTCGGCGGCGAGCGTGCGGGCGTCGGAGGGTCCATCAGGAGCGTCGGAGCGACCGGTCCCGCGCAGATCCCAGACGACCGTCTCGAAGCCCGCGGCGACGGCGTCGTGTTGCCAGCTCCAGAGCCACGCGCCGAACCCGACAGAATTGACGAAGACGACGGTGTCGGCGGCACGGTCGCTCGCGCCCGCAGGTCCGGGCGCGTCCTCGCCCAGCGGTCGCACGTCGCCGCTCACCTCGTAGTACAGGTCCACGCCCCGATTGGTCGCAGTCGGCATCGGTGCGAGGTTGGTGCGGCGGCGGGAAGGGCCTCACGGTCGGCCGCGGCGGGAGTCGGTCGCAGAGCCGTCACCGTCGCCGGAAAGCGTATATTTGCGGGGCCGATCCGGACACCTATGCGCCGACGCGGATTCCTGGCGTCGCTGGTGGCCGGCACCGCCTCGCTGGCCGGTTGCTCGCTGATCGGTGGCGAGTCGAGCGACGGCGACCGAGGGCAGTCTCCCAGCCCCGGCCCAGGAACGTTCACCCCCGCACCGGTCCCGACCACCCGGGACACGCCCGTCGACGGCCGGACGACTCGGTCGGGCGACCGACGGACGGAGGGCACGCCCCGGGGGCCGGAGTCGCTGGCGAGCGTCGTGGACCTGCGGACGAGTCGGCGCACCTACGCGTTCGCGCCGACGATGATGCAGGTCGGCGACACGACGGCGGCTCTGTGGTTCGGCCGGACGGCGACCGCCGACGACCCCGCCCGTCTCGTCGGGTGGATCCGGAACGGTGCCGACGAAGCGCGTACGGTCCGACTGGGCCGGATCCCCGCGGTCGGCCGGGTCCACGCCCGCGGTCCCGACGACCGCGACGGCGCGGCGCACCTCCACCTCGCGCCGACCCCCGAGCATGACCTCGCCGAAGCGGTACCGCGCCTCGAACGGAACGACGCGGGTCGCTGGATCGTCCGGTCGCTCGGCTTCTGGATGCCCGAAACCGTCCGGATGGCCGCCGGCGAACGCCGCCGGCTCGCCTACGCGGTCGTCGTCGGCCCCGACCCGCCGAACCGGCCCACCGGGATCTACGAGTTCCCCGGCGAGGGCGACGGTCGCATCGCGGTCTGGAACACGACCAGTCCCGGTCCGGCGACCGAGTCGCGATTCGCTGGCCAGTCGGTGGCGCCCCCGGACCGCGACGACTCCGACAGCGACGAGCGGTCAGTCACGTGGTATCACGAGGCCGACCGCACGACACCGGTGTTCGTCCGGCCGTCGACGGAGCGACTCGAACTCGACGGCCGCGCGACCGTCACAGCGGTCAATCACAGCCGCGAGGCGGTGGGCTGTGGGCAATGGAGCCTCTACAAACTCGTCGACGGCGAGTGGTTTCTCCTCGGACCGTGGAGCAGTCCGACGTCCTGTCGCCTGCTCGCGCCCGGTGGGCGTGCGGAGTGGACGCTCCGGGCGTTCACCGGGGCTGCGGACCCACCGCCCGAGCGACGGGGGCGCGAGTACACGCGCGGCCATCTCGGCGGCGGTCGCTACGGCATCGTCTCCGGCTACAGCCACGCGACCGGGGTCAGCGCGGCCCTGGTCGAACTCGTCGGGCCGCCCGCCGAAATCGTGCCCACCGACGACGCGACCGTAGCGCGCGACGGCGACGTGGTGACGGTGACCACCGCCCCGTACGGCGACGATCGGTTCGCGCCCGACGCCTCGTTCGCGGTGGAGCGTGTCGGCGCGGCCGACGACGGCGCCGAGCGACTGATCGCCGAGCAAGTAATGGACAGACACGGGCTCAGCCGAGCAAGGGGACTGCGGAACGCGCTACCGTTTTTCCGGCCCGAAATCGAGCGCGTCGTCGTCCGCACCGACGAGACGGTCCGGAGAAGGGTCCTCCCCGCGGCCCGGAGCGTGCGACGGTTCCGGTTCGACGGCGAGACGTACGCGGTGACGGCCCCGGACGACGAGACGCCGGACTGACCGGCACGATGCTTTTCCCACGGCCGCCCCACGCGCCGCCATGGGCCACTGCATCGCCTGCGGCGAGGAACTGCTGGAAGTCGTCGAGAGCGACACGGACGCGAAGTTCAGCGACGCAACCGTCTGGGAGTGCCCGGAATGCGGCGGGGTCCTCGGCGTCAGCGAATGGGGGTGACCGCGCTCGGTCGGCCTGTAACCGCGTGCCGATACAGCCAATACATTCAATACATTCGATACAGAATCTCGGGTATGCCGATCAGCAGCGACGAGTTCGAGGAACTGCGGACCTCGGACGACGGCCCTCGACCGGGAACGAACGCCGCGGCGATCCTCTCCTTTCTCGCCGAGAACCCCGACACGGCGTACACCCAGAGCGAGATTGCGGCGGCGACGGACGTGAAACGGGGGTCGGTCGGGCCGACGCTCGTGCGGTTGCGCGAGCGGGGGCGAGTGGACCACCGCGGCACGTACTGGCGACTCAGCGACCACGAGCGGAGCGTCGACGCCGCGACCGACCACGCCGCCGCGACCGCTGCCGAGCGCGAAACGGCCGGCGAGACACCGTCGTACGACGACTGGCAGACACACGCGGTCGACCCGCGCGACGGTGACGCCGGTGACGGAACCGATGCGTGACGGCTACGACGCCGGGGCCGTCGTCTGGGCGCCCGATCCCTACAACGACGGTGCCGACCCGCGACCGTGGCTCGTCCTCGCCGCGGACTGTCTGCCCTACCACGGCGAGGAGTACGTCTGCGCCGCGCTCACGCTGAGCGACCTCGACGACAACCTCGAAGTCGGCGATGACTGGGTCGCCGGCCGAAACCCGGACGTGACTTCGTACTGCTCGCCGTGGGTACTCGCGACGATCAAACACGACGCCGTCGTGAACCCGCAGGGTCGCGTGACAGAGACGTTCGCGAGAACGGTCGCCGAACGGAGCGCGGACTACCTCACTGCCGATACGCGGTGACCGAGTCAGGCCGACCGTGCGTCTCCCGTGGGGAAGAGTTCGGACGCGACGTCGAACGCCGCCAGAGAGCCGTGGCCCGAGCTCTCGCCGCGGCGCGCGTTCTCACCGCGGTCGGACACCGCGTTCGCCGGTGGCCGTTCGCCGTCGATGCGCTCGTGTCGCTGCGTGTCTCCGGCCATGGTCAGTCGTCCGCCGAAATCGGTTCGCCGCTGGCGTCGGTCGGGGCGGGGCTCTCGCCGTCGTCGAAGGGGTACCACGACTGCTTCCCGTCGGCGAGACACGGGTCCTCGTACCCCTCGACCTCTTCGGGTTCGGCGAGTTCGACGATGGTCTCGTGGCCGGTGGCGTCGACCCACTGGCGGAATGTCTGGCCCTCCTCGCGCAGCGCGGCGTAGGCCTCGACGAGGTTGGCGATCATGCCGGGCACCTCGTCTGCGGGCACGCGCTGGCGCGTACACCGCCTCGATCGGCCCGTCAGCGATGGCCGCGACCGTCCCGACCGGGCCGGGTCCGGTGTCGTCGGGGAGTCGGTCGACCGGCACGCCCCACTCCTCGGCGACGAGTTCGCGGCTCTCGGGGTCGTCGAAGTCGCGCTGGCCGGGCCAACCGCCCTTCGACGAGCACACTCTGGTGCCCATCGAGTTGGACTGCCCGGTCAGCGAGAACGGACCGCTGCCGGGTCCCACGTTGCCGGTGGCGAGACAGCAGTCGACGAGCGCGCCCGCGGTGTCGGTCCCCTGGACGGACTGGTTGACGCCCATCCCCCAGTAGATCAGGGTCGGGTCGTCGAGAGCGTCGGCGAGTTTCTCGACCGCATCGAAGGGGACGCCGGCGCGGTCGGCGGCGGCCTCGGGGTCGGGCAGGCCGGCGACGAGATCGTCGAAGCCGCTGGTCGACTCGGCGACGAAGGCCTCGTCGACCCGGCCGGTCTCGACGACGTGCGCGAGGACGGCCCGCGCCAGGTCGAGGTCACCGCCCAGGTCGGGGCTGACGTGGGTGTCGGCCGTCTCTGCGGTCTCGCTCTCGACGGGGTCGACGACGATCAGTTCGCTGTCGGGGTCGTCGGCGCTGTCGGAGATCCACCGGAACATCACCGGGTGGGCGACCCGCGGGTTCGCGCCCCAGACGACGTGGCTCTCGGCGTCCGGGATGTCGTCGTAGGTACACGGCGGCGCGTCGCTGCCGAAGGCGTCGTAGTAGACGTTGACGGCGCTGGCCATGCACAGCGTCGTGTTCGCGTCGTAGTAGCGGGTGCCGAAGCCGCCGCGGGCGAGCTTGCCCAGCGCGTAGGCGGCCTCGTTGGTCTGTTGCCCGCTCCCGAGGACGGCGACGCCGACCCGGTCGCGCTCGAGAGTCTCCCCGAACTCCTCGACGATGCGGGCCAGCGCCACGTCCCAGGTCGTCTTCTTCAGTTCGCCGCCGCGGCGCACGAGCGGTTGCGTGAGCCACTCGCCGCTCGGGTCGGCTGTCTCCTCGACGCCGCGCTGGCAGGCCAATCCCCGATTGACCGGGTGCGCGGCGTCGCCACGGACCGTGTCGAGGCCGTACCCCACGTCGACCCCGCGCTGGACGTGTCCGCAACCGACCGCACAGCGCATACAGGTCGTCGACACCCAGTCAGGCGTCCGACGACCCCCCGGCGACGGACGCGCCCCACGCGCCCGCCGGTCTTTCACCAACTATCATTTCCGACTACTCGTTCACTAATTTTCTCGGTCGCATTATATTCGTCCACCAGTTCTCGATTCAGCGTGATGTGTAGGTCACATATAACGCTAGTCGTTTGGTGTTTCGAAATATAGAGTCGGCCAGTGGACGAACAATCAGTATTAGGACGTCTCCTTTCGATATAAGGATATAAAATGCGGACGCAGCGGTCCGAAAATCCGACGGGCGTCCGGTTTTCGACCCGGTCCCGTCGAGGACCGCTCGTCCCGTGGGCGCAACCACTGTCCCCGGCGCGCGCTGCTTTCGGTTTAGAGCGGTCCTCAGTCCACTTTTCGGCAGTCGATCGACTTCGGGAGGGGCGAGCGACGGCGGGCGAGGAGGGGGTCCGGGCCGATCGACCGGTCGATCCGGCCAGTTCCGTTCGGTCGGTGAGGTCGTCCCGGTCCGGTCGGCGGGGGTCCGCCGACCGGTGTCGCAGTTCAGAGCGGGAGCGAGTCGGTCAGCGAGGACTGCTTGGGTTCCTCGAGTTCGAGGTCGACGCCGAGGGTCGTCTCGACGGCGACGGCGACGGCGGTCGGGAACCCTTCGGGCGCCACCGAGACGGGCGCCTCCCGGAGCGCGGTCGTCTCGCCGTCGGGGACGGCGACGTCGGCCTCGTGGAGGTCGCGGTCGTCGGGGTCGGCGAAGTTGGCGACGACGGCGTCGACCCGCGCGTCCACGTCGGCCAGCAGGTCCCGCGTCCGGGGGAGCGAGGCCCTGCCGTGGGCGCTGTCCGGCGCGACGAGGACCACCCGGTCGGCGGCGGTCACGGCCGCGACCGCGGGGTTGGCGGCCACCGGCGGCACGTCGACGAACACCCGGTCGTACCGGTCAGCCGCCGTCGACAGCCGCTCGGCCAGCCGCCGCGCGCAGGCGCTCGTCTTCGCCCGCGCGAGTTGCTCGAAGGGAGCCCGCGCCGGCGCGATGTGGACCTCGCCGGGCAGGTCCAGCCCGAGCGGGGTCGTCGCCTCCGCCAGTGGCAGGTCGTCGGTCACCGCGTCGGTCACGTCCGTCCCGATGTCGCCAGGAATCGCCGTCGCCAGCCCCTGCGTGCCGAACGCGGCGTCGACGACGGCGACCTCTCTGTCCGCCCGCGCCAGCGTCGCCGCGAACTCCAGGCTCAGTCGCGTCGTTCCCGCTCCCCCGACCGTCCCCACGAGCGCACACACCGTGCCAGTCATGTGTCCGCGTTGTCACGCACTCGGGTATAAACGTACGTGATCCGCGCCGACGATCCGATCGAAAAACACTCTTGGGCGAGGGGAGAGGGTCGCGTATGCGACGCGGGGGACTGGCGATACTGGTCGTAGCGCTCGCGCTGGTGGCCGGCTGTTCGGCGTTCGGGGGGTCGAGCGGACCCGACGGGCCGACGCCGCCCGGCGTGGCCGACAACGGTTCGGTCAACGAGACGAAACTGCTACAGACACACGCCGCGGCCGGCAACGGGACGACGCTGAAGGTCACCCACCGGAACGGCGACCGCCGGACGGTCGCCTACAGCGGGCCCGACGCGGCGTTCGTCCGCGACGACGACGGCGCCACCTGGACATCGGGCCCGGTCAGCATCGGCAACGCGACCTTCGGGGACGCCGACTACGAGTTCGACTTCGCGCGTAACTCCTCGCTCGGCGGCGGCGGTGGCGCCACCACGATCCAGTTCGGGTTGGGTGTCCGGCTTGCCACCGCGGAGTACGAACACGCCGGCACCCGGACCGTCGACGGCGCCGACCTCCACGAACTCGAACTGGTCGACACGAAGAGCCTCGGGAACGCCCTGGGCCACTACACCGGGACGATGCTCGTCGACGAGCGGGGGCGGATCCACAGCCTCAGCGGCGAGGTCGGCGAGAACGAGAGCATCGCCGACGCCTACGAGTTCGCCTACGACTGGGGGGTCGAGACGGTGCCCGAGCCGTCGTGGCTCGACGCGGTCCCGCGCGGCGAGGCCCGCAAGACCGCCGGCGGGACCGTCTTCGTGTTCGAACTGACCGGCGGTTCGGCGCTCCCGGCGGGGGCGGAACTCCGACTCTCACACGACGGCGGGAACTATCGGGTGACGCTGAGCGAGTCGCTCGCGGCCGGGGAGACGCTCGCGCTCGGCCTGCGCGAGGGTGGCGGTAGCGACGAGAGCGGTGGTAGCGACGAGAGCGCCGCCGACGAGCGGACCCTCGCGGTCTCGCGCGGGTCGCTCGACGGCGCGGACCTGGTGGACCTGCGGGGCAAGCGGACGCAACTGGCCGGGACGGTGACGCTCGACGACGGGACCGTCGTCTCGGTGTCCGTGGCGGTCGGCGAACTGGATCTCTGAGCCGAAGGTCCCGAACCTGTTCGGATCGTAGCGGTCGGACGGTGTCGACCCGAAACGGAGGGTCTCGGGGGTAACGTCAGCGTTTTCACCGTTCCGTGCCTACGTCCACAGATATGAAACGGCGCGACTTTCTCGCGGCCACGGGGATCGCGGCCGCCGGCAGTGCGGGGGCGTACCTCCTCTTTCGGGACTCCCGGAGCGCGGCCGTCGAACACCCCGGCACGCTCGACGCGACGTTCGCGGCCAACGGCGACTACCCGAGCGACGGGGACCCGGGCGACGGGCGCCCGCCGGCGTTCGCGAACCCGCCCGCGAGCCCGAACGCGGACCCGTCGACGTTCGACTCGCTCTCTGTCAACGGTGAGACGGTGCGACTCGCGCCCATCGACGTGGTCGAGCGGTGGTACCGCCGCGGCGAGGCGCGGTTCGTCGACGCACGCGGCCTCGGCCAGTACGAGAAATCGCACATCTACGGCGCGGTCAGTTCCTCGGCCGAGCAGGGCTCCTCGGGCGGCGCCATCGACCCCTGGCCGAGCGACGCCCGGATCGTCACCTACTGTGGCTGTCCGCACCACCTCTCCTCGATGCGCGCCGCCGGCCTCCAGAAGGGCGACCACACGAACGTCTACGCGCTCGACGAGGGGTACGTCGAGTGGTCCGACCGGGGCTACCCGATGGCCGGTACCGCCTTCACTGGCGGCGGCAACGCCGACCTCCGCGAGTGGATCATCGAGGGCCGCATCGACGCCCGCTACACCGGGCAGTACGCCTGGGCGCGCACCGACGGCAGCCAGGAGGCCGCCCCGATCGGCGACGACGGCGCCTTCACCATCCACGTGCGCTTCCCCGACGTGACGGGCGAGACGCCCGTCCAGCTATCGACGCCCGCGTTCACCGTGACGCGCGCGCTCGGCGACCTGGCCTCCGGGACTGTCGACGGCGCGTAGCCGTCGGCGGGGCGACCCCGTCCGGCCCGCCGACCGGAGGTGTTTTCTGCCGGTGGCGACGAGGGATGGTAGGTGGCACGGTGGGGCGGCCACCTTTCGACCCGCGCTCCGCGCGTGGGCCATCGCTGTCCCACCTACCCCGCCTCTCTACAACCCGCGAGCGACCGCCACGCGGCTTCGAGCGACGCCCCACTCACTCTCACTCGTGACCCCCGGTGCCCGCGACTGTCGGAGTCCGGGTCGACGAGCCGGGTCTGGACCGCGCCGGTGCTGGACCGGGTCGCGCCGGCGACAGTTATCGACCCGCGGCCAGGACGAACAGCACCATCGCGACCGTACTCACGACGGCCACGACGCCGGCCCCGGCGACGACCGTTGCCGTCGCGTCGGGGAACCGGCTGGCGGCCGGGACGGAGAGGCGAACGTCGAGCGCGAGGACCGCCAGCGCGCCCGCGAGGTCGAAGACGAGGTCCCAGGCGGTGTCGCGCCAGCCGTACTGCACGAGGACCGGGTCGACGTCGTACCGGTCGCCGACCACGCGAGCGGTCAGTTCGATCAGTTCCCAGAAGACCCCGAGGACGAGCGTCACCGCCACGACCAGTCCCTCGACGCCGAGCACCGCGGCCCCCGGGACGCCGGCCGCACTCGGCGACTCGCCCAGCCCGAGCAGTCCGGCGTAGACCAGCGCCGCCACCAGCCCCGCGGAGACCGTGTGTGTCAGGTGGTCCCACCACCAGTTCGTGTCGTACGGCCCGAGCATCCCGATCGAGTGCAGGCAGGTCGCGACGGCGACCCACGCAAGCAGCGGCGGGCCGAGCGTGCTCGGCGGGTCGACCGTGAGTCGGAGAGCGAGTTCGACGGCGAGCGGGGCGCCCACGGCGACCAGGCCCACGAACGCGTTCGCGACGGCGGCCGTGTTGTCCCGCCGGTGAGCGACAAAAAGCACCGCGAGCACGCCGCCGAGCGAGACGGCGACGGCGGCGAACAGCGGGTCAGTCATCGGGTGGTCTCCGGTCGTTCGAGCGGTGTCGAAGTGTCGAGCGGCGGTGTCGAAGTGCCGCCCGTCGGCGTCGTCCTCCCGGGCACCCGCCTACACGTAGGTGAACCAGTCGTCGTAGCCGTCGAGTTTCCCCTCGACGAGGTCGAAGAACTGGGTCTGGACGTCGTCGGTGATCGGACCTTTCGTGCCGGGGCCGATCTCGTTGTCGTCGACGGTCCGGATGGGGGTGACCTCCGCGGCGGTGCCGGTGAAAAAGAGTTCGTCGGCGGTGTACAGTTCGCCACGGGAGATGGTCGCGCCGTCGTGGACGGTGTAGCCCAGGTCGCGGGCGAGTTCGATGACCGTCTGGCGGGTGATCCCGTCGAGGATCGACTCCGCGAGGCCGGGCGTGAAGATCTCGCCGTTTCGCACCAGAAAGAGGTTCTCGCCGGGGCCTTCGGCGACGTTGCCCTCCTTGTTGAGGACGATGGCCTCGCCGTAGCCGCCGGCTTTCGCTTCGAGGTTGGCGAGGACGCTGTTGACGTAGGGGCCGGTCGTCTTCGCGTTGGTCGGGATCTGGCTGGAGGAGTGCTTGCGCCAGGAGGAGACGGCCACGTCGATCCCGTCTTCGAGGGCCTCCTCGCCGAGGTAGGCGCCCCACGGCCAGACGCCGATAGCGGTCTTGACGGGCGACTTGCCGGGGTTGAGCCCGAGCGGGCCGTAACCGTAGAAGGCGATGGGACGGATGTAGCAGGATTCGAGCCCCTCGCGGCGGATGAGTTCGACGGTGGCCTCGTCGATGTCGGCGCGGTCGAAGGGGATCTCCATGTCGTAGACCTTCGCGGAGTCGAAAAAGCGCTCCAGGTGTTCCTCCCAGCGGAAGATCGCGGGGCCGTCGGCGGTGTCGTAACAGCGCACGCCCTCGAAGACGCCGGTGCCGTAGTGCAGGCCGTGGGTCATCACGTGGACCTGTGCGTCGTCGAAGTCGACGAACTCCCCGTCCATCCACAGCTCGTCGACGCCCTCGAAGAATTCCGGTCGCTCGGTCATTGGTGGTACCTCCGGGTGAGGGGCGCGGCCGAGTTATACGTTTCCGGTCCGGCCCGGCCCGCGCCGCCGATATCGCCACACATGCCCCCCGCTTTTCGTCCCTGCGTAATGAGTGTTGACGGTCCGTGGGCGGCAGTGACACACCGCGGGACTGACGGGAAGGGGCGACAGCGAGAGGGCGCCCCGCTCAGGCGGAGTCCAGTCGCATGACCTTCACGCGGCCGACGCCGTCGAAGTCACGGAGCGCGTATACCAGTTCTCGCACTCGCTCGGCGGGGCCGTGACAGAACAGCGCCTCCAGGCACCACTCGCCCTGGTGGGTGTGACTCGTCGTGTCGATGACGTCCTGGAAGTCGTGCTGGACCGTGTGGAGGGCCTCGATGACCTCGTGGTGGTCGTAGTCGAAGGCGACGACCCCGACCACCTCGCCCGAGAGGGATTCGAGCGTCGAGTGGGACTCGGTGTACTCGCGGATCGCCTCCCGGACCGCGCGCGACCGCGACTCGATCCCCTCGGCCTCCCACACCCGGTCGAACGCGTCGAGGTCGTCGTCGTCGATGTTGACGGTCGTTCGCATCGTCCGACTCGTGGTCGGGGCCGTATATGAACGCGTCGGCGGACTTCACCTCGGGAACACGCCCGGACGGGCGCCGAGCGTTTCCGCGGCCGGGCGGGCACCGAGCGTTTCCGCGGCCGGGCGTCGACCGAGCGCCTCCACAGCGACCGCGGCGCGTCCACGACCAGCCTCTCGCGCAGTACCATACGAGAATACAGACGTACATTTATAAGCTATCGCGACCGAGATCCGCTGTGCCGATCAGTATCGACGAGTTCGAATCGCGCGACGCGGAACGCCGGGAGACGAACGCGGAGCGGGTCGTGCGGTTCCTGGCGCGGAACCGCGACAGGGCGTACAAGGCCGTCGAGATCGCCGCGGCGACCGGCGTCAGCGAGAACTCGATACACCCGGTACTGAACCGACTCGAAGAGCGCGGACTGGTCCGTCACAGGGAGCCCTACTGGGCGGTCGGCGACCTCGACGCGGTCCGCGACGCGATGGCGTTCAGTTCCACAGCGGAGTTTCTCGACGAGACGCTCGGACCGGAGAGCCGAGAGGAGTGGCTGGCTGCGGCGGACCAGGACGAGGAGAGCGACGAGTGACCCAGCGGACGCCCCCGTTCGACGGTCTCGAACGCGGACACGTCGTCCTCGCACCGGACCCGTTCAAACCGGGCGAGGACGCGACGCGGCCGTGGGTCGTCGTCAACAACGAACACCATCCCTTCGACAGCCAGCAGTACGTCACGATGGGGTTGACGACACGGATCTGGTACGACGGCCGGATCCCGCTGGAGGAAGGAGACTACCGTCACCGACGGGCGCCGCGGGAGAGTTCGATCGTTCCGCACGCGGTAGCGTCGCTCACGCCGGCGCTCATGACCGACTACGTCTGTCGGATCCGCGACGAACCGCTCGACCAGGCTGTCGAGACGCTCGTCGCGTATCTCTGATCTTCGGCGAATTCGGAGACCGCGTCAGCTCTCGGTCGACCCGCTCGACTCCTCGACGACGACGTCCCCCTGCATCCCGACCGCGGCGTGGGGGATACAGACGTAGTGGTACTCGCCGGGCGTCTCGAAGGTGTGTTCGTAGGTTTCGCCCGCGTCGACGGTGTCGCCGGTGCTGTCGCCGTCGTAACTGGTGAAGGAGTCGGCGCCGTCGGGGATGGAGACGTCGGAGTGGTCGTCCGGGTCGCCACAGACGTTGTGGCTGGGGTCGGCAAAGGCCCACGTGACCGTCTCGCCGACTTCGACGGTGAGGCTGCCGGGGTCGAAGTAGTTCGTCCCGACCTCGATGTCACCGTCGGGGACGTCTCCCGAACCCAGCGAACAACCCGCGAGGCCGGCGACTGCGCCGATGCCCACCGCCCTGACGAGCTGGCGCCGCGTGCGCTTGCTCATGCCTCGAACTCGGGTGTCGGGGGCCTTCAGTCGTCCGAAATCCGGCCGCCGGGTCGCGGCCGGAAGTCCAGCAGCTGTGGTCGGTGGGGTTCGATATCGGCCGCGATCCACGGTTCAGATATTCAACTTCCGATAATCGGGGGAAGCGGCTATATGTCGGGGCGCCATCTGAATCGTGTACGACAGATGGGTACGGTACTGCACGTCCGCCCGTCCGAGAGCGCGGACGGCGCGTGGGCTGGCGGCCGTGTGCGGGTCCGGACGGCGACGACGGTGGCGGCGGCCGTCGCGGCGCTCGAGGACGACTCGGGAAGCGTCGACTGCGTCGTCGTCGAGCGGCGACTGGGCGAGGAGACGGCTCTGGCGGTCGTCGAAGCCGTCCGGGAGCGCCGACCGGATCTGCCGGTCGTCTGCTGTTCGGGGGCGCCGGACGGCGAGTTCGCCGCGGCCGCGACCCGCCGCGGCGCGTCCGAGTACTTTCACCGCGAGACGGGCGACGCGTCGCTCGCCGACCGCGTCCGGACGTATCTGCCGGACGCCGCCGAAGCGGGTGAGGGTGGCATCACAGAAGACGGGGCTGTGGACGCCGACGCCGCGCTCGCGGAAGCCGACGGCGGGCTCTCGGTCGCCGTCGGCGCCGGGACGGATGGGGCGGCCAGCAGTGACGACGGGGCCCGGATGGCGGCGCTGCTCGACGCAGTCGAAGACGGGCTGTACGTCCTCGATGCGGAGGGGCGGTTCGAGGCGGTCAACGAGGCGATGGCGGCGCTGACCGGCTACTCGGTCGAACGACTGGTCGGCAGTCACGTCTCGCTGATCGTCGACGAGGCGACCGCGGAGCGCGCGGTCGCCGAGATCGAACGGCTCCACGAGTCGGACGTGACCGCGACGACCTTCGAGACCACGATCGACCCCGCCGACGGCGACCCGTTCGCGGCCGAGGACCACCTGACGCTGCTGACCGACGACAGGGGCGAGATCACGGGGCTCGCGGGCGTCGTCCGTGACGTGAGCGACCGCCGCGAGCGCGAGGCCGAACTCGAGCGCTACGAGTCGATCATCGAGGCTGTCGACGACGCCGTCTACGCGCTCGACGACCAGGGCCGCTTCGAGGTGGTCAACGACGCGCTGACCGACCTCACGGGCTACGACCGCGAGGAACTGCTCGGCGAGCACACCGCGGTGATCAAAGACGACGCGACCGTCGCGAAAGCCGAGGACAAACTCCGCGAACTGCTGCGGGGGAGAGACGTCGAGACGACCTTCGAACTACAGCTCCAGCGCGAGTCCGGGTCGCCGGTGACCTGCGAGGACCACATGACGATGCTGACCGACGACGGCGACTTCGACGGGACCGCGGGAGTCATCCGGGACATCACCGACCGGAAGGAACGCGAGCGACAGCTCCGGCGGGCCCGCGAGCGCCTCGCCGACCTGCTCGACAGCTCCGAGGCGCTGCTCGACGCCCACAGCCGCGAGGCCGTCGCCGAGGTGGTCACGAACGCGGCCGCCGACGCGCTCGGGTTCGACCACACGCTCGTGCGACTCTACGACCCCGACGGGGACCGACTGACGGCGGTTTCCGGTTCGGGCAACGGCGGCGACGAGACCGACCGCCCGACCTACGCCGCCGACGAGGGCGGCCCCGGTGCGGCGTTCGCGGCCGGCGAGATCCGCCACTACCCTGCCGACTTCGAGGCCGACGGCGCGGATGCAGATGTGGACCTGCCACCGGAGATCGTCGAGGCGCTGTACGTCCCGCTGGGCGACCGGGGCGTGTTGAGTATCGGCGCGACCGAGCGCGGCGCCTTCGACGAGCGCGACCGCTCGATGGTCGAGATCCTCGCCTCGAACGCCGCCGTCGCGCTGGAGCGGGTCTCCTACGAGTCGGAACTCGTCCAGTACCGGACCGTGCTGGAGAACGTCCAGGACATGGTGTACGTCGTCGACGAGGACGAGCGGTTCTCGCTGGTGACCGACCCGCTGGCGGCGTGGCTCGGCTACGACAGCGAGGAACTCGTCGGTGCTCACCCTTCGGAAGTGCTCGACGAGACCGAAACCGAGGCGTTCGAGTCGGTCATCGCAGATATCTGGCACGAGGCCGGCGACGGAACGGCCGAGAGCCGGACCGTCGAGACGGAACTGTTCACCGCCGACGGCGAATCCAGGCAGGCGACGGTGAACGTCTCCTTGCTCCCGGCCGAGGAGGGCTTTGCGGGCAGCGTCGGCGTCGTCCGCGACCGCTCGGACCTGCGGGAGGCCCGCGCGAAGTTACAGGCCCAGCGCGACCGCTTTAGCTACCTCTTCGACAACCTCCCAGACGCCGTCGTCGAGGGGCGGCTCAGCCCCGACCGCGAGCCGGTCATCACCGACGTCAACGACGCGTTCGTCGACGTGTTCGGCTACGAGTCCGAGACGGTGATCGGCGAGTCGCTCAACGACTACGTGCTCCCGCCCGACGAGCGCGAGGAGGGGGCCGAACTCGACCGGCGGACGGCCGCCGGCGAGACGGTCCAGCAGGAGGTGCGCCGGCGCACCGCCGACGGCTACCGCGATTTCCTCTTCCGGGGCATCCCCTACGACACGAGCGGCGAGCGGACTCGGGGGTTCGGCATCTACACCGACATCACCGACCAGAAAGAGCGCGAGCGCCGTCTGGAGGTGCTCAACCGCGTCCTGCGGCACAACCTCCGCAACGACCTCAACGTCGTGTTGGGCTACGCGGAGATGCTCGCCAACCGGGTCGAGGACGACACCGTCGCCGAGTGGGCGGGCACGCTCCACGAGAAGGCCAGCGAGGTGGCGACGCTGGGCGACCGGGTGCGCTCGCTCGACCAGCAGATGCGCCGCGGCTCCTCGCGCGACGACACGGTCGACGTGGCCGCCGCGGTCGCTGACGTGGTCGAGGGGTTCCGCGCCGACTACGAGGGCGTGACCGTCGAGACGGACGTGCCGGGGGTCGACGTCGTCGGGGATGGTCGGCTCACGCTCGCGCTGTCGGAACTGCTCGAGAACAGCGCCGAACACGTCCCCGGCCACGCCCGCGTCCGCGTCGCGGCGACCTGTGACGACGGCCGCGTCGCCCTCCGCGTCGCCGACGACGGTCCCGGCATTCCCGAACAGGAACGCGACGTCGTCACCGAAACCGACGAGATCACTCAGCTCAACCACGGGAGCGGTCTCGGGCTGTGGATCGTCAAGTGGGTCTGTGACTCCTGTGGCGGCCGCCTGCACTTCGAGGAGAGCGACCTGGGCGGGACCGCGGTCGTCCTCTCGCTGACGCCGGCCGGGAAGAGCTGAGCAACCTGGGCGGGACGAGCGTCGTTCAGTCGGCGAGGGACTCGCGGATCGTCGCCGCGAGTTCGTCGTACTGGTCGGTGCCGGTGCGTTTGGCGACGTAGCTCGTCAGGTCGATCGCTTCGATCTCGCGTTCGAACGCCTCGTCCTGGTGGGCAGTAAAGAGCACGACGGGGACGTCGGGGTGGCGGTCGCGAATCTCGCCAGCGAGGGTCAGGCCGTCGGTTCGAGGCATCCGGTAGTCGGTGACGACGGCGTCGAACTGTTGTGTATCGAGTCGGTCCAGCGCGTCCGCGGCGCTGGTGGCGGTCTCGACCTCGAAGCCGTCGTTCTCGTGTTCGAGAAACTCCCGCGTCACGGCGAGCACGTCGTCGTCCTCGTCGACGAGAAGCACCCTCACTGGCGTCGCCATCGGTCTTGCTACGCCGTCGACAGGTATAAATGTGAGTCCGTGGCCGGGTGACTGCCGAACGGTTCCCGCTCAGACCGCGCTGGTGTCGACGGCGCCGTCGATACGGACGAACCCGTGGTCACACTCCGGGCAGTGCCATTTGACTTTCTCGCCGAGGTGGACCTCCGTGCTCGCCGCGCGGAAAAAGTCCCGTTCGGCCTCGCAGACCGGACACTCTTTGGCCAGCGTCTTGCTCATACGCGGCCGTTCTCGGTGCCGCAAGTTGAACGTGCTGGTTTCTCGTCACCGCCGCGCCGGTGGGGTCTCCGACCACGACCGGCCAGAGGCCCCCGACCGCGGCCCGTTGGTGTCCGGAGTTAAGTCGCTGGCCGCCCCAGCGGCGGGTATGAAGATCTACACCGGCCGCGGCGACGAGGGACAGACGGACCTGCGCAACATGGACCGCGTCTCGAAGACCAGCCCGCGCATCGAGGCCTACGGCACCGTCGACGAGGTCAACGCCCTGGTCGGGTCGGTCCGTCCCACCGGCTACGACGACATCGACGACATCCTGCGGGCGGTCCAGAACCACCTCCACGTCGTCCAGGCCGACTTCGCCAACCCCGACCCCGACGAAGACGACCCCCAGATCGACGACGAGCACGTCGACACGCTGGAGGAGTTCGTCGACGGCTTCGACGAGGAGTTAGACCCGCTGGAGCACTTCATTCTCCCCGGCGGCTCCGAGCCCGGTGCGCGCATCCACCAGGCCCGTGCCGTCTGTCGCCGCGCCGAGCGCCGCGCGGTCGCCCTCTACGAGGGCCAGCCCGACGTCAACGAGGCCGCCATCGTCTATCTGAATCGCCTCTCGGATCTGCTCTTCACGCTCGCCCGCGTCGTCAACAAACGCGAGGGCGTCCGCGAGGAACAGCCGAGTTACTGATCGGCGACGTGGTCATCGTGATCGCTGCCCAGACTCGCTTCCAGGCCGAGCTGGTCGCGAGCGACGAGTGAGCGTGACCGCACCCGAACCGCCACCGCATCCGCAGACGCCACCGCATCCGCAGACGCCACCGCACCCGCGCTCAACATAGTGAGATGGAAGCCCTCGACGCGCTCGCGGTCGCTGCGCGGGATATCCGCGCTCTCCGCACCGCCCGCGCGGATAGTTGCCCGCACAGCGACTGAAGTGGACGCGAGCGCGCCTCACGGCAGAGCCGTTCGGCATCGAGGCGCAAGCGCCTCGCACGTCTCGCCCTTCCAGTCCGCCAGGGATCAGTCTGTGACGTCGAGCGCTCGCCGGCTCAATGTAGAGGCAGCCCTCCACCGTTTCACGTCGAATCGGCCTGTGAAACGTGAGTCTCCTGGTGGACTGAAAGGGCGAGGCCCGCTCGCGCTCGTGTAGTCGCCTCCGGGACCCCTATCCGCGCGGTGCGAGGCGCTTGCGCCTCGAAGCGAACGGCTCCGCCGTGAGCGGGCGGTGCGGAGAGCGCGGATATGTCCCGTGGTTCGAGAGAGCGAAGCTCTCTCGTCATCTCGGAAATCTCCGATTTCCGGTGAGAGCGACCGCGAGCGGGTCGAGGGCTTTCGACTCTCGGGGTCGAGTGCGGTTGCTGTGACTCGTGGCGAGCGGGTCGAGGGCTTTCACCTCACTCCGATGAGTGTGGTTGCGGTTGCTGTGACTCGTGGCGAGCGGGGAGACCGCGTTCGACGTTCGCTCGCGGCCGCTGACCGGCTCTCAGTCCGACCGAAAACATCGTCTCGAAATCATCGTGCGACACCCGCCGGAACCGTGGCGTTGAAGCGGCTACCGGCAAAGCGGGTGGTATGGACGGGACGCGGATCGCCGACCTGGACGAACTCGCGACCGACGACACCTTCCTCTTTCGCGTGCGGGCGACGGCCGACGACGCCGTGGCCAGCGGCGCGGCCGCGCTCGAATCCGACGAACAGACCGCCGCGGCCAACGCCGACACGGGGGACGCCGACGACGGCATCGCGATGCCAGACGACATGCGGTCGGACGACGACGTCCGCGAGGCGATTCTCCTTCGCCTGGCGCCCGTGGACGAGGACTCGACCGCCGCTGCCGACGGCGGGGCCGCCACTGACGGCGGGGCCAACGCCGACGGCGGCGCGGCGAACGGCGAGACGCCCGATCGGCCCGCCGGCGACACCGCGGGCGAGGTGGTCTGCTGGCTCAACTACTGCCAGCACATGACCCACATCAAACTCGACAAGGGCTCGGGCGCGCCGGTGCGGGACGGCGAAGTGGTCTGTGCGAACCACGGCGCGCTGTTCGCGGCGGACTCCGGGAAGTGTACCTACGGCCCGTGCGAGGGGGCGTTCCTGACCGAGATCGCGGTGACGGTCCGCGACGGCGGCGTCTATCTCGACGACGACGCCTACGAGTTCGTGGGCGAGGGACCGGTCGAGGGCGACGACGACCTCTCCTCGACGTCGAACGTCATTCTGTGACGCCGGGTGTCGGTCCGTTCACGCCCCGTGCGCGGAGCGTGACGCCACTCACTCGATCGTGAACGTGGGCTCGGTGACGGCCTCGCTCTTGCATTCGGGACAGCGCGCGGGGTGGTTGACCAGGTCGTCGAAACCGTCGAACCCGCAGTCCTGGCAGGTCGGCGGCGCGACCAGCAGGTCTTCGTCCGTCGAGTCGAGCGAGCGAGAGATGTGTTCGACGTGTGTGAGCGCGTCGTCGGTGCGAACGTCGAATTCGCGGGCGAGCGCGCCGGCCCGGGCCGGGTTCGCTCGGAGTCGGTCGGCGATCCGCTGGCGCGTGGTCCGCTCTGCCTCGCGCATGCGTCGGCTACGGCGAGCGTTCACAAATCCTTTTCGAGCGCTCACAACTCCGTTCCGGCGCCACACACGTTCGTTTCGGGGGCCACCGGTTCCCCGCCGAGGGGACCTGTCGACGCCGGAGAACTGCCAGAAACTTGCGGAATGAAAAAGAACTTGGCGGCAGGCGGCGCAGTGAGCCCTATGGATGCAGTTGTACTCGCGGGTGGGTACGCGACTCGACTCTGGCCGATCACGCGTCACCGACCGAAGATGTTGCTCCCGGTGGCCGAGACGACCGTCATCGACCGCGTCCTCTCCGAGATGGAGTCCGACGACCGGATCGACGACGTCTACGTCTCGACGAACGAGGCCTTCGCCGAGGACTTCCGGGCCCACCTCGACGCCGAGGGCTACGAGAAAGCCACTCTCTCGGTCGAAGACACCAGCGACGAAGACGAGAAGTTCGGCGTCGTCGGCGCGCTCGCCCAGCTCGTCGAGCGCGAGGGCATCGCCGGCCGGGACCTGATGGTCATCGCCGGCGACAACCTCATCAGTTTCGACATCTCTGATTTCCTCGATTTCCACGCCGAGTCCGGCGGAACGACGCTGGCCGCCTACGACGTGGGCTCGCTGGACAAGGCCTCCTCCTACGGCATCGTCACCCTCGACGGCGACCGGGTCGTCGACTTCCAGGAGAAACCCGACGACCCCAAGAGTACGCTCGTCTCCATCGCCTGCTACGCGTTCCCTGCCGACTCGGTGCGCTTTTCCGAGTACCTCTCCGACGGCAACAACCCCGACGAACCCGGCTGGTTCATCCAGTGGCTCGTCGAGAACGACACCGTCTCCGCCTTCTCGTTCGACGAGGCGTGGTACGACATCGGCACGCCCGAGAGCTACCTCGAAGCCGTCGCCCACTACCTCGACGGCGAGAACCTCGTCGCCGACGACGCCACCGTCGAGAACTCCGAGCTGAACGGCAACGTCCACGTCCTCGACGGCGCCACGGTCACCGACTCCAGCCTCCGGAACTCCATCGTCTTCGACGGCGCGACCGTCCGGGACTGTGACGTCCGGGACTCCATCGTCGACCGCGAGACGCTCGTCGAGAACCTCGACCTGTCCGGCGCGCTCATCGGCGCCCACACCCGGATCGCGGACAACGGCGGGGACTGACCCCGCTCGCCCCGCTCACTCCGCGCATCCACACTCCGGGCCGCATTCGTCGTATTCTGCCGCACCCGCGGTTTCGTCCCTGGTGGCTTCCCCGTCCGCGAACAGTGCGGCGGCCAGTTCCCGCGCGAGCGCCACGCCCTCACGAACCGGCAGCGCCATCGTCGCCGCGTCCACGTCGGCGGCCCACCGCTCGTAGGCCGCCCGGTCGGGGAACGCGCGGACGTACCCACAGACGTCCCGGTACACCGTCGCCAGCGTCGGTTCCGCGTCGTCGAGTCCGCGAGCGACGCCCAGCGAGACGACCGCCTCGTCGTGGGACACCGCGACGCCGTCGGTCCCGATTTCCACGGTGACCACGCTCTCGCCGCCGGGCACTGGTGACCGGACGGTCCCCGTGGTTCCGGTCAGGAACGGGTAGACCAGCGGGTCCAGCGGACAGCGATACGCTCGCTCGCCCGTCCCATCGTCCTCCGCATCGTCCGGCACGAAGACGTGCTCGCCGTCGGGTGCGGTACACAGGTCCGCGACGGTCGGGCGTCGGCCCTCCACGCGCTCGACCGTCTCGCCCATCGCCGTCACCCACTCGGCACCCGTCGCCGGCGCCGCGGTCCCGTACAGCGCGCCGAACGCCTCGCCCACTGCCGGCGGGATCGACACGTCCGCCAGCGATAGCTGCGGCCCGATTCGACCGTTCGCGTCTGTCTCGTTCGACATACACCAATGCTTTGGAGAACAAAGTTATTAAGCTGTCAAGTCCAAAGTGTAGAAGGCAATGTCAGGATCCGAAGCGATGGCGGAGATGGAGTGTACTCTGGAGGATTCGCCGTGTCACTGTCTGCTCTCGGACGTGATGGGTCTGCTCGGCCGGAAGTACGTGATGGACATCGTCTGCGTCGTCGCCAATCACGGCACTGTGCGGTTCGGCACCATCGAGGACCACCTGCCGGGCGCGAGCACGTCGACGCTGTCGACGCGACTGGACGACCTGGTCGACGCCGGACTGGTCGCGCGCGAGCGCTACGCCGAAATCCCGCCCCGCGTCGAGTACGAACTCACCGACGAGGGCGAACAACTGGGCGAGCGACTCCGGCCGCTCGTCGAGTGGGTCGCCGAGCGAGAGGGCGGTTGCTGCTCTGACTGAACGCACGGGAACCGGTCAGCGACACCTTCACGGTTCCGCCGCGAACGTATCCATTCCGCTACAAAATCGACGTTCAGCGAGGGTTTATCGCTTCGGCCGCCTACCTGTGTGTATGAATCGCCCCGACGTCGTCGCTATCTGCGGCAGTCGCCGCGAGGGCAGTTACACGCGACGGGCGCTCCGGATTGCTCTCGACGCGGCCCGCGATGCGGGCGCCGGCACCGAACTGCTCGACTTGCGCGAGATCGACCTGCCCCCGTTCGACCCAGATGCCGAGGAGGGCGAGGCCGTGACCGCGTTCAAACGCCGCGTCCGCGAGGCCGACGCCGTCGTCCTCGGCACGCCCGTCTACCACGGCTCCTACTCCGCCACGCTGAAAGACGCCCTCGACTACTGCGGCAAAGACGAGTTCGAGGACACCACCGTCGGTCTGCTCGCCACCGCGGGCGGGGGCAGCTACGCCAGCACGCTCGACCACCTCCGCGTCGTCGTCCGGACGGTGCGTGGCTGGACCGTCCCCCACCAGGTCGGCATCCGCGGCGCCTACGGCGAGTTCGACGGCGACGAACTCGTCGACGACGACCTCCGCGAGCGCGTCCGCGAACTCGGCCGCGAGGTCACCCGCTACGCCACTGTCGAACCCCGAACGCCGGCCGAGGCCGCGCCCAACTGCGCTGATGATGACTAACGGCAACCAGCTTTTTCGAGGGGGCCCTTCCTCGCTCACTTCGTTCGCTGCGGGAGGGCTCCTCGAAAAAGCTGGATCAAAAAGCGGCCGCTCACTCCGTTCGGGCCGCGAACCGCGCGCCGGTGGCGCGCGGATGCTCACTGTCCCGCACCGCACGGTTGGTCATTCCAGCCAGGCGTCCTCGACTCGAACCGTCCCCCGCGTCCCGTCCCATTCCGTCTCGTACTCCAGCCGGATCGCTCGCTCCATGTGCGGGCCGTCGGTCACCAGCGTCTCGAATTCGCCCCCCTCGCCGAGGATGTGGACGCCGTACTCGTCGTTGAGTTCTTCGAGTTCCGCGAGCGCGTCGGCGTCGAGTTCGCGGCCGAGCCAGGACTCGTCCAGTCCGGCGGCGGCGACGCGGATGATCCTGATCTCGAACCCCGCCTCGAGCATCTCGTCCGCCAGGGTGCGGGGGTCGCGCTGCCACAGCGGCGCGAACAGTTCGGCCTCGAGTCGGCCGGCCATCGCCTCGATCCGCGAAGTCTGGTACTCGCTTTCGACCGCACCGGCTGTGAGGCCCGCCACCCCGCCCTCGAGAGTCGAATCGAGTTCGCGCAGCGCCGCCTCGAGCGGCTCGAGTTCGGCGTCGCCCTGGGCGCCCGAATCGACCGTCTCGCTCGCCTCGAAATCCGCGGGTTCGACCTCGACGAGCGGGATGCCGACGCTCTCCGCGGCGAGACTCGCCAGGCGCGTCGCCGGGACGTGATACATGTACGAGTCGCCCTCGGGATGGACGGTCACGAGGCGCTCGACGGGCAGGCCGCGTTCGAGCGCCTGATACAGCGCCCACGAGGAGTCCTTCCCGCCGGAGAAGAGGCTCACCCACGCACCCTCGTCGGCCCCGCCCGCGGCATCGCCGTCGTCAGTCATACCCGACGTACGCGGCCGAGCGAATAAACGCCCTGCGTTCGGGTCGGGACGTCGCTGGTCCCATTCCCGTCGGCCTCTCGCTCAGCTCTGCTCGCCGGGGCCGACGAGTTCCTCCTCGATGGGGCGGTCGCTGACGTAGGTGGCGAAGCGAACCCCCAGCAGGCTGACGAACACGCCGGCGACGATGAAGATGGCCAGGCGAGCGCCCGGCGGTTCGAGCGTCAGCCCCTCGAAGGCGATCGGGCCCACCTCGACGGGCCGGATCCGGAACGGGTCGAACACGTCCGCGAGTTCGAGGAAAAAGGCCGAGAACCCCCGGACGACGAGGCCGACCGCGACGGCGCCGAACGGGAGGTTGAGGTACGCGCTCGGCACCCGTTCGCGGCGGATGAGTTCGTCGAGCAGGCGACCGGTACTCGCCGCCAGCGCCGCGCCGGTCAGCCACGGCACGCTGTCGAAGGCAAAGCGCATCGCGAGGATGAACGGGCTGTCGGCCTCGGTCGCGGAGACGCCGATGGCGCCGGCGAACACGCCCACCAGCGCCAACCCCGCGGCGACGACGTAGGTGACCAGCGACACCTGCCCCGAGTACAGCGCCTCCTGGATCTGGCCGGGCAGGCGTTCGAGGTACTCGTCGACCCCCAGCCCCTTGTACAGGAGAAAGAGGCCGACGACGGCGACGATCCCGCCCGTCGCCAGCCCGGGACTCGCGATGGCCCACAGGACGGGGTAGGCGATCAGCGCCACCCCCATCGGAACGAGAACGGTCTTGCGCAACTCCTCGTCGCCGAGGAACTGCTTGAGGAGGTAGTACGTCGACTCGATGTCGCGGGCCTGCCGGACGACGACCCGGTCCACCGCGTCGACGGTCAGTCGCGACTCGATGATGGGGACCAGCCGCTCGTCCTCGGCGCTGTCGACGACCACGACTGCGGACTCCGGGTCGTGTTCGTCGATGAGCGCCTCGACCTGGCGAGCGATGGCTCTGTCGGCGCCGACGGCGTCGCCGGTGCCCGAGCAGACGGCCACGAGCGCCTCGTCGCCGCTGGCTTCGAGGTCGCGAGCGACGTGGAGCCCTTCCAGCAGGCAGTTGACGCCGCTGTCTTCGGGGTCGTCGACGCCCACGTCCACGACGAGGGACTCGACGGCCTCCCGGCCGACCACTGGAGGGTCCGCGTCGCCTGCGAGGTCGCCCGCGCGGTCGATGCACACGACCAGCGTTGTCACACCTGCACCGATGCGGCGGCGGGATAAAAATCACTAGACCACCTTTTTTCGTCGGCGGGTGTCCTCGGCGCGCTTCGCGCGCCTGCGGGCACCCACCGAGAAAAAAGCTAGACCAATATAGGCCGTTCTCGCTCCACAGGGAAGATCCCAATAATGACTAATTCGAGAAAGTGTAGTGATTGAGTCTGAGACACACAATGAATTAATGATAAAACGTCCAAGTGTATTTCAAGATGGGGCTCGTTCAATGGGTGAGAAAACGGATTGGCATCGACGTTATATTAGTGTCTGTCTTTTTTATCGTTCTCACCTTCGGGCCAACAATTGACTTAGATCCTCCTCTCTTCGATCGGCTGGGTCGGGCTAGCTCTCAGCGAATCATTACTGGATTTATTATAATATTAACAATTCTTGCATATCGGTACACAGTTCGTTCCAATATTCGGGAATCAATTAATGAAATAGACAGCATACAGATCAACAATCATCGAATTGTGCCAACTTTGTATGACGTAAAATGGCGACCGAGAGTTACATCAGAACTTGTCACTCGAATCAGCGACGGTCCCGACGACGGACCGCTAATGAGATTCTTGCGAGACCTTTTTCAGAGACGAACGGCGGTAAAATTCAATGTATATAATGAGATGGATGGACGGAAACTCGCTAATGCAACCCAATATTTCATTGAAAATGATATAAATCCGGGGATATTCTTAGACTCTGACGAGATGTTCCGAAGCGACACTCAAAATAAATTGAATATACCAGAGAACTGGGATAGTAATACATTTAATAACTATTTACGCCAAATTGACAATTCGTTCACTGCTAGGGCGAGTCTTGCAGAGGATGGATTGCATCTAACCTATCCATCAACAAATGGCAAAGATATTCGCATATTGGTCGATCGGGTGTTGAGACGGATACAAATGGAGGTCGACGAAGGTTAATAGTTGGTCCGGACGGAACATATTCCGGAAATAGCAAAAATCAGAAATTTATGATGTCGTAATATTGTCTGAACGGTTAGATTTCTCTTTTCACTCCCCTCGCTCGTCCCGAAGCGTGTCGATCACGCCCCGCAGATAGCCGACGGTGACCCCGCGGGCGCGGTGGCGCCAGTCCGTGTCGCCCTCCATCTGCGGGACGTGGTCGGGGATGACGACGCCGTCGAAGCCCACGTCGTGCAGCGCCCGCACCGCGCCGACGGTGTCGAAGTTGCCCTCGTCGACGAACGTCTCGTGGAACTTCGGGACCGTGCCGACCACGTCCCGGAAGTGGACGAAGACGATGTCGTCGCGCTCGCCGAACCGACAAATGGTGTCCTCGACCTCGCCATCGAGCTGCGAGAAACAGCCCAGACAGAGTTTCAGGCCGTGATTGTCGCTCGGGACGGCGTCCATCGCGCGCTCGAAGGCCTCGGCGTTGCGAAAGAGGCGAGGCACGCCGCCGAGCGACTCGATGCCCGGCGGATCGACGGGGTGCAATGCGAGGTCGACGCCGGCCTCCTCGGCGACCGGCAAGATCTGCTCGAGGAACGCCTCGTAATTGTCCCAGAACTCGTCCTCGGTGTAGCGCCGGTCCAGGCTGGGCGCGAGTTCGTCCGGGTCGTCGATCTCTGCGAGGTCGAAGGCCGTTCCGACCGCGCCGCCGCGCAGTTCGACCGGGTCGGTCCGCATCGGGACCACACCCCGCGGATTCCACTGGTAGCCGAGGATCGGGATGTCTGCTTCGCCGAGATTGCGGACGAGCCGTTCGATCTGTTCGAGGGCCGCGTCGCTGCCCTCGCGGCCGAACATGATGTCGCCGTACAGCGAGTACGGCAGCGACTGGATCCCTCGGAGGGTGAGGCCGTGGGATTCGACCTGTTCGCGGGCAGCGACCAGTTCCTCGACGGAGGGGATCGCACCGGGCCCGACCGCGACGGTGAAGCCGCTCTCGCGGTCGTTGAACTCGTCGGGTTCCTCGTCGGTGTCGGCGTGGTCGACGAACACGTCGGTCGCGCCCATCTGCCGGACGTAGCGCAGGCGCACGTCCGAGAGGTTTCGCGTCCGGACGCCGACTCGGACGTGCGCGCCGCGGTCCGCGGCATCGTCTGTCGCAGTCATGTTCTGTCATCGCCACCGACCACCGAAAACCCGTCGCTCGCGGCGGCGCGTTCCCTGACTGTCGCCGAGTATCCGATCCAGAACCGGGACCAAACTGACGGTGGTCCAGTCCGCATGGGCCAGTATGACCTTCAGCATCTGCGCGCGGGAGCGATACGTCGACGACGAGGGCGACGAGCAGACCCGCTACGGCGTCGCGGTGACGACGCGACTCGCGGGGGTCGGGACGCTCTGCCCGTTCGCCAGCGAGCACGGGGCGGTCGCCACCCAGAGCCTGGTCAACGTCGACCTGGGTCGGAAGGGGATCGAGTACCTTGCCGACGGGCTCGCGGTCGAGGACGCCCTGCAGAGCCTGCTCAACGCCGACGACGGCAGTCCCGGGCGCCAGCTCCACGGCGTCGGGAGCGAGGGGGAGTTCGCCTTCTCTGGCGAGGAGTGCAAGCCCTGGTTCGGCGACACCGTCGGCGACAGCTTCACCGTCGCCGGCAATCTCCTCACCGGCCCCGAAGTCATCGACGCTGTCGCCGAGACCTACGAGGCGAGCGCGCCCGCCGACCCGGACGGCCCCGAGAGTGACGACGCCGACGCCCCGCTCGCGGAGCGACTGGTCGACGCGCTCGCGGCGGGCCACGCCGAGGGCGGCGACAAGCGCGAGGAACTGCACGTCCAGAGCGCCGCGTTGCTCGTGCGTTCGACCGAGGACCGCGAGATGCGTCCCTACTACGACGACCTGCGCGTCGACGCGACGGAGACACCTATCGAGGACCTGCGGGCGACCTACGAACTCGCCCGCGAGGGCTACGAGCAGGCGATGGAGCGCTACGAGGAGTCCTACGCGGACGACGACGAGGCCGGCGACACCGACGCCTGATCGCTGTCCCCGTCCGTCGCTGTCGAACTATTCGCGGCCGCCGCGACCTCACACCGTGAACTCGAAGAGGTCGTCGCCGACGTGGTGGATGGAGGTGACGACCTTTCCGGAGTCGCCGACCATGTCCGAGCCGGCGACCTGCGCGCGGCCGATGGCAAGGAACTTCCCGTGGCTCTCCTCGTTGATCGCGACGAGGTCGCCGGCCTCGATGGCGTCGTCGGCCTCGACGATGCCGGGGCGCATCACGTCGGCGCCGTCGGAGACAAAGGAGACCGCGCCGGCGTCGACGGTGACGACGTTGCGTTCGGGCGGGTAGGCGTTGGCGCCCTGGACGGTGAGGAACGGCTCCGGGTCGCCGCCGTCCGCGGCGTCGACGTACAGCACGAGCGGTTCGCCGTCGACGAGGACGACGTTCCAGCCGCTGTCGTCGAACTCGACCTTTTCGTAGCTGTCGGCGTCCATCTCGACGCCCAGGTGCTCGGCGAGGGCGTCCTCGATGGCCGCCACGGCGTCGGCCCGGAGGTGGTGGCGGGACTTGACTTCCATACCCGTCCGTCGGCCACCGGTGGGGATAAATCGCCCGCTCCGCGTCGCGAACGCGGCGTCCGACCACTTCGCGGCGCGCCGGGGCCGCGCGAGCGCCCCCTCAAAAACCCACCTCACGAGGTGCCGAAAAGTGCTAAGTACCCGTCGTCCGAACGCCCTCCCATGTGGCGTTCCTCGCGTGGGAGTCGGGGGCGGGAAGTCACCTGCATCGCCTGCGGTGACTCCGTCCCCCGTTCGAAGGCCCGCGAGTACGACAAGTACGGCGACCGGTGGGACCGCTCGGACAAGGAGTTCGAATACCTCTGCAAACCCTGCGACCGCGACCGCTGTCACCAGCCCCGCGGCGACCTCGAAGCGCACCTCGAAGCCGTCGAAGCCGCGACAGACTGTCCCGACCAGGAGGCGTTTCTCGCCGCCTTCCTCGACCGCGCCGGCGCTCGCGACGAGTCCGTCGAGGAACGGGAACGCTGACACTCAGTAGCTCTCGGTCGCGACGCCGAGCGCTTCGAAGTCGGCCAGATTCTCGGTGAGTACGGCGTCGTCCGTGATATCCGCCATCGCCCCGATGTAGGCGTCGTTCGCACCGACCCCGGAACTTCCCCCGACGGCGTCGTCGGCCGCGGCGAGGAGTCGGCCGGCCGTCCTCGCGACTTCCTCGTCCACGTCGATCCGTGGATAGCCTATCAGTCTGTTTCGAACCTCCGCTGTCGTCGTCTCCCCGCGGACCGTCATCGCACCGTAGTACGCTTCCTGAACGACCGGTGTCGGGAGCCACTGAACCTCGCCCGCCTCGACCAGTTCGACGCCCTTTGCGAACGCGTCACGGTCGTCGGCCATCAGATCGAACACGAACGTCGAATCCAGGATCATCTCCGACTCCACCAGACGATCATTTCGATTCGAACGTCTCCCGAGCGCGCGACAGACGGTCGGCATCTCCGGCGCGCAATCGCTCCACCGCGTCTTTCGCCTCCTCGGCTTTGTCTTCGGTGAGCAGTCCACCCACGTCGGCGGGGTGGGACCCGCGGGTGAGTCGGCGTAGCGCCTCCTCCATCGTCTCGTCGTCCTCCTTGTGGGCTTTCACCCACCGGTGGTACTCGTCCGAGACGCGGATCGTCTTCGTCATATATCTCGATATACGCTCGGGTGGTATCAGTATTACTCCCGGAGCGGTGATCCGCGGTCCGAACCGCTTTCACCCGTCCGAGCGAGGGTGGGAAAGCATGACGGACCACCGGATCGGTTTCATCGGCACCGGCGCTGACCCCGACAACCCCTCCGCCACGGGGTTCGCGATGGCCTACGCTCACGCCGACGCGTACCGCCGCATCGACGACTGCGAACTGGTCGCCTGCGCCGACATCGTCCCCGAGAACGCGCGGGCGTTCGCCGACGCGCAGGGCATCGCCGACGACCACGTCTACGAAGACCACCAGGCGATGCTCGACGAGGCCGAACCCGACATCGTGAGCGTCTGCGTGCCGCCGGTCGCCCACGCCGACCTCACGATCGACTGTTGCGAGCACGACGCCGTCAACGCGGTCCACTGCGAGAAGCCCATGGCCTTGACCTTCGGCGGCGCCCGCGAGATGGCCGCCGCCGCCGAGGAGACGGACACGCAACTCACCTTCAATCACCAGCGCCGTTTCGCCGACCTGTTCCGCGCGGCGAAAGCCCACGTCGACGAGGGGGCGGTCGGCGACGTCGAGCGGGTCGTCTACACCTGGGGCAACTTCTACGACAACGGCACCCACGCCGTCGACATGTGCAACTACTTTGTTGACGAGACGCCCGCCGAGTGGGTGCTGGGCGGCCTCGACTACAGCGAGGAACGGCTCATCTTCGGCACCCACAACGAGAACCAGATGTTCGCCCACTGGCGCTACGAGAACGGCGTGCAGGGCGTCGCCGCCACGGGTCCATCCGCCGGTCTGGTCCCCGCCGACTGGCGTATCGAGGGTACCGAGGGCCGGATCGATATCGATCTCTCCGACGCACACGCCCTCGAAGTCACCCGCTTCGGCGAGGGCACGGAACGCGAGGAGTTCGAGCGCGGTGACGACTGGATCGCTCGCGCCATCGCGGACGTGGTCGCCGCCCTCGACGAGGGGCGCCCCTGCGAGTTGCGAGCCGAGAACGCCATGAAGGCGACGGAGATAATCTTCGGCGGCTTCCACTCCGTCCGCGAGCGCGGTCGTGTGGAACTGCCGCCCGAGATCGACGACAACCCGATCCACGAGATGGTCGACTCCGGTGCGCTCACCCCCGAATCGAGCGAGTAGCGTCGTCTCCTCGGTTCGATTGGATTTTTCGGCTGTTTTTCTACGCGAGAACGCTTCTCGGGGCCGATGTATGCTGGATCAGTATCGCGCCCTGTCCGCGGCGTAAAGCAATAGCCGCTATACGGAATCGATCGAACCGGATCGAACCGGCCACTGCGAACAGGGTGACAGCCTCGCGACGGGTTACTGGACCGCCACCGCGAACAGCCTGAAAGCCCCGACGCGTTCGGCTCGCGCGCCTCGCTGCGCGCCTCGTCGCTCGCTGCGCTCACTCCTGCGGTGCTTGCGTCGTCGGGCTTCGCCGAACGCGTCGCCCCTTTCATTCCCACCCGCGCAGACTGTCCGGCCAGCCGATGCGGGCGGGAATGAAAGGGGCCGGTCGCTCGTCGCCGCCCCGGCGATGTAAGCACTGCAGCGACCGAAGGGAGCGAAGCGCGCAGCGAGCCGCCGCGGTACGAGCGACCGGGGGCTTTCAGGCTGTTTGCGGTCGCGGTTTCAGTGTTTGCTGCGGGGGCTTTCAGGCTGTTTGCGGTCGCGGTTTCAGTGTTTGCTGCGGGGGCTTTCAGGCTGTTTGCGGTGCTGTGCAAGTCGTTTCTGCGGGAACTGTCACGCGTTTGTGTTCGTCGTCCCGGTCGGTCCCGCGGAGACGCCGCCGCCCTTTCGGACCCCGAAACGTCCCTCCCACCGCCCACGACTCCCGAGCGACCACAGAAAGACTATCAGTACAGTCGTCAAAGGCCCGGCCATGAGCGACCAGGACGCGCAGGCCGAGGCGGGGACCGTCGAGGGCCAGGGTCCCGTCGAGATCGACGAGGAGATGGCCCGCCACATCGAGAACAAGCGCGACGACCTGCTGGAGAAGTTCGAGATTCCCGACGGCTTCCCGGCCGAAGTGATGGACGAGGCCGAGGCCGCCACGGAGGGACTCGACGCGGAGATCGAGTCCGAACTTGAGGAGCGCCGCGACCTGCGGGACATGACGACCTGGACGACCGACCCGATCGACGCCCAGGACTTCGACGACGCCATCTCCGTCGAGAAACGCGACGAGGAGTACGTCCTCTGGGTACACATCGCCGACGTGACTCACTACGTCACGCCCGACACCGCGATGTGGGAGAGCGCGCGCGAGCGCGCGAACACGACCTACCTCCCGGCGTACACCATCCACATGCTCCCGCCGACGCTGGCCGAGACGGTCTGCTCGCTGGTCCCCAACGAGGACCGCCTGGCCCACACCGTCGAGATGCACCTCGATCCCGAAACCCTGTCGTACGAGGAGATAGACATCTACAAGTCAGTCATCGAGTCCGACGCCCGCCTCACCTACTCGGAGTGTGAGAACCTGCTCGACGACCCCGAGAGCGCCGGCGACCTGCTGGAAGACCCCGAAGTCGACCTCGCGGAGAAAACCGAACTCGTCTGGGAACTCGCAGACCGGATGCACGAACAGCGCAAGGAGGACGGCTCGCTCGTCCTGAACCCCGCGCGCGACCGCGCCCACACCATCATCGAGGAGTGCATGCTCAAGGCCAACAAGGCCGTCACGCACGAACTCATGTGGGATAGAGGTGTCGAGGCGATGTACCGCGTCCACCCCCAGCCCTCGCCCGACGAGTGGGACAAGGCGCTGCGGGAGATCCAGGACCTAGACGGCGTCTCCATCCCGGGCGAGGCGTGGGACGACCCCCGGAAAGCCGTCAACGCCACGCTCGAACAGGCGCCCGCGCGCCAGCTCGACAAGATCCAGCGCGCCGTGATGTTCGTCATGCCGCGCGCGAAGTACATGAGCGACCCGTTCGGCGGGCACCACGCCCTGAACTTCGAGATCTACGGCCACTTCACCTCGCCCATCCGCCGGCTCTCCGATCTGATCAACCACTGGATCGTCGCCACCAACGACGTGCCCGAGGACCTGGCCGCGCTCTGTCAGCACGCCTCCGACAAACAGAAAGACGCCGAGCAGTGCGAACGCGAGTACAAGCAGTTCCTCCAGGAGGTCGGCCTCGACCCCGAGGCCGTCAACAACCGCGGCCTCGAAGTCGTCGACGACGACTGACTGCTGGTCGAACCCTTTTCGCGGACGACTGTTGATCCCGGTAGCGCCACGCTCCGTCTCGTAACGCCGGTAAGCGATCGGAGCGTAGCTATCGAAATAATATCGAAATATTTCTCGGCGGTTCAATCGGTGTTCGAAGTGTGTTTGACGAACCAGACTGGCATAACATTTTTGTGGATTTACCGAAATAGTATCCGGTGAGAGGTGACGGATGGATGGCAACGAGCAGCAGGGATCCGAACCACGTTCGGCCAGAGCGGACCGCCGACCGAACGCTCTCGCGGTACGATCTCCTGTTGGTAGTGATACCGGTCGTGTTCGTCGTCGCGCTCGCGCTCGCGCAGGTGTCCACACTGGCGGCGTCGACCGCTCTCGGTGCGGCGTCGCTGGTCGGTGCGGTCGCCGTCGCGGACGGCCTGTTCGTCAATCCGCCGCGGTGACGAGTCCATCGCGTCACGGAGCCCCCGCCGCGTCACCCGGCCACCGCCGGACGGAACCGCTTGACCAAACCAGTTTGGTCCCCAGTTTATTAAACGTCTCACGAATATGTATGTACTGAGAGCCGATTGGCCCCGCGGTCGCAATCGTGGTCCCCTCGATGGGTGTCGTTTCCACGGCCGCGGCGTCCGCCGGTCGGTCGATCACCCAAACAATGCCAGGGAGCGACCAGATCGATACGAGCAAGCAGATACAGAAGCGGACGGGCCGGACGTTCTACGTCGCCACCCTGCTCTTGCCCGAGCGGGTCCGCCGGGCGACGTACGTCCTCTACGCGTTCTTCCGGGTGGCCGACGAGGTCGTCGACCGGTCTGACGCCCCGGACCCGGACGAGCAGCGACGCCACCTCGAAGCGATCCGGGGGGCCGCGCTCGGCGAGACAGACCCGACCGCGGCCAGCGACAGCACCGCGCTCCCCGAGGCCGACGCCGACGTCCTGGCGGCGTTCCGGTCGCTCGCCGAGGAGAAAGGCATCGACGACGCGGAGATCGACGTCTTCGTCGACGCGATGGTACAGGATATCGACCAGTCCCGCTACGAGACCTACGAGGACCTGGTCACGTACATGCGCGGGTCGTCGGTCGCCGTCGCGAACATGATGATGGCGGCGATGGACATGGCCGACGACGAGCGCGAGCGGGCCGCCCCCCACGCCGCCGCGCTGGCCGAAGCGTTCCAGCTGACCAACTTCCTCCGGGACGTCCGCGAGGACATCCGGGAGTACGGCCGGGTGTACATGCCACAGGAGACCCTGGAACGGTACGACGTCAGCGAGGCCGACCTCGCCGAGGCGAACGTCACCGAGGGGTTCGCCGCGGCGATGCGCCACGAACTCCAGCGCACCGAACGGCTCTACCGCGAGGGCGTCGCCGGCATCCGCATGCTCCCCGAGGACTGCCAGTTCGGTGTCTTGCTCGCGGCCGTCTTCTACGCCGAGCACCACCGGCTCATCCGGTCGCGAGGCTACGACGTGCTCACCGAGACGCCCCAGCTCGGACGGCTCCGCCGGGGCTACCTGCTCGTCCGGACGTGGGTCCACTGGCGGCGCCACCGCGACCCCGAGGCGACCTTCTACGCGGTCAGCGCCGTCTCCCCCGGCGGCGACGGCGACTCCCCCTCTGACGCCGACGGCGTGACCAGTCACGTCGCCTGAGGTCGGCGGCGCCGCTGGCTCGGTTTCACGGGTTCACCACGCGAGCACAGTCGCGACTCCGGGCGGTGAGAACGGAAAAACGGTTCGGGGCGTACCCGACTATCGGCCGCGGTTCTCGTTGCTGGAGAGGCTCGGGCGGGTGCGCTCGGAGCCCTTGCCGCGGTTGTTCAGCCCGCGGTTGCGCTGACCGGCGCTGGTGAGACCGCGCAGGGCGCGGTCGGTGTGCTGGTCCTCGCAGATCCAGTTGAGGTCGTCGTCGTTCTGGATCGCGGGGTGTTCGGGGTCGACGAGGATCACTTCGAACCACTTCTGGCTGCCGTCCTGGCCGACGGAGTAGGAGTTGAGCACGCGGAGGTTCGGGTAGACGCGGGTGGTGCGCTCCTCGGCGACGCGCTGGAGGTTCTTCCGGCGCGTGATGCGAGTGACGCCCTGTCGCTTGGAGCGTCGGCCCGCGACGAAGCGCTGCTTGCGGGCGCCGCCTTTCCGGATCGAGGCGCGGACGACCACGATGCCCTGCTTGGCCTTGTAGCCCAGCGAGCGCGCGCGGTCGAGACGAGTAGGGCGCTCGATGCGTTCGAGCGCGCCCTCCTCGCGCCAGTCCTGTTTTCGTTGCCACTGCAGTTCCGCCAGCTTGCCGTCGTCCGGGTCCTTCCAGGCGTCCCGGATGTACGTGTAGAAGCTCTTTGCCATGGGTGTTCACCGCCGGGCGTTGCGTGGTTCAGCCGGACGGCGCGTGCCGTCGCGCGGGGTCGCCCCCATGGCCACATCCCGACCTGCACAGGCAGGTGCCCGCTGGTGCCCGACCGCCCAGCGAGATACCCGTTCGTACCCCGCTCGCGCTCAAAAGGCCTTCGAACCGCGGCCGCGCGGACCGCGCCGGCCACGCGCGCCGATCCGACCTTTCCTCACAGGTCCGTGACCGTGTTCACCCCTCAGAGTATCTCTCGCGCCCCATCTCGCCGTCGTTCTGTGGCCCGCCGTTCGCTGACTGTGCCGCAGAAGTTGAGACTGGTCGTCTCAATGCATATGGCATTCTGGCGCAGTTCATAAATAGTATGAAGACGTAGTCCAAGAGAGACCGATGGCTCGAATTACCGGTTCCTATCCAGACGATCTCGATCTCCTCATCGAGGGGGCTGTCGAGGCTGGTGTGTTTAGTGGCAAGAGCGATGCGTTGCGAGAGTTCGTGCGTGACTACTTCGAGGACCACGAAAGTGAGCGCATTGCAGCTGCGGTTGCCCTTTACGAACGCGAGCGGATCACACTCGGTGATGCTGCGCGCCTTGCCGATGTCGATCGCTGGACGATGCGGGATATTCTCCGTGAGCACGGTGTTGAGCTCCGCCTCGGACTCATTGACGAAGACGACGCAGCCTACGAAGTAGCGGCAGCGAGCGAACTCGAATTCGGTGATGAGGACTCGTCTGATTAGGAGCCCTTGCGAGATGACAGGTGATGATATTCCAGCGAACCCGAGCGTCCTGAACACGACTGTTCTCTCGAATTTCGCCTCCATCGATCAGCTGTGGGTAGTCGCTGACCTCTCTGGAATCTGTACGGTCTCAGTTGTCCGTGAGGAGTTCGAACACCGCGTCGATGGTCATCCGTATCTTTAATCCGCACTCGATACACTCGACGACGAGATTCAAGTTGCGAGGATTTCGGACACCGTCGCAAACAGAGAGGCGGTTCTCAGTGACCATCTCGATCCCGGTGAAGCACAGGCGTTTGCCTTGGCAGACGCTGCAGACGGACGTCTACTGACCGACGACGGGGATGCCCGATCGTTTGCGAAAGACCAAGGCGTGACCGTTGTCGGGTCGGTCAGGGTTCTGTTGGCTGCGATCGATGCCGGAAAGGATTGATGAGCCGACTGCCGACGAGTGGCTGTCGACTTGGATCGATGAAATCGGATACTACGTGCCATACCACTCGATTTCGGAATGTCGGTGAGATACTCATACCGCCCCCTCCATAACGGGTGTAGTCTCAATGCATGGACGACAGGGTGTGTCTGAGTACTGACCACCTCTCCTATTGTGACATCACGAGTTCGAAGCGCGCCCCGCCCTCAGACATGCCTGTCACAGAGACCGTCCACCCGTGACCCTCTACGATCCGCTTGACGATGGTTAGTCTGAATCCGGTGCCGTCACTCGTCGAAGAATGGCCCGGTTCGAAAATCTCCTCGCGCCGATCTGCGGGGATCCCAGACCCATCGTCTTCGACGTAGATAGTGTCCTCATCGACACGTCCGACACGAACGGTCACGTCCGTGCCGCCATTTTCGATAGCGTTTCGGAACAGATTCTCGAACACGTGCCGTAATCGGTCGCGATCGCCTGGAAGGTCATCTCATCAGTTATCTCGAGGGTCGCCGGTTCTGTGTCTACCGTTCCCCAGCACTTCCCGACGAGATCGGTCAGACTGACCGACTCCGTTTCGTCTATCGTCTCGCCCTGCCGAGCGAGCGTCAACGTGTCCGTGATGATCGCCTCTATCCGGTCGAGTGCCCGCAGGAGTGGATCGAGGTGTTCGCTCTCCGTTTGTTCATCGAAGATCGTTGCGCGGCCCTGTGCGACGTTGAGCGGGTTGCGCAGGTCGTGGGAGACGACGCTCGCAAACTCGTCAAGCCGCTCCTTTTGCCGACGAAGCTGTCGTTCCCGTTCGACGCGGTCGGTGACGTTCCGGGTGATTCCCACGAGACGGGTTACGTCGCCGTCAGTGAGTACTGGCGCGAGATTCGTCTGCCAGATGCGTGCCTCCTCATCGATTTCTAGCTCTTCCTGATACGAGATCGGCTCGCGTGCTTTGACACACCGGTGATAGTTCGCTTCGAGTTCGGCTCCCTCTTGCTCACCGAATACATCACGAGGCGTTTCTCCCCGGACCTCTTCGGTCGTAAGGCCGGTCTGTCGCTCGTATGCCGGGCTGAGCCGGTCGAATTCGAACGTAACGTCGTCGTCTGAAGCGTCGACATCGACGAAGAAGATTGCGTCCTCTGTATTGTTGAGGAGGGCCTCGTACTCGCCAGCCAGTTCGCGGAGTTCGCGTTCCTGTTCTTTCCGCTCGGTAATCTCCCGGCTGTTGAGTAGAATATCGTCGATGACATCGTCTTCGAGCCGGTTCCGCATCGTGGCCTCGATCCAGCGCCACGACCCGTCGGCGTGTTTGAATCGGACTTCGACGGTCTGGGGTTCCTCCGGGGTCTCAAGAACAGCTTCGACCGCCTCGGCGTTTTTCTCCCGGTCGTCGGGATGGACGTATTCGTAGCCAGAGTTCCCGACTCGCTCTTCGGTAGACTGGCGGAAGTGAACGTGATAGTGACTCTGACAGGCAATTCTACTCAATCGCAGGGCGGTGGAGAATCACTCCGAGAGAGACGTGAGGATGCGCTCGGTCAGTCCGCCGAGCAGCCACGCACTCAGGTTGATTGCGTGCAGGCCTGCGAGACAAATGACGACACCGATCACTGACGCGACCAGCGCCTCCGGAAGCGTACTGATGCTGCCCCCGGCCACAGAGCCAGCATCAACAGACAACGATCCGACGTTGACAGTTCCCTCGAGACCGGTGAGCTTGTAGTTGGCACCGGGTATCCAGTACGTGAGCGGCGTGGCCGCGAGCACTATTCCAAGCGTGAACACGACTGTGATAGCAACGAATAGCGGGAGGCCAATGACGAACGACGCCAGACCGAACGCGACGAGCAGGTAGTTGCGCGGGGTGGTTGCGACGGTTTTCAGATAGTCGGTCACCGACAATTCACTCGGGTCGGCGGGGTCGATAGTCACGGTGTACCCGCGGAATCGGTTCAGGAGTTCGGCCTCGACGACGCCGATGTAGCCACCGACTGCCAGAACACCAGCCAGGATTGGGATTCCAACGACCACCGGAATCAGTCCTATCCCCAGGCTGAGACCAGTCACCAGGACTGTGAAATAGGCGATGCCCAGCGGGAACCGGACGAGCAAATACGCCAAGTTGGCGTAGGTTTCACGACGAAATCCGACACCGAAGACACGGTTCGCGAGCGACCGCCCGCTCGCCTCAACCGTAGTGGAGTGTTGACTCTGGCTCATACCGGGACAATACCGGGCTGGGTATATCAGCCCCGAGCCATCGTTTCAGTCTCAGAAACGGCTACGTCCGCTCCGCCCACAGCGGATGTCCCGGTTGCCCGGACAGACCCCCTCGTGCTTCTGATTCCGCTAGTTTACCCGAGAGCGTCCCGACTAATTCCTCGGGATCGTAGCCGAGAACCCGTGTGACCGCGGGGCTCACGTACCTCATCGTTCCGTCAGTGTCGATGATCGTGGCGATGTCGTTCGACTCTTCGACGAGCGTCCGATACCGATCCGTCTGATTCTCGCTCCGAGTATCCGATGTCTCAGTGTCTTCCATTGGTCAGTGGTTTTCGGCGGGCGTTGCCCGAATGGACGAGTCGGTGGACACCCGGGGGAGGCTCAATACGACTGCTGTCCCACAGGGTGAGTTGTCCACGAAGGAGACTTCGCCACCGTACAGCGAGACAGTCCAGTAGACTATCCAGAGCCCGAGTCCGGTGCCGTGCTGGAGCGGCGTTTCCTCGCCCTGTTTGATCGTCTCCAGCTCTTGGTCCGGGATGCCCGGCCCGTTGTCCACAATTTCGATGTCGATCCACTTTTCGGACTGCTTTTGTCTGGACAGTCTGGTGGTAACGGTCACCTCGGGTTCGGGTTGGTCGTTGTGGACGACAGCGTTGTCCAGTAGTTCCTTCACTGCCACCTTCAACCGGCCATCTGCTCGAAGGTAAAGTGGGTCAGAATCATCGAGATTGACCGAGACCGTCGGATACTCTTTGGAAAAGGCGGTGACGACATCGCTAACTAGCTCCGTCACGTTAGTATCAGTCGCAGCTGACACTTCGTTCTCGAACAGCGAGCGCACAGTTCCGGCTTTGTCACCCAGTGCCGCCAGAGCGTCCGCCCGTTCTTCGATCGCCCGGACGTTCGCCCGATGTTCGTCATCGCCCAGCGATTTACGGAGTAGTTCTGCCCGGCCCTGAATCACGTTCGTTCCGTTCTTGAGATTGTGGCGCAAGACGCGATTGAGAACGTCGAGTTGCTGTTTGCGCAGCCGACGATTCGTCACGTCGGACTCGATCGTGACGAAGTGCGTGATCTCTCCGTCGCCGTTCGCGATGGGCGAGATCGTCTGGTCGACGTGGTACAGCTCCCCGTTTTTGCGCTGATTGATGAGATTTGCATTCCACTCCTCGCCCGAAAGGATCGTCTGCCACATCCGGTCGTAGAACGCCGCGTCCTGTTTGCCCGACTTGATGATGCGGGGGGTTTTACCGACAGCTTCCTCACGAGTATAGCCGGTTCGGGCTTCGAATTTCGGATTCACGTACTCGATAGTGCCTTCCCTGTCAGTGATGAAGACAGCATGTCCTGCGTTCTCGACGGCTTTTTTGAACAGCTGTAAGTCCATTTCGCGCTCTTTGCGCTCGGAGACGTCCTCCTGGAACCCGACGTAGTTCTCGACGGTTCCGGCGTCGTCTCTCACCGGCGCGATACTGACGCGGTTCCAGAACTGACTGCCGTCCTTCCGGTAGTTCCGGAGTTCCACGGACACCGGTTCGTCCTTCTCAACTGCCGTGCGCATTTCGGCGACTGGTTCGTCTCGGGTCGCCTCACCCTGGAGAAACCGACAGTTCCGCCCGAGCGTCTCCTCCTCAGAATACCCCGTCAGCGCTTCGAATCCCTCGTTTACGTAGATCATCGGGTTGTCCTCTCGGTCGGGATCGGTGATGGTGATCCCGACGGGCGCTTTGTCCATCGCCTGGGACTTCAGTTCGAGCTCTCGTGCGTACGCTTTCCGGTCTGTCACGTCGCGTGCAGAGAGGATTATCGGTGACTGGTCGGAATCCTCGAGCGTCGCAGCCGACACCTCCAACTGTCGCGTTTCTCCTTCCTTCGTCTGACACGTGAGGTCGTCGGTCGATCCCTGCCCCGCCTCCTGTACCTGCTGGAGGAAAGACCGGAACCGCTCGCGATCGTCGGCGTGGATTGTCTGCGTCGGCGAGACAGAGAGCAATTCGTCACGTGAGTATCCCACGAGGTCACACGCCGCGGGGTTGCACTCGGTGATCTCGTCACCAGATGGAGCAACAACGAAGATCCCGTCGTTCGTCGAATCGAACAGCCGCTGAAATCGAATCTGCACGTCCTCGTAGCGCGTGGACAACTCCACCGACTGCTCACGCCTCGCCAACAAATTCCCCACACGACGAAACAGGGTCGTCCGGTCGACGGGTGCTGACACGACCTCGTCGATGAGCGGTGGCCCGTCGCCGTTCTGCTCGGACGGCAACGGGACCGTTCCCCTCGACCCTTCCTGTTGAATCAACAGCACGGGTGTGAAGGTTGGATGGGCCTCTTTTTTGTGCTCTCGCAACGCGTCGCGGTACGTCGGCACCATCTGTTCACCAACGAGATAACAATCGACGGGTTGAAGTGTGTCATCGACGGTGACGTCGTATCGCTCGTCGAGAAATTCTTCGAGGGCTTCCCGGTCGGTGTCTCCGTGAATCAGGAGTTGTATGGTGTGTCGCTCACCCACTTCGCGACTCGACCGGTCGGTCATGATTGGTCCGTTGTCTGGTGGGACTCATCTGGAACGCGATGCGTTGAACTACCCTGCATGATCCCCCGAACGGTATCGAACGGTCCTTCGATAACAAGTCCCTCGCCGGACTCGATAGCAAACCGGTGGAATCGGTTGTCGAAATCCCCGAGTCGCTTTTTTACAACGCCGATCGCTCGGTCCAGTTCGCCGTCAACTTCCACGTACGAGAGAAACACGATGTTGTCCGCAATGTAGCTGGTGTTCGTACTCGTAGCTTCCGGGATACCGGTGAGACGGTCCGCCTCGTCCGTGATGATGACTGCGATACCGTGATTCTTGAGTACCCGGGTAAGACCGTGCAGCCGGCGAACGAGTCGCTGATCGTCACCTTGGAGTGAGATCTTGTAGCCCGAAAGCCCGTCGATGAACACCGCGTCCGGCGAGTGCTCGTCGACCTGGTCGAGGACGTGTTGATCGAACTCCTCGGCCGAACGCACGAGCGGTTCCGTCTCCGTCAGTAGCAGTGATCCCTGCGCCTGCATTTCCGAGATCGGGAGTCCGAGGGTTTCAGAACGGTGGACGAACTGGTCGATGGACTCCTCGAAGAGGTATCCGAGTGCTGTCCCACCGTCTTCGACGATGCCCGAGAGTATCTGTGCACCAGTGGTCGATTTTCCGATGCCGGTCGGACCGCTGATAAACGAGACGGTCCCGCGTTCGATTCCACCACCGAGGAGACTGTCGAGGGATGCGTGTCCGGTAGAAACGAGTTCCGGATCGAACGTTCGGTTGTCGTGTTTCGGGATAGTTTGGGGGTAGACTTCGATCCCGTGCTCGCGGATTTCGAGTCCGTGGGTGCCGTCGATCTGTCCGAGACCACGGTGTTTCGGGACTGCAATCCGGCGTTCGTGCTCGTCGAGATAGAGGTTGATGACGCCGTCGCTGAGCGACTCGAAATCGTCGTGCGTGGTCTCGGGAGTACTCTCTCTATTGAGTGTCCGCGTTGCGACTGTCGTTACCTGTCGATCGCGAAGAAACCGGATGAGCGATTGCAACCGCTTTCGGTACTGGTACTCGTCCCGTTCTACGTACTGGAGTTGTGTAATCGGATCGATGAGGATTCGTGCCGGGTCCACATCCTCGATTACGTGTTTGATATCCTGCGTGAATTGCTCAGATTCGACTTCGGTCGCCTCAACCAGATTGTAGGACTTGTCCTCGGCGAAAAAGTCCGTCCCGGGACCGATGTCTAAAAACTCGGCGTCCCGAATGTCGACGTCGAGCAGTGCTGCGTTGACGAGAATGTCGTGTTTCGACTCTTCGCCGTGGATGTAGACGACTGTCTCGCCTGCTTCGATCCCTGCTTGCAGGAAGTGCTGGCCGAGAAGCGACTTCCCCGTTCCCGAGACGCCCTGGACGAGGTACGTACGGCCCCGAACGAGCCCTCCGTTGAGTAGTTCGTCCAATTCGGGGATACCTGACGCCACCAGATCGATTTCCTCGGTCGGCGTGTCACGGGAGCGGCCAGACATGGTATCTCGTATAATCACAACGGGTTCGAGGTGAATAAGCCGGCGGTCTAGATAACGGGATTCGGTGGAACGGAGCAGTTGAGCGACGGCGCGGCTCAACCCGTCGTTTCGACGCCAGTGATCTCGAAGCGTGCGCCGCCCGTCTCGCTGTCAGTCACGCGGATTTCCCAGCCGTGTGCCTCCACAATTTCTTTGACGATTGCGAGACCGAATCCAGTGCCATCATCAGCGGTCGAATAGCCGGTCTCGAAAATATCGTCGCGTTCTTCGTCGGGGATTCCCGCTCCACCGTCGGCGACATAGAACCCGTCAGCTATCTCCCCGACGGTCACCGTTACCTCACCACCTCCGTGGTTGACGGCGTTCCGGAAGAGATTCTCGAACATCTGCTGAAGTCGGCTCCGGTCAGTCGATATCGTCTGGTCTGTTTCGACAGCGAGGGTTGCGTCCGCACTCGGGGTCGTCTGCCAACACTCCCTGGCCAGTTCCGGCAGGGTGACCGGCTCCGTAGTTCCAATTGCCTTCCCACTCCGAGCCAGTGCCAAGAGATCTTCCACGAGTGCCTGACACCGGTCGACCGCGTCACCGACGGTATCGAGGTGCTCGCTGTCACACTCTCGTCGGGCCAATTCCGTGTGCCCCAGGGCCACGTTCAGCGGGTTTCGCAGATCGTGGCTGACGACGCTTACGAACTCGTGGAGACGGGCGTTTTGCCGTTCGAGTTTCCGTGCACGCTCTTTGCGCTCTGTGATATCTCGGAGTGTCCCGACTGACCCGTCGAACTCGTCACCTTCGTAGGGAAGGACACCCATGTGATCCTCACAGACGATCGGGTCGCCGTCACATGGCTGGATCGTCACTTCGAATGTGACCGTCTTCGGACCGTCACTCGACAGCAACCGACCCAAGTGGTGTTCCGCCCGTTCGACGGCATCCTCGTCCTTGATGAGTGACGGCGTGCTTCCGAGAATGGTTTCCCGGTCGTAGCCGACCAACTCGACGAGTTCGTCGCTGACAAATGTGAATCGCCCCTCCTCGTCGAGCACGTACACGGCGTCGGTCAATGCCTCGATGATCGTCTCGTGCTTTTCGAGTTCCTGCCGACGCTCCGTGCGGTCGGTGACGTCCCGAAACTTCGAGAAGACTGACTGGACATCCCCGTTCTCTTCGGTCACCGTACGGTTGTGCCACTCACAGGTCACCGTCTCGCCACCATTCCGGACGTTGTCGTTGATCACTCGGCGCCCGCCATCGGCGTCAAGCAGGCTTTCCACGGCGTCATCGACCCGTTCGCGGTCGTCGTCGGCCACGATCCGTTCCCACGGCTCACCGCGTAGCTCCGCCTCACTGTAGCCGAGTATCTCTTCGGCACGGTCGTTCATCCGTTCGAACCGGAACTCCTCGTCCCACTGAATTGCTCCCAGCGGTGACTCGTCGAAAAACAGTGAGAGTTGTTCCTGCCGCCCGCGAGCGGCCTGCTCGCGCTCGATGCGATCAAACGCTGCCGCGAGCGTCCCTGCCAGCAGTTCACCGAGCGCGAGGTCCTCTTCGTCGAACGCGGCCGGCTCTTCGGAGCTGGCGATCAGAACACCGTGATCGCCCAGTGGGAGATAGACGTGTCCTCGACGGTCAGTCCCCTGGTCGTAGACATCCGGGTCTTGACGGGCGTCTTCGGTCACGACTGGCTCCCCGCGTTGGTAGGCACGCCCCGCGATGCTGTCGGCCACGGGGAGGGCGGGCACCTCATTGAGGATCGAGGTTAGTTCGTCGGTTCGTGCCACGGGGAGCAACTGCTCGTCTTCGGCCCCCAGTAGATGAACGGCGGTCGGTCCGAGGTCCAGAATATCTTTCGCGGCCCTGACACCGATATCGGCAACGTCCTGTCGAGTTTCCGCTGTCACGACCTCCTCCGAAACTCTGTTCAGTTCGGTCAGCTGTCGCTCGCGGGTTTTTTGATCGGTAATGTCCCGTACATACCCACGCACCACGCTACCGGAGCCGGAGCCGTCTACCCGCTCACCGCGCGCCCTGACCCACCGCTGTGTATCCCCGGCCGTGGCGAGTCGCGCGTCGACCTCGTATGGCTCACCGGTTTCGAGACACTCGGTGAACCGGTCGGTGAGCCGTCCACGGTCTCCCGGGTGGAAGCGTTCGAACGCTTCTTCCAAGGATAGATCAGTGCCCGGGTCGAGTCCGTGTATTCGTCGGGTTCCGTCGGTCATCATAGTCGTCTCGGTCTCGGGGTCGTACTCCCACGCACCGATATCGGCCAGCTGCTCCATATCCGACATGAGGCCCCGGGTTCGTTCCAGTTCCCGTTCGCGTTCTTTGCGATCGGTAATGTCCCGGCTGTTGACGACGTACCCCTCGACCGCCGGGTTGTCGATTTGGTTGTTGCCTCGGGCCTCCAGCCAGCGCCACGAGCCGTCGGCGTGACGGGCACGGTACTCCATGACCGGATTTGCGTCCGGATTCTCGATCCCACGCTCGAACGCCTCGATGAGGTCCGCGCGGTCGTCGGGATGAACGTACTCCCACGCCGGGTCACCGATAGTTTCCCCGGGATCGTAGCCGAGGATATGTTCGATCGACGGGCTCTGGTACTGAAACACGCCGTCAGTATCGACGATCGAGATGATGTCGTTGGACTCCTCGACGAGCGCCTGAAACCGGCGTTCGCGCTGGCGGCGTTCCGTCAGATCCCGACCAACTCCGACCAGCCCAGTCACGGTCCCGCCTTCGTCGGTCAGCTGTGCCCCGGTGAACTCGTAGGGGCGACGTTCACCGTCGGCGGTCCGCAGGTCGGCTTCGACTGTTGCCCGTCCGTCCGCCAGCGTCGTTTCGATAGCGCCAGCGATGGTCCCGCGTTCATCTTCAGGGAACAGTTCGATCACGTCCATATTAGCCAGGTCCCGGTCGGTGTAGTCCGTGACTCCGGGGACTCGGTCGTTCCACCGCCGGAGAGTCCCGTCGGTGTCGAGCACGTAGAACAGGTCGTCGAGCGTATCGAGTGCCTGCTCGATGAACCGTCGTTCTGCTCTGAGTTCGCGCTTGCGTTGTTTTCGGTCGGTGATATCGTGGACAGCACCCCGAAGTGTGGTGACGTCGTCGCCCTCGGTGGCTGGCGTCATGGTCACATCCACGAGGCGTTCATCATCATCAAGCGTCTGGAGACGCCAAGTGTCCCGACTCTGTTCGCCAGTCTCGACTGTTTGGTTGAGCGTTTGTCGAACGTCCGCTTGGTCGTCCGGGTGGTAGAGTTCGATCGCTTCCTCTAAATTGAGGTGAGCGTCCTCAGGCAAGCCAACGAGTCGGCGAACACCGTCAGTCAATAGGAGGGTCCCACTATCCACGTCAAGTTCGAACCCGCCAGTATCACCAGCGAATTCAGTCAACCGCATCAGTTGTTCCTGTCTGTCAGCGCGTTTGGCCTCGCGTCGCGCCCGGACGGCATTACGGATCCGGTTGGCCAAGAGTTTGTACTGCTCGGTACCGGAGCGCTTCTGGAGATAGTCGGTAACGCCGGCAGATATAGCGTCGCTGGCGATGGCCTCGCTTCCCTTGCCGGTAAACAGGACGAACGGTAGGTCAGGATACCGCTCTCGGACGGCATGCAAGAATTCGAGTCCGTTCATGCCGGGCATATTATAATCCGAAACGATACAATCGGGCCGGCACTCCCCTATTCGCTCTAACGCCTTATCCACGGTTGTCACTGCCTCGACAGTGAACTGGTCGTCCTCTCGCTCGAGAAACGTCGCGGTGAGGTCGACGAAATCGGGTTCGTCATCGACATGAAGGACTTCCATCATTTACACCGTCTCAGTCAGGGCCCTTGCCTTACTCATGTTTCAGCCGAGATGGTCTCCGGATCTATCCAGACGACGTGTCCGTCCTCTCGGGCGACGATGCCGTTGACCAGTTCCTCGTCGACTGATTCGACAGAGTCGGGATCGATCGTCAGGATCCGGCGCACGTCCGTTACCGCCCAGCCGGAACGCCCACACGTCGTCATTTCGGTATCGAAGACGATCATCCTGTCCTGGCTGAATCCATTGTCTTCGTGTCCATCTGGCGATAGTCTGGCACTCGGATCGATGACTCTCGTCGTCTCGCCTCGGAGATCGACCGCCCCCTCGACGTGAGGGGGCGAATCCGGGATCGAAGTCACGTCTTTTTTCGAGCGGCTCACGACCTCGGTGACGTACTCGATATCGATGCAGTACTGTTCCTCCCCGAGCGTGAACTCAAGGACCTGGTGTGATCCCATGGGTTCACATCTCCGCGTCGTGATCCGGCGTCCGGCCCACAGTGTCCGATGCGTGGTGCCCGCCGTCGGCCGCGGCCGGCGATCCAGTTGTCGCCTCGCCTGCTGTCCCAGCACCTGACCCGGTGTCGAAATCCGACACCTGGTCGTGCAGGTCTTCAGCGAGACCGGACAGTTGCTGGATGTTCTCCGAAGCCTCGGACAGGGAAGCGGTCTGTTCTTCGGTTGCGGCAGAGACGTTACTCGCCTCGGCCGCGGTCTGCTGACTGACGCTGGAGACTTCGTCGACCATCGAGACCACTTCCTCCGACGAGGCCGCCTGGTCGTCGGTGGCGTCGCTGATTTCCCGAATTCCGCTTTCGGCCTCTTGCACGGCGTTGGCGATCTCGTCGAACATCTCGATGGCGTCCTCGATCGTATCAGACCCGCGTTGCACCTGATCGCTCATCTGTTGCATGCCCTCGACGGTGTCCTCGGTCGTCGCCTGGACTTCGTAGATGCGCTGTTCGATGTCGGCAGTCGCCTCGGCAGCTTCCTCTGCCAGGGATTTGATTTCGTTTGCCACGACCCCGAATCCTTCACCTGCTTCGCCGGCACGGGCAGCTTCGATCGACGCGTTCAGCGCGAGCATGTTGGTCTGTTCGGCTATCCCGGTGATCATCTCGACCACTTCGCCGATCTGGTCCATCTTCTCGTCGAGCGTTTCGACCTGCGTGGCTGCCTCGTCGGCCCGGGTTTCGATGGACTGGATCTCCTCGGTCGCCTCCGAGGCGTACTGCCGCCCCGTCTCGCCACGCTCGACGGCCGTGCTGGCAGTCGAAGCCACCTCTTCGGCCGAGGAGGCGATCTCCTCGACGGTCGCGGACATGTCGTTCATCTCGCCGGCCACCTCCTGGAGGTTCTCGCTTTGCGTGTCCGCCCCGTGTGAGATCTCCTCGACGGACTCCGCGACCTGTTCGCTGGCCTGTTCGATCTCTTCGGAACTGCCCGCCACTTCCTCGCTCGAGATTGCGACGTCGTCTGCGATCGCCTGGACGCGTTCGACGCTGGCGTTCAGTTGTTCGATTCCGTCCTCCAGATCACGCAATGCTGTTCCGAACGTCCCCGGGTAGTCGGTGTCGATGTTCTGGTCGAGTCGTCCGTCTTTGAGACCCTGGCTCGCGGCCGAGATCTGTGTGAAGCTCGCCGACAACTGAGTGGTCCCGGTCGCGAGGTCTTCCAGCACGTCGCCGTACTGCCCGGGTCGGTCGGTGTCGACGTTCTGGTCGATGACGCCCCGCTGGAGGTCGTCACTCACACCCCGGATCTCCTCGAAGCTCCCGGCGAGTTCGTCGGCACCCGCCTCGAGATTGTCGATAGTCTCCCCGTACTGGCCCGGATAGTCGGCCTCGAATTCCCAGCCCAGATCGCCCTGCCGCAAGCCACTGCTGGCGGTTCCGATCTGCGAGAAAACGCCCCGGAGGTTCGACTGCATCTGGGTAAACGCCTCAATCATCCGGCCGAGTTCGTCGTCTTCGACGTGGTCGTCGACCTCGGCGCTGAGGTCACCCTCGCTCATAGCCTGCGAGGCCTCGGAGAGTTGTTCGATCGGGGTGGTGATGCGGCTGGCGACGAAGAGGCCGATGACGATGGCCGCGACGAACGCCCCGACAGTCAGTCCGATAATCGTCAGGTGGCTGTTGTTCGTCGTCGTCGCCGCCGACGCGACTGACGCTTCCATTTTCGCGTCGGCGTCTTCCTCGAAGGCCGTGGTGTCTTCGTCGAGTTCAGTGTAGACGCTGTCTAGCTCGTCCATCTGCTGGTTTGCGCGCTTCTCGTCTCCAGCCTCCATCGCGGCGATGATTTCCTCACCTTTGGTTTTCGCCTCTTCGTGTTCGGCTTTCATCTCCGAAAGCAACTGCTGTTGCTCCTCGGTGAGGTCGTCACGTTCTGCCAGCGTCGTGTACCATTCCTCGAAGTCCGCCTGGGAGGCCCGGAACTCCTCGGCTGCCTCCATCTCGCCGGTTAACACTTCGTGCAGTGCCAGCCGCTCCGATTCGAGGTCGTACTTCATCTCCATCGCTGCGTCTGCCTCGGCGACGTCGTCGTGGACGACGGATTCGAGTTGGTTATCGACGTTGCTGACACTCGTATACCCGACGAACCCCGTCACGGCGACGAGTACCGCCACGAGCACGAACGCCAAGATGAGTTTCGGTCGCAGGCCGAATCGATCGATCTTTATCTTGTCGAGCATGTGTTACTCTCTCCCGACTGTTCACATAGTTACCACCTCTAGATAGCGGGATGAGTATCATGGGTGAGAATCGACAACGACTATCCCCCCTCACTTCCGGACTCGAAAAGTACCTCGGCATCCTACCGAAGAACGGTGTCTGAGTCACGTGTCCGATAGTGCACCGTTATCTAGATCAGAGATTTATATTCACATCCAGTCTACGCATATCTAATGACAGATTCGTCGCAGTACGGCCGGGACGATCTTCGACGGGGTGGTCCCGACGAGCAACTGGACGCGGACTCGCTGGTCGAGGAAAGCGACCCATGTCGGTCTGAAATCGGGTGGCAAAAAGACGGTATCAGTTTCTTCGATAGCAGTATCCGCCATCCTCGGGCGTATCGAGACGGATTCACGGACGCCACTCGACAGATGGCAGAGGACGTCTACGATAACCAGACCCACTACGATGAGACAGTCGAGTGAATTACTGGGATTGCGGGATACTATCGAGTATATTAGACACCATCAGAAAGAATTCCGGCTGTTCAACGTCGATCAGTCTGATGCAATACACGAGGAGCTCGGGACGTTTTTCCAGACACAGAATGTGCGAATTACCGCCGATAGAACAGCGTCGGGGAAACCGACAGAGATCGGGGTCCTCAGCGACGCGACCGGAGTACTCGCCGTCGTCGACGTATCGACTCTCAGGGACTTACTCGAAGACGTTCCGACAGGAGCCGGCGACCTCGGCATTGCCGACGAGGAATACGAGAGGGTCCTCCGTCATCTCAAGGAAACCACGTTCACGTCACGCGATACGGAACAGTTGCTCTACGCGTCCAGGGAAATAGAGGACCGTGCTCGTCGGGTCGGCCGGGGTTCGATTCACACGGGTTTCCAGCGATGTTCAGTCATCGCAGAACAGCGATCGATTTACGCGGACCTCGCTCGCCGAGGTGTCTCCGTGCACGCCTACGGCGTCCCCGACGCCACGTCGCCGGATCTCGGTTTCGGTCAGGTTCATGCGGTCTCGACAGACGAGGTCGCCGAGACGTGGTTTGTCGTCTTCGACGGGGGGGGCAACGATACCCAGAAGACCGCCTTACTCGCCCACGAACGCGACGAGGACGCGTTCTATGGCGTTTTGACGTACGACCCGGGATTCGTCGACCACATCCTCGAATATCTGAATCGGAGTTTCGACTCCCCGTCCGACGACGTGCTGTCCGGCCCCTGACGCCTATAAATCGAGAGTTCACACCAACGTCGGGCATCCCGATACAGAAACTGACAAACACTCGGTTGGTGGTGCTATCGGAGCATTCTAAGAATATGAAATCAACAGGCTGTTATTTATATCTGGGTGAACGACAATGATGGAGAATGGTAGAACAGAACCGGCAAAGAGGAGATGAGGAAGGGAAGAAGTCGAACCACGCCGAATCTGTCGAGACCGGTTCTGTTACGTGGCGTGATACCTTCGTGTCCGAAGAGCCCACACAGGAGAGCGCTGGCACAGCAGACGATGGCCACGGTCTCGGAGAGTTGGAAGCCAGGCGAGAACTGCGAGCGCGGACGAAAGCACTGGAGGCACTCACACGGGCGAATGACCTCTTTGTCGGTTTGTCCGCCCCTGTTGATGAGAGTGTCCGCACGCTCGTCACCGAACTTCCACAGTGGTTCCAGCATCCTGAAACCATCGAGGTCAGAATGCGAGTCGGTAATGACCTGTTCGAAACCGACGGCTTCCAGCGGACCGGTGATCCTCTGACGGCGGAGGCCCGAACACGCACTGGCACGGCTGTCTCGATGACGGCCGTGTGCACGGACCAGCGACCCGACACCGGAGAGCGAGAGTGGCTCCCACCAGAACGAGAACTGGTCGAGGCGCTCGTTTCACTCGTCAAAGAGGGCATCGATCGATGGGAGATAGACAGCCTGAAGCGCGTGTCCGATGGTATTGCTGTACTCGACAGCAACCTCAACTACACGTACGTGAACCAGCAGGCTGCACAGCTTCTCGGTCAAGACAGCGAGGAACTGCGTGGCGAGTGCGTCTGGGACGTTTTTCCCGAAGCGGCAGACACCATCGCCGAAGAGAAAATCCAGACGACTCTCGACACGCAGTCGTCGACGTCCTTCGAGCGATATAACGCGGAAAAAGAGCAGTGGGTCGAAGCCAGAGTCCACCCGAGCAACGACGGCGTCATTATCGTCTTCTCAGAAATCACCGACAGGAAGGTAGTCGAACGAGAACTGGATCACGTTCTGGAAGCGACCCCTGTGGGAATCGTCCTCCTGAACGCTGAGGGAGATATCACTCGCGCAAACACCCGTGCCGAAGAGTTACTTGGCCTGTCCAGACACAAGATGGACGGAAAGGGGTATGACCACCCCGACTGGGATATCTGGGACGAGGCGGGCAATCCGATCCCGCGCGACGATCATCCGATCACGCGTGTCTTCGAAACCGGCGAGACTATTACGGGGTTCACCCACGGAATCACGCTCCCGGACGGCTCCGAACGGTGGCTGTCGAGTAACGTCGCCCCGATCAAAACTGAGGACGGCTCCACTGAGCAGATCATTGTTGCACTGGAAGATGTCACCGTTACCAAACGTCTCGAACAGCTCATCGAGACGTTCCATCCAGTTAACGAGATTCTCAACAGCGCAACCGATGAGGAGGAGACCAAACAGGCCATCTGTGAGTTGCTGACGGACACGCGGGAATACCAGTACGTACGGATCAGTGAGCACACCCCAGGCACAGCACCAAACGAATCAAATCTCCAGGAGGCGACAGGGGCTTTCGCTGCCAACGAGTCGGTGCCCCTCCCGATACAATCGCAGACAGAGATCGCTCCGGCAGAGGTCGCTGTTGAAACAGGCGATATACAAGTCATTACGAGGAGCCAAACTGACTCACGGTTTGACCGGTGGCGAGCAGACACACTGGACCATGGGTTCCAGGGCGGAGCTGTCGTTCCCCTTCAGCATAGGGGACGCGTCTACGATCTATTCGTCCTGTATACAGACCGTGGAGAGGCGTTCGGAAGCCGAGAGCAGACACTCCTGACAACGCTCGGTAAGAGGATAGGGCAAGTTCTTCACTCACTTCGGACAGAGCGCATTCTCCACGCCGACACAATGGCTAAACTCACGTTCGAGAGCACTGACTCGGCGTCGTTTTTCGTCTCCGCTTCCGAACAGCTGGATTGTACGATCGAGATTAGGGACACGATTCCGGCTTCGGATGGCATGCTCGTCCACTATGCGTCCGTTCAGGACGCTTCGTTGGATGCTCTGGGTGATATCACGGAGAACGGAGATTGGGCCGGCCAGGTGCGACAGATCCGTCACACTGATGACCCGCCAGGTGGAGAGGTCGAAATCGGACTGCACCGACAATCCCTGGCCCAGACACTCGTCACAGAGGGTGCAGTCGTCACGACGGATACGGTAACTGACGGCCGGGCCGAAATCGTCTGCGAAGTGCCACTCGGTACCGATGTTGGTTCGCTTCTGACGCGTGTCCAGGAGTCGTTCCCGGAAACGACGTTGGTCTCAAAACGTGAATACACTCCCGGGGCGAAGTCGAATGCACACGCAGTCGGTCGGATGCTTGGAGACCTCTTCGAAACCGAACTCACGGATCGGCAACAACAAGTCCTGCGAGCGGCGATGTACGGCGGGTACTTCCAGTCGCCGCGACGAAGTACGGCAACCGAGATCGCCGACGCGCTCTCACTGACCCAATCGACCTTCTCCTATCATCTGCGAAACGCGCAACAAACGCTTTTTCAGCGGCTATTCGACCAATTACAACGACAATGACCAACGCCCTGCTCGAGGTGCGGAATTCCCTGCAGAAGAATCCCGGATTCTGGACTGCTGAAAAGAACGTCTAGAAGGGTGCGGTCGGGGGGCCATCGTCGCCTCCGCCGCTTTCTCCGCTGTCGGTTGTTTCTCCAGGGAACGAAGGGCTCTCGCCGCCGTGGCCACTCCCACCACCACCGCCGGTATTAGCGTGAACGGTCTCTATTTCGGCGATCTCGTTCACCATCCGTTTCTTGATGGCCTGTATCGTCATCGGGGAGATACCGCACCCGCTGCACGCACCCCCGAGTTGGATGGACACCTCGCCGCTTTCCCGGTCAAGGTTCTGGATCGCTGCCGATCCCCCGTGCATTTCGATTTGTGGGAAGTTCTTCTGTAGGAACGTCCCGATTTCCTCGCGCAGGTCCTCCTCACTTTTCGCTTCGGAACTCATACCCCCCTGTTTCGACTCTGGCCGTATAACTCTGAATCAACATGATTTTTTGATTTATTTCAAACTAGTACAGTCCTCGGTAACGCCCCTGGTCATCTTTCACCGGGCGGTCGTTCTCCACAGCGCACTTCACGTTCGACGCCATCCACATCGCGTTGTGAACCCACCCCGAGGTCAAGCCTCGGGGCTTCCTGCTTCTACAGGCTGAACAGGCCGAGTGCCTCGGGGCTTGACCCCGAGGGTGAAGGCCGTACGCTCGGGTGAGTGTTTCACTTTCACCGTGGATGGCTGACATTGAAACACAGCGCACTGGTACTCTGTAATGGAGCAGATGACTCACGACCAGACTCTCGTGAAGACGCTGGATTTCCAACTGAACATCCAGAGTGACAACGAGGGTCTGCTGGAAGACGCCACGCTCGAATCGCGGTGGGCGTACAACGAAACTATCCGTCTCGCCAAGCAGGGCGTGGACTGGGACGCCATCCCTGACTGCGTGGCCGACGACGCTGACCTCGTGAAAAACACCACACAGCGTGTCGTTGCGAAAGCACTCGGCGCGATGGAAAACTACCACGAGTACGACGACTTCGGCCTGCCGAGTCACACCAAAGACGGCGCGTACCCGCTTCGAGCCAACTACGAGGAAGGGTACAATCTCACCCTCCGTGACGATGGAACCGTGGAGTTCCGTATCAGTGCCAAGCCGTATAAGCACGTCAAAGGCGTGCTGGAGGGCGACGACACCCATCTCGATATTCTCCGAACCGCGCTCTCTGGTGACGAGTGGACGATTGGGACGGCGGAAGCACTGTTCTATGACGGAACACCCGAGTTGCACGTCAGCGTCACTAAGACCGAGCGTACCGTCCGAGACAAACAGGACTCTCGGACGATCATCGGCGTGGACGTGAACGAAGACAACGTTGCACTATCAGCACTGTCAGCAGAGTGCGTCGAGGACACGCTGGTCATCGACTTCCCCGAAATCAAGTTCGAGCGCCACCGTTACTTCACGATGCGAAAGCGGGTGCAGAAAGCCGAGAAACCGAGTATGCACGATACGCTCGAAGGGCGGGAAGAACGGTTCGTCCGTGACCGACTCCACAAAGTGAGCCGTCACATCGTGGAGTGGAGCCACCAATTCGAGAAACCGTGCATCGTCTTTGAAGACCTCAAAGAGATGCGCGAGAGTATCGACTATGGCACCCGGATGAACCGACGCTTGCACCACCTGCCGTTCCGTGCGCTCCAATACTACACGTCGTACAAGGCCGCCTTCGAGGGCGTGCCAACGGCGTGGATTGACCCTGAATACACGAGTCAGCAGTGTCCGATGTGTGGACACACCGAACGGGCGAACCGTAACAAGAAGCGGTTCAAGTGCCGGTGGTGCCAACATCAGGACCACGCCGACCGAAGTGCAAGCGTCAACATCGCTGTGAAAGGCATCGAGAAGCAGCAGGACTGGAATGTGCCTGCTCTCAACAGCCTTCCCCAAGTGCGGAAGGTGCGACGGCAGGCATCGGGGGCCGTGGACGCCCCAACCGTGACCTCGGATACCGCAAGAGGGCATCATCCCGATGGTATCCGAGGCGTGTCCGACTAACCCACGGGAAGCCTCGGGGCTTGACCCCGAGGCGGTTCACGTCAATTCGATAGATTCGGTTGCTTCCTGTTCCTGAGCACGTACAACCTCCTCGAACTCACGCATGAACTCATCGACGGTGTTTCCCATGATGACGACGGGCTCGCCCTCTGCAAGAAGATCGGTCAGCACAGTCTCGGCGTCGCTTCCGTTGTCATGTCGGGTGACCGGCAGCTCGGTATTCTCGGCGAACGCACGCGTATTGGCCCCACCAACGTGGGCTTCATTGACGTGGCCTTGGTCGTAGAGGAGGTCAACGTACTCTGCGAACGAGGCGGTTCGACCCCGCCGGTCTCGACGGAGATAGACGAACGGCAGTATCTGTTCATCTTCCGAAACGAGTGCCTGACGAACCATTTCCGTACTCTCGACATCGTTCACTTGTGCTGCGTTGAACACACGGCCGTCGGGAAGTCGAGTCCACTCCGGCTGGATCGCATTTAAGAACGCTTCGAGTTCACCGTCGGGGAGCGGCGATTCGTCGAGAAACGACAGAACCGCGTCGATCGCGTGCGCAGTTTCTGCCCCGATCATCCCCTCATGCCGGTCGGGAATCTCGACCTGTTCGATAGTCCCGCCGCGTCGTTCGATCTCCTCTCGCATATAGTCGTGGAGCACAGGGTGTTGTTCCCCACTGATGACGTGTGTCCCAGAAGAGACCGACCGTGCGAACGATCGGGCGATATTGGTTCGGGTCTTGCCAAGCGTGTCGTTGTGATCCTGGCGGACGTTGGTCAGAATGACGATGTCCGGATCGATGAGTTGTTGATTAATGAGCCGGGTGGTGTACTCGGTGATGCCCTGGTTTTCGAAGATACCGATATCCTCGGCGGCATAGGCATCGAGCTCCGGAGCGAATTCTCCGATCACGCTGATGTTCTCGTACAGCGTCGTCCGAGGGCCGCGGCGTTCGATGGGGTGAACCTCGCCGTTGTGGATGAGTGTCGGATGGTTCCCGGTAATCTTCGTGAGCGTATCGTAGCCCCGGCGATTGAACACGTCGTCGAGGCGGCGGGTCGTCGATGTCTTGCCACGGCTCCCCGCCACGGCGATGCGAGTGTCCAGGCGTCGGAGTGCTTTGCGGTGACGGAACCCTCGTGTTAACTCTTTAATGATACCGGTCAGGCTCGGCTTCCCGACCTCGATAGACCGCGGTTCGTTCCGCCACTCGTATTCGGCACCGACCATGAACATGGGGAGGGCACCCGCGGCCCGCTCTAGGAACCGATCCAACGCATGCCTGGCATCGCTCTCGGTAGGGAACCGGTCTGCACTGTTGGCGAGGGTGCGCTCGGGTGTCTGTAATTGCCACACCCAATTGTTCCGGTCTTCTGGAAGGTCGCCAGTCGGCGTCGGGTCTTCTCTGACGATCGTTTCCGGGTCGCTGATATCCTCGGTTTCGAACGCCTCTTCATCACCAGTGAGCGAGGCAACTGCTCCTCGAACTCGGTCGACAGCGTTCCGGGCCTCCCGTGACGTATCGTAGTGGTGTCCCCCGGTCGCTACCACGCGTTCTTGAACCCGAAGTCGCCACGACCAGCCGAACCCTCGCCCGTATATCTCGTATGCAGTTGTGCTCATGAGTTCCCCCCCGAAAGAACGGATGCCGACAGTACTTCGGACTCATCGGGCTTGTCAACCGCGTACCAGCGCCCGATCCCCAGGCCAGCTAACACGACGAACACGCCTGTCAGTATCACTGGAAGCGTGAGTTCTTGTGGGACACCCTTCGGTTCCGGTGTGGCGAACAGTCGAGCCACGAGCACCGCTGGAACGAACACGACTGCCTGGAGAGGCAGTACCAGACGCCGCTCGAATGGCCCTGTCACGTGGGCGTTGTATGCTGTGATGCCCGCGAGGAAGGCAATGAAAAACGCAGACAGCCCACGACTAATCGGGAGCGAGAGCGTGAGTGGCACTGCCACGAGAAGTGCAAACGCGGTGGTGGTTCCGAGCAGTACCCGGCCATACCGCAGTGTTGCGGAGTTCACCGCCTGAACGAAGCCGAATGCAAGAACCACTAACACGAGATACATGGCGATCAGCCAGGCGTTTGTGAGGGCGTAGACTGCCAGCAGGACAGCCGTAATGACCCCAACCCGGACGCCAAATTTCCCCCGGATACGCTCGGACAACAGAAGACCGAGAACGAAGAGGCCAGCCACGACTTCCCTCGAAATGACGACCGCTTCTGGTGAGATGTCAACAGCTGCAATTTTATACATCGCAACGTCGGCGGTTTCTGCGAACAACACCGGTGGCGTCACTGTCCCGAATCGGGCAGCTACCCCCGGTGTGACCAGTCCCCAACCGATGACGACCAGTCCTGCAAACAGTCCTATCGTGGCGAGTAAATCGTTCCGGCGAAACTCCGGCTTGATGCTGTGGAAGTTGTAGGCCGCGAGACCGGGGAGAATACTGCCGATAAACACGATGAGATCTGCATCGAACCCGACCTGAATCAGCCCAAGAAGCGTTACCAACGGGACTGACGTGCCGATGACTAATGCGGCGACGAATTGGTCTCGACCGTAGATCAGGGTTCGCTGTCGAAGATACCAGAGACTGATGTACGCTGCGATAGTACTGAGGACGAACACCGGCAGCATCAGGACGTTTTTGAGCGTGTACACGGCGAGTACCGGTACGGTGATCGTTCCGCCGAGTCGGTAGCCAGTAAACTGTGTGGTCAGTGCTACGCCAAGTAACCCTACGACGGCCAACAGCGTAGCAACCCACATTACAAAAAGGAACGAGACTGATACGTAAAGTTCCACGCATACGAACGACGACTACATCGACACTCAGGATGCATCGAGAACGACCTCAATTCGCCCCACAAGTTCGGCTTCCGAGAATGGCTTTGCCACAAAATCGTCAGCACCGGCGTCGAGTGCTTGTACGATATCTTCCTCCCGGTTGCGGGAGGTCAACATGACGACTGGCAGATCGGAGAGTGCGTCGTGATCCCGGATACGTTCGAGGGTCGAAAGGCCATCGAGTTCGGGCATCATCACGTCTAAGACCACGAGATCTGGTGGATCGTTGGTCCGTGATTCGAGATGCTCCCAACACGCAGCACCATCTGTGAACGCCACCACGTCCCATCCGTTGTCAGTCAGGTTGAATTCGACGACTTCCCGAGTCGTCTCATCGTCCTCCGCAATGACTATTTCGGCGGTCATGTACGTCTCCTATCCACACGTTGTCGCGGCGACGCTTGGTTCCACGGGTCATTCGCTCCGATCACCAGTTCGGATTTCGATGCGTGCTCCCTGGTCTGTGGCGGGGACTGAGAGCTCCCACCCGTGTGCTTCCACGACATCGATAACGCTCATGAGTCCGATTCCGATCTCCGACATCTCGTCCGTGTCTCCGTGTGCTTCGATCTCTGCCCGACTCTTCTCGGAAAACCCTGACCCGTCATCGGCGACGTAGAACCCCGCCTCGTCAGCCAGGGGGCCGACCTCTACGGTAACGTCGTCGCCGCCGTGTTCGACACTGTTGCGAAAGAGATTGCCGAACAGTTGTAACAGTCGTGTCTCATCGGCCTGTAGCTCCCCGAGCGGGTCGTCTGCGGACAAGGTCGCTTTCGGGGCGTCGGTGTATGACCACGCCTCCTCCACGATTGGTTGTAATTGGTGGGTGCGTATGTTGACTGCCTGGCGATCACCGCGTGCGATCATCAACAACTCGTCGATGAGTTCCTCCATCCGCTCTAAGGACTGTTCGACGCGGTCGAAATGCTGTGACTCGTTCGTTTTGCGGGCGATTTCGAGAAAGCCGACCGCTCCCGTCATTGGGTTTCGAAGGTCGTGTGCCACGACATCGGCAAACTCTTCAAGGCGGTCGTTCTGTCGCTGGAGTGCTTCACCACGCTCGGCTAGCTGTTCTTCGCGCTTGACTGCGGTTATGGCCTCTGTGACCAGCGCTTCGAGCAGTCGGAGGCTTTCGATGTCGATCTCGTCGAACGCACGTGGCTCGGTCGCAGAACTCGTGATGATTCCATGAGTCCCGCAGGGAACGTGGACCTCTGACCGCAATGGCGTCTCCGGATTGTAGGTTCCTGGTTGTTCGGTCAGGTCCTCGTAGTACCGGATTTCGCCACTATCGAAACTCTCCCAAATGAGTGCGTCACCTCGCTCGAACGTCGGGGCACCCCCAACGACCCGTACTGCTTCGTCTGTTTCAACCGCCGCAGATAACACGTCGTCGTCAGCATCATACTCCCAAAACGCACTCACCGGGAGATCGAACAACTCGACGACCATCTCCATCGTGATCTGTGCGACGTCCGTCGTCGTTTCAGCCGTCAGCAACCGCTGTGATACTTCGTGCAGACCTTCCAGGCGTTTTTCGAACCGCTGCCGTTCGAGTTCGTACCCGGCCCACTGTCCGAGAAGCTTGATCACCTCTCGTTCGCCGGCGGTGAATTCCCGGTCACGGTCGTGTGGGGCCGCAAAGCAGAACGTCCCGTAGAGGGTCTCCCCGACCATGACCTTCGTTCCGATATAACAGCCTAAGTCGAACAGTTCGTACGCCGGGTCGTCGTCGCCCAACTCCGCTCGTGCGTCCTGCATACCGACCAAATCGTCGCTTTCGATGGTTTTCCGGCAGTACGACTGTTCCAGCGGTGCGGTTTCGTCTGGCTGGAGCAGTGTATGATCGCCAACAGCGTGTACGATCTCTTGTGTGTCTTCCTCTATTCTCGACAGGAACCCAAACGGCAGATCCAGGTACTCACACCCGATTGAGAGGATACGCTCGGCTTTTTGTTCGAACGTGAGAGCGTCCGCTGCACCAACTTGATACAGTTTTGCCAGCACCTCCTGTTTTTGTTCTGCCGCTCGGGCCCTTCGCTCGCGCTCTGTCACATCCCGGACCACGCCGACGATATCGTCAGTGCCGTCGTCCCGGGTATGTTTCGAGACGCGAACGTCTACCACCTGTTCGGTTTCCTGATCAATTTCGAAGGTCAGAATCTCATCCTGAGTTTCTCCGCGGGCAATGGAGTTGATGGTTGTAACGAATCGATCAAACTCGGCTGATTCAACCAGTCCTGATTCAACCAGCGTGTCGAACGTGTTGCCAACCAGTTCGTTCCGCTCACGTCCAGTCAATGAGCAAAGCGAGTCGTTGACGTAGGTGATAGTCCCGTCCAGATTGACGACGAAAACGCCGTCTCGAACAGCTTCGATGATAGATCTATAGCGGCTGGCACTCTCTCCGTTATCCCCCAAAGCATCGTTATGGGGGCCTGTGTCCATGGATATACTTACTACTAATTCATGATAGATGTTTTGATCGACGGATCATACGTCGTGAAGAGGGATACCCGCCAGTGGAGACCTAGCATCACAGAATTGGCTACGAGTTGCGAGAGATCAGCTGTAACAATGTTCAGGATCATGAGGGGACGGGAAGAACTCCGAGTAAGGTACGCGTTATAGACTAGTCGAAATGAATCCCGGAATTACGAATCTGAACTTGAGAATCGAGTCTCAATTACCGAGGACTGGGTACAATCTCCAGTGCTCTCGACTCCCAGGCGGTCGGGAGCAATAGTTCCTGATAAATGTGGTCACGAAATAGTATTGTTCAACAGTAAAGTCATAGAGCCCAAAATAGGTTCATGAATGAGACAGTCCGGAACATCCACATAGCCCCAGAGCAAGGGGCACAACCGAAGTCAGTTGATCTCGAGCCCGGAACTCATCGGCGGAATATCACGACCGAAGGGATCCCGCTCACCCATCTCATCGACAGACGATTCCAAGTCGGTCACACCGTGTGCCTCGGGACCGAACTCTGTGAGCCGTGTTCGTATCTCGAACGGCATCTCGAACAGAACGGCGTTCGTGAAGCGCTCGTCCACCAGGGAGGGGTGTGCTGTCGGATCCTCGACGGAGGACGAATCCGCGTCGGGGACGAAATCACAGCGCTAGAGCACGCGACCGACACCAGCAGGTAAATGTTTGTCGAGTAAGTACATTCTGCTATGCCGGATCGTATCGTTGGCAGCCTCCAAGACCAAGCGACCGTTGCAGAACGTGTCGAGTCGGGAGCGGCCCCCGACTGGGTCGCTGCCCACTGGAATACCTTCCGCGATGGGCTACTCGGCGAGCGTAACGACACGCCATTTCCCTGTTTTTTCGGTGCCGAATCCGTAGCGAACGGCGATCCACTATACACCGCGGTCCCCTCTATGACTGACAAGGACGCACTCCTGGATCTGGGTCGGACGCTTCGTTCCTACCTCGACGTCCATCAGGAATACAGTGATCGGGCCTCTCTCGTTGCGTTCTTCAAACCACCTGAGCGGGAACTCTCAGAAGCCGAGTACCACAGGGCGCTGTGGCATATCCTCCAGTTCCTGCACGTGCACGATCCCGAGCCGTGGCCCGAAGATATCCCCACCGATCCAGACGACCCCTACTGGGAGGTTTCTTTCAGTGGTGAACCGATATTCCCGACCTGCCGAGCCCCATTTTACGACACTCGGAAAAGCCGCTACTGCCCGATTGGTCTCGAAATCACGTTCCAACCACGAGCACTGTTTGCGGAACTTGGGGTCACTGCCGACACTCCTGCGGGAGAGCACGCCAGAGAACTCATACAGGACCGCCTAGAGGACTACGACGGTGTCTGCCCCCACGCGGATCTGGGTGACTGGGGCGTCGAGGGGGATCGAGAATGGCCACAGTATATGCTCTCGGAAGACGACGGGCAAGCACCAGATGAGTGTCCGATCAATACTACACGTGACCATCCGAAATCAGACCGGCTTATCGACGACGGAATTATCCCGACACCGCCAGTGTAACCTATGCGGTCCGCGCCCCCAGTACTGCTGCTGATTGATTTCCAGCAAGGATTTGACGACCCTAGATGGGGGACTCGGAATAATCCTGACGCCGAAACAAACGCTGCACAGCTGCTCTCGATCTGGCGGGAGCGTGAACGTCCCGTCGTCCATGTTCGACACAGTTCGACCGAACCGGATTCGCCTCTTCGAAAGGGCCAGTCGGGGTTCCAGTACAAGTCTGCCCTCTGCCCAGAAGCAGACGAACCGGAATTCGTCAAACGAGTCAATGGTGCGTTTATCGATACCGGGTTAGAGCAGTGGCTCCGTGAGCGCAACTATGAAACGCTCGTCATCTGTGGCTTGACGACCGATCACTGTGTCTCGACGACGACCAGAATGGCCGAAAACCGTGGGTTTGAGGTTTCCGTTGTTGCAGATGCGACAGCAACGTTCGATCGCAGGCTGAACGACGAGCACTTCGATGCACCTGTCGTTCACCGTACTGCACTGGCACACCTCAGCGATGAATTTGCAACAGTCGTTTCCACCGAGAAAGCGAAGAGAATAGATTGATCGCGTGCCGCTATGCGGAACAACTGTATGACGGCACCAACAAGCGCTTACCCAAGAGGGTATATTCGTTCCTTCCGTCGCTCCAGTGATGACCGAATTCGATCCGGAGAAATTCGAAGAGAAATATGTGCATTATTTCGAGGAACTGGAGACGGCATACTCGAATGCGTACCAGCAACTCCACGGACAGGCCGACTCAGAGGTTCTTCGCGCCATTGACCGACAGGTGCTCAACGAGAGTGAACCGGTATACGAGGGCGATGGACAGTTCCGAATCACCTTACCTGATGATATTGAAGAGCGGAAACAGAGCTTGCCCGGCGACGAGGAGACCTTTGATGCCCTTCTCACTGAATTCGTCGATCGGATCGAAGATGAATTGCGCCAGATCTTCGGATTTGAAGAGTAAGCGCGGGGGAGGGTCCCTTGATCCGGAGGGTGGATCAAAAAATAGTCGCCACGAACACAGCGGTAGTGGTATCGTTGCGCTCTCGCCCCCTGCGCTACTGAATTAGACCTGATCGCTCCGCTCGCGTGTGGCTTCTCCGATGCCAGCGTTCGCTGAACAAGCAGGACACGCGTACACTACGCCTGACTCATCGCCAAACACTCGTATGAACCGATCCGAAACGTGCTCTCCGCAGGTGCTGCATTCTGGCATGGTGTTATCGATACGGAAGGCGTCCAATTCTGGATTTGGGAGTATCGCCGTCTACGTGATTTAGAACACCTGCAATATTGATCAGAGCGTCTGCGCACCCACCATAGCTCGACACGACACCGGTTGGGACAGCGGGTGAACGGTGAACCGACATGTCAGTATCTGTCATCGCTCAGTAGAACTCCCGGACCAAGTCCATCGCGTCGTCCGGGGCGCCGTCGGGGATGTCGGCCATGTTCCCGGTGAGTCCTTCGCGCTGTTCCCAGGGGGTGGAGTTCTCGTCTCGGTAAATGATGCCTTGGTACTCCTTATCGGCGTCGAGGATGGCGTCTTTTGCGTCGTCGTAGTCGGTCGGGTCGTGGTTGCTCTCTTGTAGGTCGACGATGGAGTCTCTGAAGTAGTCGTAGGTGTCCACGTCGTTGAACGTCACACACGGGGAATAGACGTTGACGAAGCCGAAGCCGTCGTGTTCCACCGCCTGCTGGACGATCTCGGTGTGGCGCTGTGCGTCCGACGAGAACGACTGGGCAATGAACGTCCCGCCGGCAGCCAGCGCGAGCGCGAGTGGGTTGACCGACGGCTGTTTGGGACCATCGGGCGTCGTCGACGTCTCGAAGTCCTCACGCGATGTTGGCGATGCCTGCCCCTTCGTGAGGCCGTAGATGCGGTTGTCCATTACGACGTAGCTCATATCGACGTTGCGGCGGACGGCGTGGATGAAGTGGCCTGCACCGATCGAGTAGCCGTCACCGTCACCACCGGCGACCATGACCTCCAGGTTTGGGTTTGCTAGCTTCGTCCCGATGCCGACAGGAAGCGCCCGACCGTGGACACCGTGGAGCGCGTAGCTGTGCATGTAGGTGCCAATCTTTCCCGAACAGCCGATACCGGCGACGACGAACGTGTTGTCCGGGTCATTGCCGGTGTTTGCGAGCGCTTTCATCATCCCGTTCATCGTCCCGAAATCACCGCAGCCGGGACACCAGGTGGGCTGCTTGTCGGATTTGAAGTCGGTGAATCTGACGTCTGAGCTCATGTTGTTATCCCCTCTGCCCCCCAATCTTGACAGCCGGATTCGCCGGCGTATTGTTTCTCATTCCCGGTCACCAGTCGCTCAAGTGATTGCTTGTGATCACTTCGATTGTTTGGGTGTACTGGGATCTACTCGTTCAATTCCTGCGTCAGCGAGTTCGGTTTTCACTGCCGGGGGAAGCGTTTCGAGTGTGTCGTCTACTTGTGGAGCAACTGATATACCGTCGACTCTCAGTGCCACTAACTTTCCACGGTTGCCCTGTGCGGCGACCTCAAATTCGAACGGGCGATCTCGTTCGTCGAGCGCATACACCCAGACTTTCGAGAGGCCGTTTGCGCTCTCCCAGTGAGCGCTGTTGAGGACGCTGAGACTCCCTGCAGGGGGAACACACGGCGAGCCACACGCCTGGCACTGGCCTGGATGAGGCGAGGTGCCAACGTACTCGTAGTCGGTCCCGCACCGGTAACACTGTAATGTCAGAATCATCGTCAGCGCATCTCCTCTCGGGGGTCAGAGCCTCCCAGCACGTCCCGGGTCAACGTCGATGGCGTCGACAGGGCAGACATCGACACAGAGCATACAGTCGATGCACTGGTCCTCGTAGGTGGGATCGGCCTTGATTTCGGACTCGGGGTGGCCAGGGGTATCGGTCCACTCGAACACGTCAACGGGGCAGTCCTCCAGACAGGCCCCGTCCGCAATACAGATGTCGAAATCCACTGCGACATGGGTTCCGTGGATGCCCTGTTTGTCCTCCGTTGGTTCCTCGCCATCTGTTGTCCATACCCGGTGGTCCTCGTGCCGGTCAACTTCCTCGTGGGTGTTCTCGAAATTCGGATCGATAGCCATCGAGATATCCTCTCGTACGTTGTGTAGCGTTCAGCCGACCTGGTCACTACCCGAGCGAGCCCTCCATCTCGAGTTCGATGAGCCGGTTCATTTCGACCGCGTACTCGATGGGCAGTTCCTCCGTGAGCGGTTCGATGAAGCCAGCGACAATCATCTGCTTGGCGTCGTCGTCGTCCAGCCCACGTGATTCGAGGTAGAAGACGTCCTCATCGCCGATCTTCCCGACCGTCGCCTCGTGGGCGACGTCGACCTTGCTCTCCTGAATCTCCATGTACGGCATCGTGTCCGACGTTGACTCGTTGTCGAACATCAGGGCGTCACACTCGACGGAGGTGGAGGCGTTCTCGGCACCGTCGGCGATGTGGACGAGGCCGCGGTAGTTCGTGCGGCCGCCGTCTTTCGAGATGGACTTGGACTCGATAGTCGACTTCGTGTCGGGCGCGTTGTGGTACACCTTCGCGCCGGTGTCGATGTTCTGGCCTTCGCCAGCCATGGCGATGGTGATGTGGTTGTCCGTCGCGCCGGGGCCCTTGAGGATGGTCGACGGGTACAGCATCGTGGCTTTCGAGCCCATCGACCCCGACACCCACTCCATCGTGGCGTCCTTTTCAGCGATGGCGCGTTTGGTGTTGAGGTTGTAGGTGTTCTTCGACCAGTTCTGCACGGTCGAGTACTGGACGTGAGCGTTCTCCTTGACGAACACCTCGACGCCACCGCTGTGCAGATTGAACGCCGAGTACTTCGGCGCGGAACAGCCCTCGATGTA
>Ga0207755_100086_pt1 | contig 75447 bp, 76 predicted proteins | sample A23P2SouthBayCA_FD_187734 | JGI IMG/M metagenome (GOLD analysis project Ga0207755, IMG submission 187734) | Aerobic enrichment media microbial communities from Bioluminiscent Bay, La Parguera, Puerto Rico - A23 P2 (SPAdes) | ecosystem: Environmental > Aquatic > Marine > Unclassified ...
CGCGACCTTCTTCATCGGCGACGTCCCCAGCCAGCGGGCCGCCTACGTCGGCCCGGTCCCCGCTGCTGTCTCCATCTTGCTGGGTCGCTACGGCGTCGAATCGGTCGGATTCGTCGGTCCCAGCCTCGGCGTCGCCGTCGTCGTCGTCGCGACGCTCGGCGCCGACGCGCTCGCGATCAGCCGCTCGTACCGCATCTCCGCGGTCCCGACTGTCGCGCTCACCGCGCTGCATTTCGCCTTCGCCGCGGTACTCGGATTCGCCCTGAACAACATCTTCGGGTTCGTCTGATAGTGATTACTGTAGTGATGTACCGGTACGCGCCGACAACGGGGTCGGTGCGATCCGGAAATAATCTACAGTAATCACTATCACTCCACGAGCCGTTCGATTTCGGTGACGAGGACGTCCTCGGCGCCGTGGGCCTTGAGGTCGTTGATGGTCTCGAAGACGCTGCGCTCGTCGACGACGGCGTGGACGGCGACTTTCTCCGAGCCCGCGATGTCCATCACTGTCGGCCCGCCCATCCCCGGCAGGACGTCCTCCACGTCGTCCAGTCGGTCTGCGGGAACGTTCATCATCAGGTAGCGTTTCCCCTCCGCGGAGAGCACCGATTCGAGCGCCATGCTGACCTGCCGAACCTTCTCGTCGTCGGCGACATCGTCGCGGGCGAACAGTCGCACCGACGACTCGAGCACGTCGGCCACCTCCGCGAGGCGGTTCATCCGGAGCGTGGTGCCGGTCGAGGTGATATCGACGATGGCGTCGGCGATGTCGACGTGGGGAGTGAGCTCCGTCGCGCCCGACACTTCGGTGATGTCGACGTCGACGCCGCGCTCGGCGAAGAACGCGCGGGTGACGTTCGGGAACTCGGTGGCGACGCGGCCACCCGCCAGGTCGGAAACGGCGTCGATGTCGCCGTCCTCCGGCGCGGCGAGGACGAGCCGACAGCTCCCGAACTCCAGGTCGAGCAGGTCGGTGAGGTTGTCGACGGCGGCCTCGCGGGCCTGGTCGAGGCCGGTGATGCCGACGTCGGCGGCGCCGTCGGAGACGTACTCGGGGATGTCCGCGGCGCGGGCGTAGAGGACGGTCACGTCGGGGTCGACGGTGTCGGCGTAGAGCTTGCGGTCGGCCCCGTCGACGACGTGCAGGCCCGCCCGGTCCAGCAGGTCGATCGCGGGCTCGTGCAGGCGACCCTTGTTGGGGACGGCGATGCGCATATCCGAACTGTGCGTGCCGCGGCCAACTGTCTTTCCCTCCGGCGGGCGAGCGGCCACAGGAGCGCGGCCGGCGCTGCGGTCGTGGCCGGCGCCGTCGATCGCGGTCGGCGCGGTCGGCCGCGCACGCTGATCGGGGCGCCGGTCCGCCCACGAACGCGGTGATCGGGGCGCCGGTCCGACGGCGTATAATCTCACAAACGTTTTCATCGATCCCCCGTGATCGTCGGTCATGTCCGCCCTCCACGCGGTCGGGGTGGTGCTAGCCGTCGGTCCGGCCAGCGACGCCCTCCTCGCTCTCGCCGGCGCCCTGGCCGCCGTGACGGTCGCCGCCACCGCCGCGACGGCTCTCTACGGGCGCTCGCTGGCCGGCCGCGCTGACGACAGTGAGGCACGGGCGCGCCTCGATCGCGCCCGCCTCGGCGGCGCGGTCCTCGCCTATCTGGTCGCGCTCGCGGCGATGGCCGCGGTCGGCTGGTTCGGCGCCCTCAACGACGTCGTCGACGCCCTCCCCGTCGGTCGCACGGGCCTCACCGCCACGCTCGTGACAGTCGGGAGTCTGCTGGTCCCCGTCGTCGCCGCGCTCGGGGCCGTCGCCGGCACGGTTCCCGCGGCGCGAACGCTCGACGACTCCTCGTCCGCCGGGTCGCCCGTCCGCGGACTGGTGCGGGCGCTTCTCGCCGTGACGGCCGCCGCGACCGCGCTCGTCCTCGCGGTCACCGCGGCCAACCCCAACACCGCGACTGGACTGGGCTGGATCGCGACGAGCGCCGCCCTCGCCGTCTTGCTCGCGGCCGGCGCGCCGCGGGTCGCGCGACTGTTCGCCTCGGTCAGGGAACCGACGGCCGCCGAGCGCGAGCGCCTCGAACGCTGCTGTGAGGCGGTCGGACTGACGGTCGTCGCCGTCCGCGTCGTCGAGAAGAGCGCGGACGACGCCGTCGCGACGAGCGTCCGCGGCCTGCCGGGGCGGCGGCACCTGTTCGTCGGCGACCGCCTGCTGGAGCAACTCGACGACGACCACCTCCGGGCGTGTCTCGCGCTGCAGGCCGGGCGCTCGCGGCGCCTCCACCCGGAACTACGCGCGCTCACCGTCGTCGCGCCGCTGGTCGTCGCCGGCGCGTTCGTCGACGAGCGACTCGTCCTGCCGGGCGTTCCGCCGGCGGTCGGCGCAGCGGTGGTCCTGGCGGTCGGTCTCGTCGGACTCTGGCTCGGACAGCGCCTGATCTACCGCGCCGACGCCGAGGCGGTCGACCGGACGAACCGCGAGGCCGTCCTCGAGACGCTGCAGACCACCGCGGCGCTCGGCGCGTCCCCGACCCTCGGACGAGTCGCCGCGCTCCGGCGGATGGAACCGCCGCTGGCCCGGCGGGTCGACCGCCTGCGGCGGTCCGACGGCGGCGCCGCGAGCGCCGCCGACGACTGATCGACGCCCGGGTCGTCGACTGCCGCGTGCCCACCGGTCGAGCGCCGACCGGCCCGGAGGGATAGATTGAGGCACCCGCGGGCCGACGGGTCGGACATGAGCGACCTCCTCGTCGCGGGCGGGCAGGTACTGTTCCCGGACATGACGGTCGAGCGGGCGGACGTGCTCGTCGACCAGGACAGCGGCGACGTCGCGGCGGTCGACGACCCCGGCGCGCTGGACGGCGACGACGAACTCGACGCCGACGGCGGCCTCGTCATGCCCGGTCTCGTCAACGCCCACACGCACCACGCGATGACGCTGCTGCGCGGGTACGCCGACGACAAACCCCTCGACCGCTGGCTCCGCGAGGACATCTGGCCCGTCGAGGCCGAACTCGAACCCGAAGACGTCCGCGCCGGCGCCGAACTCGGCCTCGTCGAACTGATCAAGGCCGGTGCGACGTCGCTGTCGGACATGTACTTCCACGTCCCGGAGATCGCCGCCGCAGTCGACGAGGCCGGCTTTCGGGCCGTACTGGGCCACACCGCGATCACCGTCGGCAAGGACGACGAGGCGGCCCGCGCGGACGTCCAGGAGAGCCTCGACGTGGCACGGGAGTTCGACGGCGCCGCGGACGGCCGGATCACGACGACGTTCCAGCCCCACTCGCTGACCACCGTCGGCGAAGAGTACCTGCGTGAGTTCGCGCCGAAGGCCCGCGACGCCGGCCTCGCGATCCACTTCCACGCCAACGAGAGCCCCGGCGAGGTCGAACCGCTCGTCGAGGACCACGGGAAACGCCCCCTCGAATACGCCGACGACTGCGGCCTGCTGACCGAGGAGACGTTCATCGCCCACGGCACGCACCTCGACGAGACCGAAATCGAACTGCTGGCCGAGCGGGGGACCGGCGTCGCGCACAACCCGGCGGCGAACACGAAACTCGCCAGCGGTATTGCGCCGGTGGCCGCGTTGCGCGAGGCGGGCGTCACCGTCGGCATCGGCACGGACGGCCCGGCCTCGAACAACGACCTGAGTCCCTTCGACGACGTGCGCGACGCGGCGATGATCGGCAAACTTGGCGCCGACGACCCCAGCGCCATCCCCGCCGACGCGGCCGTCGAGATGGCGACGCGGGGCGGCGCCGATCTGCTCGGTATCGACAGCGGGCGCGTCGAAGCCGGCGCGAACGCCGACCTGATCGTCGTCGACCTCGAGAAGCCTCACCTCACGCCGGTCCACGATCTGGTCAGTCACCTGGCCTACGCCACGAACGGGGCCGACGTGCGTCACACCGTCTGCGACGGCCGGGTGCTCATGCGCGACCGCGAGGTGCTCACGCTGGACGAGAAGCGGGTGATCGAACGCGCCAGCGAACACGCCCACGACCTCGTCGCCCGCGCCGAAGCGGACGACTGAGCGGAGGAGCGGAGGTTTTTGAGCAACGGACCCCGCGCGACCCGGTTACATCGATGTCAGCACGGACTCAAGTACGAGTAGCCCCTATCGGAGGGTAATGGCAGACCCGAACCCGACACCGGGCATCCACCACGTCACCTGTATCGCGGGCGACCCCCAGGAGAACATGGACTTCTGGGTCGAGACGCTCGGTCTCCGACTGGTCAAGCGCTCTATCAACCAGGACGACCCCTCGACCTACCACTTCTTTTTCGCCGACGCTGAGGGGTCGCCCGGCACGAGCATGACCTTCTTCCCGTGGGAGCGGATGTCCCGCGGGAAGGTCGGTTCCGGTCAGGTCGCGCGGACGGCCTTCCGCGTGCCCGAGGGCAGCCTCGACTACTGGGAGGAGCGCTTCGACGACTACGGCGTCGACTACGACGACCGCGTCGAACGGTTCGGCGAAACCGTCCTCCCCTTCCGCGACCCCGACGGCCTCCCCGTCGAACTCGTCGCCGCCGACATCGCCGACGACGACCCGACCGTTCCGTGGACGGAGTTCGTCCCCGAGGAGTCGGCTATCCGCGGCTTTCACTCCGTCACACTCTGGGAAGCCGACCCCCAGCCCACCGAGGACCTGCTCGTCCTGATGGGCTTCGAGGAAGTCGGCACCGAAGAGGCGGAGGGCGACACGCCCGACGACGAGCGCACGCGCTTCGCTGCCGCGGGCCCGGTCGGGAAGTACGTCGACGTGCTCCCGACCGTCCAGGGCGGCCGCCAGGGGCTCGGCACGGTACATCACGTCGCCTTCCAGACGCCGACCGACGAGGACCAGGAGTCGATGCGGAAAGCGGTCCGCTCGCAGGGGCTGCGGCCGACCCAGCAGATCGACCGCCACTGGTTCCGCTCGGTGTACTTCCGGGAACACGGCGGCGTTCTCTTCGAGCTCGCGACGAGCGACCCCGGCTACGACAGCGACGAACCGATGGACGACCTCGGCGGCCGACTGGTCCTCCCCGGCACGTTCGCGGACCGCCGCGAGGAGATCGAGGCGGGGCTGACCGACGTGACGATCCCGCGGGCCGAGACGGCAGAAGCCGACGACTGACGAGTCCCGACTCTGACCCGGGGCGGCCACAACGTTTTACCGCAGCACGCGGATAGATACCCCCGATGAGTACCGAGATCGAACCCACAATTACGCTCACCGACGAGGGGGACTGGTGGGTGGCGAGAGATACGGAGACGGGGGTCACGTCTCAGGGGAAAACGCGTCACGAGGCGCTCGACAATCTCGACGAGGCGCTCGCGGGCTACCACGGGGAGGGGGAGCCACCGTCGGACGCCGATCTCGAAGAACTCGGGATCGAGCCGGAAAACGACGACTCGGGGTCGCTCGAAGAGTCCGAGATATTCGAGTGAGCGACACCGAGTCGAGGTAGATGTCGCGTGGCCCCGTTTCCGGAATGGAGATGGTGAAAGTGATGATCGACAGCGGTATCTACGAGTGGGACCGGACGAACGGCGACCACGCTATCTTGCGCTGGGAACCGCCCTCTGACCACGATTCAGACGCCCGAACCGTTCCAGTACCGCTCCACGACGAACTGAGTCCGGGGACGCTCCGCGACATCGCGTCACAGGCCGGTGCGAAGGACTTCGAGGAGTTCCGGGACTGGATCGAACGAAACCGATAGATCGGCCGCTCGTCGTTCGGGATAACCGACACGCTGGGCCACGAGAAGCCGCCGTCGTGGAACCGGGCCGCGGCCGAGACAGCACAAGCCGACGACTGATGTAGTGGAGCGACGCAGCCGAGCGCGCGGCTATCGGTACGCTGTGTCCCGCGTATCGACGTCCAGCACGCGGAGTTCCCCTCGATCCCTGTCCCACTCGACGATAGCCCGACGCTTCCCGATCCGGAGCGAGTAGTCGTCTCTCCCGGAGAGCGGTTTCAGATGTCGGTCGGGATTCTCGCCCGCTTCCGCCAGTTTCGACCGGACGCGGTCTTCGATGTCGTTCGGGAGCGACTGCAAGTGCTTCTCGACGTCGGGATGCAACAGTACCGTCGCCATCCGTCCTCAGAGCGATTCCCACTCGTCGGCGTTCTTTCGCTCGTCGACGCGTGCGGCGGTTTCGGGGTCGAGTTCGGGTGCGACCTCGGCCCACCACCCGACGGCCCTGGCCCCGAGTTTCTTCCGACTGACGAGTCCGTCCTCGGCCATGCGTTCGAGTCGGGTACGGACACCCTCGGACGTCATCTGGACCCCGAACCGCTGCAGGCCCGCCGCCACCTCCGCCGCAGTGAGAACCGGGTCGTCCTCGTAATCGAAAACCTTGAGAACTTCCTGGTCGCTGACGCTCTCGTCGAACCGTCCCGCCTCGTCTCGCCCCTGGCTCATACTATGGAGAACGGCCCCGGCCCGCATAACCGTTTTGCACGAACAAACCGGAGCCGAAACGACGAACGTGCTCTAGAAACTGTCCACGACCGGGATACCGACCGTCCCGTAGTCAGTCATGTCGTCGAGGACGCCCGACACCTCGTCGAGGCCGATGCGGTCGGTGACGACCGCGGCGGGGTCGAGTTTCCCCATCGCGACCAGCCGAAAGATCTCGTCGTAGCGCTCGGGCGGCATCCCGAGCGCGCCGTAGAAGTCGATCTCGCTCGTCACCATCTCGTCGGTCGGGAGCGGCAGGTCCCCGCCCGCTTCCTTCGTCGTCAGCCCCACCTGGACGTGCTGGCCGGTCTTTCCCAGACTCTTGATCGCGTTCCGGCACGTCGCCTCGATACCCAGCGCGTCCATCGACACGTCCGCCCCGCCGTCGGTGATCGCCCGGACTTCCTCTGCGGGGTCCTCGACGGCGCTCGCGTCGACGGTCTCGACCGCGCCCAGGTCCGCGGCGAAGTCGAGTTTCGCCTCATCGAGGTCGACGCCGATCACGTTCCCGCCGAGGGCGCTTGCGATCTGGACCGCCGAGAGGCCGACGCCGCCACAGCCGTGGACGACCACCCAGTCGCCCGCGCCGAGGTCCGCGCGGTGGGCCAGCCCGTGGAAGGCGGTCATGAACCGACAGCCCAGCCCGGCCATCTCGACCGAGGAGACGCCCGTGGGGAGTTCGACGAGGTTGTGGTCGGCGTGGGGGACCGGCACCTGCTCGGCGAAGGCGCCGGGCGCGTCGGGCTGGAGGCCGAGCGCCTGGCGGTTCTCGCAGATGTTGGAGTGGCCGGTCTTGCAGAGGTGGCAGCTGCCGTCGCCGAGGTTGAACGGGACGGCGACGTGGTCGCCCTCGGAGACGGCGTCGACCTCGGAGCCGACGGCCAGCACGTGGCCGGCGGGTTCGTGGCCGAGGATGTGCCCCGGCACGGGGTCGAGGCCACGCCACTCCCAGTCGCCCTGCCAGGCGTGCCAGTCGCTGCGGCAGACGCCGCAGGCCTCGACGCCGACGACCGCGCCGTGGGGCGCCGGTTCGGGGTCGTCGACCTCGCGGACGTCGAGCGGTTCGCCGTACTCCGTGAAGACTGCCGCGCGCATGGCCGGACTGTCGCCCCCACCCGGCAAAGAGCCTCGGGTGCCGCCCCTGTCGCCCGAGAGCCTTTGACGGTCGGGGTCCTGTACGGGGGTATGAACATGGACGTCGACGACATCGTGGTCGAGCAACCCCTGGTCGCGACGGCGCTGGTCGCCGCGGTCGCCACGGTCGTCTACGTCGGACTCCAGCTCGCGATGGACGGGGCGGTCGCGCCGGTGGAGACGGCCGTCTTCACCCTGATCTTCACGCTCGTCTACGTCGGCGGCAACTACCTCCTGCGACGGAACGCCGGCGACTCGGCGGGTGGCGAGGGGTCGGCGGGCGGCAACTCGGCTGGCGGCGACTCGGTGGACGGCGGCGACGAGCGCTGACCGCAGTCACCCCCCACCGAAGCGGTCGAGTCCGGCCTGTCGACGGGCCAGTCCCTCGGGGTCGGGGTCCCAGCCGGTGCGGGCGGCGCGAGCGGCCTCGGGGTCGGCCGCCGGTGAGTCGGCGGGTTCGAACCCCGGACACGCCTGTCCGCACTCCGAACTCGGGCGGACGGGCCGCTCGTGGTAGGTACACCACGGGAGCGCGGCGTCGGCGAGGGCGCTCGGCGTCGCTGCGCGGGGATCGCAGTTCGCACACGCGGGCAGCGCGGGTCGCCAGCCCTTCCCGTAGGCGCGCTCGGCGAGGCGACGGCGCTTGCGGGCTTTCTCCGCGGCGGTCACGGGGCACACGTCGGCGCGAGTGGGATCGCGCTCGAGGAGTTCGATCCCCGGGCCCGCGCTGTCGAGGGGCGTCGGTTCGCGGACGACCTCGCGGTCGCCCGTCTCGGGGTTGAACCGCCAGACTCCGACCGCATCGGGGAGGCGATTCAGGTGTGCGCCGGTGACGTACGTCTCGGTCGCGAGGACGACCTCGTCGAACAGGGCGAGCGAGACGTCGGTGCGGAGCTGGTCGGCCAGCTCGCCCGGGCGGTCCAGGTCGGGTTTGTTCTCGATGCCGGTGACGGTGCCGACCCAGTCGGGGTAGCGGGCAGTCTGGCGGACGTCGGTGCGCCCGCCGCGTCGCTCGCGCTCGAAGAAGCCGATCTCGGCGGCCCGCTCGGCGACCGCGCGGGCCCGGTCCGGCCGGCAGTCGAAGACGTCGGTGACCGGACGGGCGCGACCGGGGCCGGCGCCGCTCTCGACGGCCAGCGGCGGGATCGTCTCGGCGGTTATCGCGCGCCGGCGGTCGAACTCGGGACCGGGGGCGATCCGCACCACGTCGGCGACGCGGCGGCCGTGGACGCCGGCGCCGAGCTGGCGGGCGAGGACGCCGTCGACGGGCTCCAGCGAGCCACAGAGCGCGATCTCGAACGCGAACTCCTGCACACCGCCCACTGGGGGTCCGCGAGTAAAAAGGTCGCGCGCCCGCGAGCGACAGCGGGCCCACGAGCCGTCGCGCGCGGACCTCGCGACCCGTCCCACGAACGGCCGGACGCAGCCGAACGCGTCTGCGGTCGGATGCCGTCGCTCCGCGGTCGGATGTCGTCGCAGTCGTGTGGTCTTCGCACACCGGTCTAGCTGTTTCGGGGGTCCCCCGGCCGCGAGCGTGTCGTCTACCTCGGCGGAGCGGCCGTCCGGAAGACGTTGAACTGCCGATAATTATATCCGGGTAGTTGCTGGATAGTGAGCTATGGCAACACAGAGCCAAACACTGGCACCGCGAGGCGGATGGGGTGTCCGGCGCTACCACGTCGGCTTCGCGCTCGCGTTCGGGGTGGGTGCGGCGCTGTTGCCCCCCGACGGGGCACTGACGATTGCCGGGTGGTTCGGCGGCGCGCTCGGCGCGTTGCTCGCCGGTCTGGTCGTCGCCGGGGTCGTCGTCGGCGCGCTCCGGGTCGTCGAGGAGTGGCGACCGACACACGTCGCCGACCCCGGGATCCCCGACACCCGGGCGCGCCACCTCGTCTTCGCCGCGGTCGTGTTACAGCTGTTCGCCGTCGGTCTGGGCGTGACGGCGGGGGTTAGCACCGAGGGCATGCTGTATTTCGCCGGTCCGGTCAACCTCCTCGTCGCGGCTGCGGTGGCGATCGACGTCACCAGGCTCCGCAAGCGGGGGCTCGCCTGGGACACCGTCGCCTACGGCTACGCCGTCGCCGCGCTCCTGTTCGGGTTCGTCGGCGGCCTCGTCTACTGGCGTGCCCGCGGCCGCAAGCGCGCCGAACACGCCGGCCCCCAGGGTGGACAGGGACAGCATCCCCAGGGCGGACAGCCCCCGCAGGGCGGACAGGGCCAACCGCCGGCCGGCGGCCACCAGCAGGGCGGCCCGCAGCACGGATCCCAGCCCCCGCAAGGCGGGCAACAGGACGCCCGCGGGCAGGGCCGCCAGGACGCCCGCGGACAGGGACAGCAGGGTACCAGCGGACAGGGACAGCGAGGGACCCGACAGCGGGGCGGTCAGAACCAGCCTCGACAGGAAGAGGGCCAACAGCGGTCCCGCCGGGGGAGTCGGGGTATCGACCCGCAGGACGACGAACAGAACGCGGAGTCCGACGCGGACGGTGACGCCGGCGGACTCCCGAGGGATACTGGGGACGGACCGAGCGGAGAGACAGACGAGCGGATGCCACGGGAGGGCGACGATGGGGCCTGAGGCGGGCGGACGCGAACGGACCGACGGAGACACACACATGACACAGGAGGGACGACAGCCATGACGGGATCGGGCGGACGACTGCGACTCGGGCGCGCGGCGACGGTGGTCGCGGCCTGTCTCGCGCTGACGCTGGCGGCGGGACCGGTGTACGCCGGGGCGCTGGGCGCGATTTCGGGCGGGCACGCCGACCAGGCGGCCGCCTGTCCGGGGTCGGGCGTCGACGTGGAAGGCGAACTCGGCGACCTGATCGGCGAGACGGCGGACTCGCTGCCGGACGTGGCGAGAGACGCCGTCGTCGGCGAGCGGGTGCAGGCACGCGTCGGCGACACGCGCTTCGGCGTCGTGGTCAACAGCGAGGGACGAGTCACCGAGACGACGCGCGGGAAACTGAGCGACGCGACGCTGAAAGCCCGGACCGACTGCGAGACGGTCGTGCGCATCGCCAACGCCGAGGACAAGCGCGCGGCCGCCCGTCGGGCGATAAGCACCGGTGACATCACCTGGGAGGGCGTCGGCGGTGTGAAGAACGTCCAGGTCGCCTTCGGCAGCAAGGCCGTCCAGGTGTACGAGATCATCGACGGCGGCAACTCGACCGGCGGCCCCGGCGACGCCATCGACGGCTTCTCGAAAGGGTTCGGCGACAGTCTCTCGTGGCCGGCGGACAACCTCTGAAGGTGCCGCCGTCCCGTTTTCGGTCGTTTTTCGGGTCGAGTAGCGATAGCGACCCGCCGCCAACGACTGGGATGGCGTAAGCTTTAATTAAATGTGTTAAGCTATGGCATGTAAGGCAGCCGGGGGTTCGAGCGCGGGTCGGTCGACGGTGTGTGGCGGCGGGGTCGTCCCGTCGCGTGGTGACAGGCGAGCGCGACGCCGCCCGGCGAGGTGTCTCGATGGATTCGGATAGACGACCGTCGCGGGTGCCGGGGCCGGATCGCAGAGCGCAGTCGGTGTTCGACTACGCCATCGGCGCCAGTCTTTTCATCGTCGTGGTGGTGGGGGCCATCGCGTTCATGCCGTCGGCGTTCTCGGCGCTTAGCGACGACGGCGGCGGCGTCTCCGAGGGCGACAGGCTCATCGCCGACCGGGCGGCGGAGAACCTCGCCGAGTCGGGCTTCGGTCGGTCGCCCGGCGGCGGACTCGACGTCGACTGCGTCGTCGCGTTCTTTGAGGGGAGTTCGGCCTGCGGGTTCCGGAGCGGGCACACGCCGGCGCTGGACGCCGGGGTCGCCGAACGCCATCCGATCAACGTGACGATCGAGGCTGACATAGACAGGATCTCCGACGAGCGCGAGCGGCTGTGCTGGGACAGCGCCAGTCGCGGCCTCGCGACCGTCAACAGCGGCAATTGCGGCGACAGCGGGGACGTGTTCCTCGGCGCCGGACCCAGCGCCGAGGACAATGTCAACTACGTCACGGCCAGTCGAGCGGCGGTCATCGGTGACCAGGAGGTGTACATCCTTGTCAGGTCGTGGTGACCGGCGCCCGCAGCGACGGAGGCGCGGTCGGCGACGAGACCGTCGATACCGACCGGAGCGCCGGGGAGGAGGGCGCGGTCAGGTGTTCACGCTGGAGGGGTTGCTGGCGGCGGTCGTGGTGATCGTCGCGCTCGTGTTCGCACTCCAGACAGTGGTCGTGACGCCGGCGACCAGCGGCAGTTCGAGTTCGGCGGCCGACCCCCGCGAGGTCGAGAGCGCGCTCAGGGCCAACGTGGCGAGCGGCAACGTCGAGCGGGCGGCGCTGTTCTGGGACCGCGACACCGCCGACCTCGCGAAGTTCCACAACGCGGCGCGGTTTCGCTACTACACGAAAAGCAACTTCCAGACCGGGAACTACCCGGCGCTTTTGTTCGCGCTCAACGACCGCTTCGGCGAAACGACGTCGATGAGCGTCATCGTCCACTACCACGACCGCAGCGGGTCGGTCGCGAGTCAACGAATGGTCGACGGCGGCGCACCCGGTGAGGGCGCCGTCAGCGCGTCGACGACGGTGACGCTGTACGACAGCGACCGACTGGTCGCCGCGGACGGGACCCGGACCGACCGGACCCTCGAAGCGGTCGACAGCGCGTCCGACGAGCGGTTTTACGCGCCCGACATCTCTTCGACCGACGTGTACAACGTCCTCAGAGTGGAGGTGATCGTGTGGTGACTCGGAACCGCGGGCGGGGCGGTGACCGGCCCGACCAGCCCGACCGGCCCGACCGGCCCGACCGGCCCGACCAGCGAAACCAGTCCGCGTCGGTCCCGCGGTCCGCGCGTCCGTCGCGCGGCCAGTTGCTACTGGCCGGTGCGTTCGTCCTCGCGGTCGGGATCATCGGGCTGACGTTCGTCCTCAACACGAGCGTCCAGACGACCACGATGGCCGAGTCGGAGACGGGAATCGCCAGGGGCGGTGACGCCGTCTCGACGCGCGAGGCCGTCAGGGAGGACCTCGGGGACTTTCTCACCACGCTGAACCAGGAGTACGACGAGGACGCTGGTGTCCTCGTCACCGACCCCTGGAACGAATATCGGGATGCGTACAGGGACGGACTGCCGTACGTGGCACGGGGCATCCGCGACCACCACGCCGGCAGCGGCCGGTTCGTGAACCTGTCCGCGCCGAGCAGCCTCGACGTCGCGTTCGAGGACGGCTTCCGCGTGAAACAGGTCACCGCGGACTCGTTCGCACAGCCGTCGACGCGGACGAGCGTGAACCCCAACGGCCAGTGGCGACTCGTCAGGGAGTCGCAGGTCCGGAACGCGACGTTCATCGTCGACCGGGAGATAGACCCCACGGACTCGGCGTTTCAGGTCGTGTTCGAGGAACACTCGAGCGGCGACGAGTGGGCAGTCGAGGTGTACGAGCAACCGACCACGCCCGGTAACTGGCGGCTAGTGGTCACGTACAACGGCGCGCCCATCGAGAGCTGTACCGGCCCGTCACGGTCGAATCCGGTTCGGATCGACATCGGCGCCGCGCGGTTCGGCGGTGAGCACTGTCGCGCCCTCGCGCAACTGTCCCCGACCGCGCCGTATCACGTCAGATTCGAACACGGCGACAACGCGGAGGGGCAGTTCTGGCTGATAGTCGACCGCCGGAATTCTGACGGACCGCCGCCAGCGATCGGATTACCGCCGGCGGTCGGGCCACAGGTCGGGATCGACTCGACGGAGTACGAGCGCGTGCTCTACGGCGTGCAGGCGACGTTCAGATATCACTCCTCGACGGTCGACTACGAGACCGACCTCGTCATCGCGCCGGAGGAAACATGAAGCGACGCGACGACCGCGTCGGGGGAATCGGGGGACGCGATGACCGCGCTGGCGAAACCGGCGTCGGCGACGACCGCGCCGTCTCGTCGGCGGTGACCTACAGTTTCATCGTCATCATCACGCTGGTGCTGACCGGCGGCCTCGTCGTGGGTACCGACGCGCTCATCAACGACCAGCGCCAGCAGGTCGTGACCGACCAGCTGGACGTCGTCGGCCAGCGGATGGCGGCGACGATCGAGACCGCCGACCGCCTGAGCGCGACGACGAACGACCCGGACAGTCTCGCTATCACCCGCGAGTTCCCACAGCGACTGGCCGGATCGGCCTACCAGATCAGAGTCGACCACAATCCGAGTTCGTCGGATTACACCCTCTACGTCGAAACCGTCGACGGGGACCTCTCGATCGCCGTCCGTGTCAGCGTCTCGTCGGCCAGCGGGATCGGGGAGACGACGGTCGCTGGCGGCGAGACGCGGGTCAGGTACGAACCGAGTTCCGACGAGCTGGTGGTCGAAGATGCGTAGCGCTCGCTCCCAGAGCGACGTCGTCGGGTTCGTCATCGTGTTCGGCATCGTGATCGTCGGCCTGGTGAGCGTCAGCGCGTTCGGTCTCTCGGCGCTGGAGACGACTCGCGACGCCACCGTCGCCGAAAGCGCCGAGTTCGCTATGGAGTCGGTCAACGCGGATATCGAGTCGCTCTACACCGGTATCGCCGGGAGTCGAACCACGGAACTCAACGTCGAGTCGGGTACGCTCGGGGTTGGCGACCGGACGTCGATGACGGTGTCGGTCTCGGGCGGTCGTCTCTCCGGGACGGAGACCATCTCCCGGACGTTCCGGCCGATCGTCTTCAGCGGCGACCGCACCTCGGTCGTCGCCGAGAACACGCTCCTGATCCGCGACCAGGGCGCCTCGGGTGCGGCCGCTATCGAGGGGCCGCTCGGGACGTTCTCGGGCGAGCGCACCGTCGTCCCGATGGTCGTGACCGAGCCGACCGCGGTCGAGTCACAGACCGGCGGCACCCTCCAGGTCGAATCGATCGTCACGGACGCGACCGGCCGCGTGTTCACGAGCGGGTCGTCGTCGCTCGACGTCACGGTCGAACTCTCCGGCCTCCCGGACAACCGGGCGACGGTCTGGCGACGGGTGCTGAACGAGCGACTGGCCGGGGTCCCCTCCTCGCGGTCGCCGCCCTGTACCACGCCCTCGAGCGACACTGTCGACTGTCAGTTCGAGACGAACACGCTCGTCGCGTCGGTAGTGACGATCCAGTACGACATCCGGTGACGGTCGGCCGCCGCTACGGTCTGTCCTCGCCACGGTTGGCCGCCGCTACGTGGCACGGGATGGCCACGTGGCCGCCAGGCGCGGTAATCGAAGCTACTGCGCCGGGTGAACGCTACTGCGCTCGAGCGATCGAGAACGGGTGCGTGCGACGATCCGGGCCACTCGCGCGTTCGGCGAGAACGATTTCGAGGGGCAGAGAACGGCCGGCAAAGCCGCGAGTGGCGTGCTACTCGACGTGTATCTCCCGGACCATGATGCGGATGTACACCACGCGGCCGGGTGCGCTTACCGTCGGGGTGGCCGTCGGCGTCGCCGTCGGGGAGGGTGTGGGCGTCGTGGGCGTCGCCGTCGGGGTCGCGGTCGGGACGGGCGAGGGGGTCGGAGAGGCGGTCGGCGTGGGCGAGGGCGTGGGCGTCGACGAACTGTCCGACCCTCGTTCGATCGTGGTCGACTCGCCGGAGATCGCCTCGTCGTAGTGGAAGTCGATCCGGTTGACGGCGTGGCTCGGGTCGGCGATGACCGCGCCGAAGAACTTGGCGCGGTTCGTGCCGCGGAACTCCACACCCTCGCCCGGCTGTTCACCCGGCCCGTAGATGACGCCGGTGAACTTGATCCTGTTTGTCATCTTGACCTCGCCGTCGCTTTTCATGTAGACCCACGTCTTCGTCCCGTTGTCCGTGGGGGCAGCCTCGCTGCCAGTGAGGAATCGCGCGCTGTTTACCATTCGGAAGTCCGCTTTGCCGCCGCCGGAGTCGATGTAGAAGTTGACCCGATTGTTGCCCTTGACGACGACCGTCGGCGTCTTCGACTTCATGATGAACGCCTCCTCGAGATAGATGTTGATGTCGCCGGCGCTCGTATCGAGGACGAGTTTCGACTTTTTGCCCTGGACCGTGATCGAGTTGGCGTAGTAGTCGCCGGCGGTCACGACGCAGGGCCCGTTCTTGCAGTTGGGGTCGCCGCTGTGGATGAACGTGCTCTGGGCGTTGTCGTTGTCGGTGGCGTACTCCGCGCCGCGTTCGTCGATCTCGTCGTCCGCAGTCGGGACACTGGGCAGTTGCGGGACGAGCGGATCCCTGATGACGTCGCTGACGTCGACGTTCTCGGCGACGCCGTCCCCACCAGAGGTCAACTCCCCGTTGCCCCTGACCGTCGCCTGTGACTCCCCGGTCACCTCGCCACTGGCGACGACGTCCCCGTCGACGGTGACCTCGTCTGTAAGTTCGACGTCGCCGTCGACGATGAGGTCACCCTGGATCGTCGTGTCCGACCACCCGGAGAACGAAGCGCCATCGTGGACGTGGAGCGTCCCGTCGACGGTGGCGTGGCCGAACGAGAGGAGTTCGCCACCGATGATGACGTCGCTGCCGAAGTCTTTGCCGACGCTCGCGGAGTCGAAGTCGTCGTTCAGCGAGAAGACCCCTCCGAACTCGAGGGGGTCGTCGGATCCGCCCTGTGACGTCGGCACCGAGGAGTCGGTCGGGTCACCGCCGATGACCGTCCGTCCCTCGACAGTCCCCCCGGACTGTTTGATCTCCAGCCGCTCGGCGTGGAGCTCACCGCTGATGTGGATCCGGTTTTTCATCGTCACCGTCCCGTGGATGCGGACGTCGCCCCTGTCGTTGACGTTCTCCCCGCCGTACGGGCCGACGGTGGAGTCGTAGCTGTCCATCTCGATCCGGTTGTTCGCGGCGAGGCTCGCCTCGCCGAGCACCGAGGCGTCGACCATTTCGACGCGCGAACTGCTGGAGCTGCCGTCGGAGGACGTCTGGGTCGGCGTCGGGTTCTGCGTGGGACTCGCCGTCGGACTGCTCGGGGGGTTCGCCGGCGGCGTCGCGGTCGGCGAGGGGGTCGGCGTCGGCGGCGTCGGTGGGCTGATGTCGCGCCACTGTAGCGAGAACGACGCCGTTTGCGCGTCGTGGTCGTAGTCGACCGTGACCCCCACGCGGTTCTCGAAGGCCTGGCCCCACCCTTCGTAGTACGGACTCGTCACCGAAATCGTGAGTTCGCTCCCGGAGGGCAGCGGGCTGACGTCGTCGTCGGCGCCCGTACTCGGGTCGCCGTCGAGGGTCGTCAACAGGTTGCTGACGCTCTGGCGTTCGATCTCGACACCGCTGTCGACGCTGTCGCCCCGAACGAGGATCATCGGAATCGTCAGCGTCGGCTTGCCGTTCGTGTACCGGTAGCTCACCGGCGGCGGCGAGACGACGGAACTCCCGCCGGTGGACGCCCCCTCGAAGACGCCTCCGCCCTGGTAGGCGACGGTCCGTCCGTCCTGTTGGTAGGTCACGGCCCCGAGCGTCCGCGATTCAGCGTCGGTGCTCCCGCCGTTGGACACCGCGACCGTCATCTCGCCGACGCTGGTGTCCAGCTGACTGCTTCCCTCGGGGAAATCGGGCATGTTCGCCTGCAGCGTGTCCCCACTGCTCGAGACGCGGTCGATGTGCTCACCGAGCGACTGGATCGACTGCTTGCCGCTGGTGAACGAAGCGTCCTCCTGATTCTGCGAGATTGCCACTGAGCCGGTGATCACGACAACCGTCGCGCCGGTGATGACCAGTCCCGCCAGCAACACGACCGCGATGACGTTCGACTGCGCTCGCACTGCTGTCACCCCCGCCCGTATGCGTGATCCCCGACCAGACATTGTTCTGTCTCGAATAATGTCGCCCTACCGCAATATAGTTGTTTCGCCTCTAACGGCCCCAGAAACCGACTAACGGGCGTCATCGAGCGGTAGGGGGGACGTACCGAGCGGGAAAACCGTCGGACTCACCGCGAATGGACTCGCGGCGGAATCGCCGGGGCAGCGAGCGCCCGGCCGTCAGCGAGTGCCTGGTCGTCACCGACCGCGCGGCGGCCGCCGGACTCTGCCGTTTCGGGCCAGCGATTCCGACGCCGCGAGCCGCCGGTCGCCAGCGGTCGCACCGCGGCGGCCGTCGGTTCCACCGGGACCGTACATTTCTCGCGCGCCACTGACCGCGGACGACACCGCGTACACTGCGAACGCCGACACCGCCGCCACCATGGCCGCCAGCGGCCACACCACGAACGCCAGTGCGACCGTGCCTGCGAGGACCGCAACCGCGAACGCCCGCGTCACCGAGCGCGCTACACCGGACGATACGACCGTCGTCGACACGCGAGCCGTGCGTGATATCGTTCGAGTCGTCATCTGTGTCTCCTATCTGATCCCAGGAACCGTTTCCCCATAAGTGTAATCTGAAGGATATTTCTGTAGCGCGAGTTACTGAAATTCTCTTCACTGACGGGCGTTCACACGGCGCGCTCGGCGCGAGACGCCCGATTCGGGTCGTGTCGTGTGGGGCTGCTCGGATGGTCGCGGCGGGGCCTGCGACCGGGTTCGCCTGCCACAGATTTTTGTCAGTCGCCGCGAGACTGTCTCCAATCGCGTGCCACGCACAGGCGAGGTTTCGGTGCCGGTGGCGGACCTGCGAGCCGCGGGCTTCGACGACGAGGTGGAGAAGGTCGGTACGGCCGTCGCGGGGTATCTCGACGACGGCGTGGGCGGCAACGTCGCGGTCGTCTCGGAGCCGTACGCGGGCCGCGAGGGGTTGCTCGCCTACGCGCAGTCGCTGCTGGACAACGAGGCGCGCTGGGTCGCGCTGGAGCCCGACGCGGCCGACGGGCGCGGCCCCGCGCTCCCCGACCCCCCAGCCGAAACGGACGGCGAGAGCCCCGAGAACGAAGACGAGGGTACCGCCGGCGAGGTCGACGAGACCAGTGCGACCGGCCAGGCGGGTGCGCTGATCGTCGCGGACTGTCACTACCTCTTCGAGCGCCGGATCGACGGGTTCGCGGCGCTGGACGCCTTCCTCGACCGCATCGCGCTGTCGGACGCGCTCGTGGTCACGTCGTGGAACCGCTACGCGTGGTCGTACCTCGACGCCGTCCGCGACGTGGGCGACACGTTCACCACGACCGTCGAGATCCCGCCGCTCGACGCCGCGGAGATCCGCACCGTCCTCGAACACCACTACGACGACCGCCCGGACGTGGTCGACGCCGGGGGCGCCGGGCGCGTCAAGACCGTCGTCTTCGACGAGGCGAGCGTGCCGCTGCCGGCCGGCCGGTCGGTCGGCGTCCCCTATCCCAAACCCAACCCCGCCTGGACGGCCTCGTGGTCGGTCAGTGGCGTCGAAGAGAGCGTCGAGGCGGTCGTCTTCGAGAAGTTGCGCCGCGTCTCGCACGGCAACCCCGGCGTCGCGATGGCCGTCTGGAAGGAGAGCGTCCGCGACGGCGAGATCGCCCCCGGCTACGTCGAGGCCTTCGACACCGATCTCGCGCTCGACGACGACGCGGCCGCGGTCCTCTGGAGCGTCCTCGCCGCCGAGCGTGTCGGCGTCGCCCGCCTGAACGCTCTGTTCCCCGAGCGCCCCGTCGAGGCGGTACTCCAGAATCTCGCCGAGCGAGGGCTGGTGACCGTCGCCGACGGGGTCGTCGCGGTCGCGCCGCGGGCGCTCCATCTCGCTGTCGCCGCGCTCGAACGGAGGAATATGATATGGTGACCGGCGCTGGCGGCGTGGGGGCGCTGTGGGGTTCGGCGCTCGTCGCCCAGAGCGCGAGCGCGGGCACGTCGTTCACCACCGAGAACATCGCGACGGCGGCGGTGACGCTCGTGTTCGCCTACCTGCTGGCGACGACGATGAGTCGGCTGCTCTCGGGGCTGGCCGACCGCTTCGCGGCCCGCCGATTCCGCGTGATGATCCTCATCCCCATCGTGAAGTTCCTCGTCTACGGCGGCGCGCTGTATTTCGTCCTCTCCGTGCTCTTCGAACTCACCCAGACCCAGCTGGTCGCCTTCGCCGGGTTGCTCGGCGCGGCCATCGGCCTCGGCCTGAAGGACCTGCTCGCGGACGTGGTCGGCGGTGTCGTGGTCGTCCTCGAACAGCCCTTCCAGGTCGGCGACAAGGTGACCCTGGGCGGTCACTACGGCGAAGTCGTGGACGTGGGCGTGCGCTCGACGACCATCGTCACGCCGACGGACACGCTCGTCACCGTTCCGAACTTCACGCTGTTCAACGAGTCCGTCGCCAACGCCAACACCAGCGACGCCGAGATGCTCGTCACCGTCGACTTCTACGTCGACCCCGACGCCGACGTCGACCGCGCCACCGACATCGTCACCGACGCGCTGGTCACCTCACCGTTCGTCTACGTCGCCGACGACGCCCCCGCCACCGTCGTCGTCGAGGACGACCTCTACTACCGCACGCTCCAGGGACGGGCCTACGTCACCGACCTCCGCAGCGAGGTCACGTTCAAAACGGACGTGAGCGAGCGCGTCCTCGCCGCCTTCGACGCCGAGGGCATCCAGTCCCCCAAGGTCCCCGCCGGCGTCGACGACCCGACCGAGTGAATGGCGACTGTGGCGGTGCGTGAGAGCGGCCAGCGGCGTGACAGCAGCAGCAACGACTGGAACCGCCACCGCAAACAGCCTGAAAGCCCCCGCAAGAACACCTGGAACCGCCACCGCAAACAGCCTGAAAGCCCCCGGCCGCGCCGGTCGGGGGCCTCGCTGCGCTCCTCGTCGCTCGTTGCACTCACTCCTGCGGTGCTTGCTTCGTCTGCCGTCCCGGAGCGGCCGGCCCCTTTCATTCCCACCCGCCTCGGCTGGTCGAACAGTCTGTGCGGGTGGGAATGAAAGGGGCGACGCGTTCGACCCGTCCCGGACGACGTAAGCACTGGACCGAGCGAAGCGAGGGAAGCGCGCAGCGAGGTCATCGGGCGCCGTGCGCCCGATTGCACGAGGGACCCTTGGTCCCTCGCTGCCCGGACGGTCGAACGCGTCGGGGCTTTCAGGCTGTTCGCGGTGGCGGTCACGATCACTCCTGCGGAAGCTTTCACGCTGTGTGCGGTCGCTGTCGCAGTCACTCCTGCCGAGGCTTTCAGGCTGTTCGCGGTCGCTATCTGACACTCCTCGAGAGAACAGAACTCGCCCGTTCGACTTCGGTCACCGACTCCACACCGTCACTGTCACCGACTGCGGGTGGTCACTTCGCAGCCGTCCTCGGTGACGATGACGGTGTGTTCTTTCTGGCTCACCAGACAGCCCTCTTCCTCTTTGAGGACGGGATAGCCGTGCAGGATGTCGCTGCGTTTGAGCCGGCGCAGAGCCATGTCCGCGCGGCGGACGTCAAGCCAGCGCCGGGCGAAGGGGAGCGTCCGGAACTCCTCGGTGATCTGGTCGAGGGCCTGCCGGGCGCTGCGGTCGCGGACCGACCCCTCGCGTTCGAGCATGAAGATCTCCTCCTGGCTGCCCTCGCGGACCTTGCCGCCGCCGTCGGTGGCGAAGGGCTCGATCGCGACGACGTCGCCGGCCTCGAGTTCGACGCTCTGGGAGACCGCGCGGTTGGGGATGTTGGGCGCGGTGTGCTGGTCGTAGTGGCCCAGGCCGTGGCCGGTGAGGTTGACGACCGGGTTGTAACCGTAGCCGTCGATCTGCTCTTCGATGGCGGCGCCGATCTCGCCGGTCTCGACGCCGGGTTCGACCAGCTCGAGGGCGGCGTCGAGCGCCGCCGCGCTGGCGTCGACGAGGTCGTCGGTGCCGGTGAAATCGACCGTCACAGCCGTATCGGCGAGCCAGCCGTCGATGTGGACGCCGATGTCGAGTTTGACCATCTCCTCACCGATCTCGCGGTCGTCGTCGGGCGCGGCGGCGCCGTGTGCGGCCTCCTCGTCGACGCTGACGTTCACGGGGAAGCCGGGCTCGCCGCCGAGCTCGCGGATGCGGTCTTCGACCCACTCCGAAATCTCGAGGTAGCCCGTCCCCACCTCGACGCGCTCGGCGGCCTCGTCGCGCACCTGCGCGAGGATCTCGCCCGCCTCGCGACACTTCTCGTACTGCTCTGACTCCAGATCGACGCTCATGGCCGCCGGTTGGCCCGCACCGCTCAAATGGTTTCCGTCGTCGCCGTCCCCATCGCCGGACTGCAGTACGCTTCTCCCGCCTCGCCCTCGCTGTCCATCACGATCACGCCCGCGGTCCCCTCGGCCGCGTCGTCGAACTCCTCGATAGCTATCTCGGCCGCCGTCGCCGCGTCGGCCCCCTGTTCCAGCAGGGCGACGGCCCGCCGCGCGACCCCTTCGCGCGCAATCGCCTCGCCGGCGCCGGTCGCGCTCGCACCGCCCGCCGGCGAGGCGAAAAAGCCCGCCCCGATCTGGGGCACGTCGCCCACGCGACCGGCCAGCGCGGCCCACCGTCCCCCAGTGGAGGTGGCCGCCGCCACCGAGTCGCCGTCGCAGGCCACCGCGCCGACGGTGTCGTGGTCGCGGTGGGCAGCCGGGACGCTCTCTTCGCTCCCATCGTCCACGTCGCCGGCGACGCCGCGACCGAACCGCTCTCGGACCCACGCGACCTGGTCGGCGAGGGCCTCGGGCGGGTCCTCGGCGGCCCACTGCTCGCGCGTGCGGTCACTCCAGCAGTCGACGCCCGTCTCGACGCCGGCCGTCTCGGCGAAGTCCACGGCCCGCTCGCCCGCGAGCAGGACGTGGGGCGTCTCCGTCGCGACGACGCGGGCCACGTCGACGGCGTGGACGACACCCTCCAGCGACGCCGCGGCGCCCGCGCGGCCGTCGCCGGTCATCACGCCCGCGTCCGTCCGGATCCGCCCGTCGCTCTGGACGGCGCTCCCGATTCCCGCGTTGAACGCCGGGTCGACTTCGAGGACGCGAACTGTGGCACAGACCGCGTCGAGGGGCGCGGACCGCTCGGCACCGGCGGCGACCGCCTCGCCGAGGACGGCCTGCCGGTCGGCCGGCTCGTCGGGCGGGGATCCCGCGCCACCGTGGGCGATGACGTGCATGCTTGCGGTTTGGGTGTCGCCCGGGTAAGTGCTGGCGGTCGCGTCGTTCGAGCCACCCCCTGTTCGCGGTCGCTGTCTCGACGGTCACTACCACGTCGACCGTCGCTCCCGGACCGCACGACAGAAATACGAGCCGACACATCCCGCGGGTATGGTCTACGACCGAAGCGCTCCCGACGACTTCGCCGTCGTCGACCGCTGGGCCGACGGCTTCGGCTGGCAGGCCCACCCCGACGAACCCGCCGCGCGGACGAGCCACGCCGTCCGCGACGACGAGGGCGGCGTCTGGCTGGTCGACCCGCTCGACGCGCCCGGCCTCGACGACCGGATCGCCGAGCTGGGGCCGGTCGCGGGTGTCGCGGTCCTCTCGAACTGGCACGCTCGCGACGCAGGTGTCCTCGCCGGACGCCACGGCGTCCCCGTCTCGATCCCCGCGTGGATGGACCGGGTGCCGGATCTCGTCGACGCCCCGGTCGAGCGCTTCGACGGAGCCGACGGATCGGACGGGACGGACGAAGCGGAGCGTCCGGACGAGACGACCGGCCCGGCGGGATTCCGGGTCGAGCGCGTCGGTCCCCTCCCCGGATGGCGCGAGGCGGCGGCATACCGCGAGCGCGACGGGACGCTGTACACGCCGGACCTGCTGACGACAGCGCGACTCGTCGGCGACGAACGCGTCGGGCTGACGCTCGCGGCGCGACCGTTCCCGCCCCGAGATTTGCTCGGCGACCTCGAACCGGAGCGGATCCTCGTCGGCCACGGCCACGGTGTCTTCGCAGACGCGGACCCGGCGCTCGCCGACTGCCTCGCGGGCGCCCGGCGGCGACTTCCGCGGGCGACGGTCGCACACGGACCGGACTACGTGGCGGGCGTTCTCGGTGCGGTGACGGACTGAGCGGCGCCGCAGTCGGGCGTTCGACTCTTCCGAACGGGGTCGGCGGTGTCGGGACGGGTGACACGTCTCGCGGAAAGCGGCACGCCTTTAGGCGCGAGCGTAAAAGCCCGAGGTATGGGCTACGAGTACGACAAAGTCGAGGTTCCCGCTGACGGAACACCGATCGACGTTATCGACGAGGACGCGGACGAACTCGACGTGCCGGACGACCCCATCATCCCGATCATCCACGGGGACGGCATCGGGAAGGATGTCGGTCCGGCCGCACAGCGGATCCTCGAGGCCGCCGCCGACGCGACCGGCCGCGAGATCCACTGGATGCGCGTCTTCGCCGGCGAGTCCGGTCGCGAGAAGTACGACGAGAACCTCCCGGACGACACCGTCAACGCCATCGACGAGTTCCGCGTCGCCATCAAGGGCCCGCTGACGACGCCCGTCGGCGCCGGCTTCCGCTCGCTGAACGTCGCGCTGCGACAGACGCTCGACTTCTACGCCAACGTCCGCCCGACCTACTACCTCGACGGCGTCCCGTCGCCGATGAAGGCGCCCGAGGAGATGGACATGGTCACCTTCCGCGAGAACACGGAGGACGTCTACGCCGGCATCGAGTGGGAAGAGGGCACCGAGGAGGTCGAGCAGGTCCGCGAGTTCGTCGAAGACGAGATGGGCTTCGACGAGACGATGCACGACGGCCCCATCGGCATCGGCATCAAGCCGATCACGGAGTTCGGTTCGAAGCGCCTCGTCCGCAAGGCCATCGACTACGCCCTCGAACACGACCGCGACAAGGTCACGCTCGTCCACAAGGGCAACATCATGAAGTTCACCGAGGGGCAGTTCGGCGAGTGGGGTATGGAAGTCGCCGACGAGGAGTACCCCGACGACGAGGTCTTCGCCGCGCCCGACTCGCTGTGGGAGACCGAAGACGAAGTGGACATCCCCGAAGACGCCGTCATGGTCGAGGAGCGCCTCGCCGACGCGATGCTCCAGTGGATGCAGCTGCGCACCGACGAGTTCTCCGTCCTCGCCATGCCGAACCTCAACGGCGACTACCTCTCGGACGCCGCCGGCGCCCAGATCGGTGGGCTCGGCATCGCGCCCGGCGCCAACTTCGGCGACGCGCGCGTGCTGGCCGAACCGGTCCACGGCTCCGCGCCCAAACGCGCCGGCCAGAACATGGCCAACCCGACCGCGCTGACGCTCTCGGGTCGCCTGATGTTCGATTACATGGGCTGGAAAGACGCCGCCGACCTCGTTCGCGACGCCGTCGAGGAGACCATCTCCGCCGGCAAGGTCACCTACGACCTCGAACGCCAGCTCGACGACGCCGAGAAGCTCGGCACCGACGAGTACGCCGACGAGATCATCGCCAACATCGAGAAGCTGGCCTGACACGGCCACACGGCCACCTAGTCACGTTTTTTCGCGGTCGAATCGATCCGCGAACGCTGCGCCCGTCTCCGAGCGCCCCGCCCGTCTCAGGACGGCCCGGCCGAACTGTTGCGTATCGCGCCGCTGACCCAGTCCGGCCGCTCGACGGCCGTCGCGTCGATATCGAAGACTCGGAACCGCTGGACCACCCGGACGGGGTCGCCCCGTAGTCGGGCGTCGTAGGCGAGCCGCCAGTCGGTGACCACGCCGTCGAAGCGGACCCGGACCGTCGTCGAGACGTTGTGCGGGTCGACGACGTACGACGGCGTCGGGATGCGCCCCGGCGCAGTGACTCGCCCACCCGTGAGGACGACCCCGTCGGGCGTCCGGTCGGTCGCCCGCAGCGCAATCGCGCCGAGGGTCCGGTTCACCCGCAGCGAGCCGTCGACGTCCAGGATCGGCTCGTTGGTCTTCGAATAGCCGTAGTACGGGTCGCGCTCGCCCGTTCGGACACTGGTGGTGAAGCTGGTGCCACTCGCCCAGTAGGCCACGTCGGCGGTCGTGTAGTTGCCGGCGGGCGTCGGGACCGAGCGCTCGTAGCCGCCGCCGTAGCGGTCACCGCCCGCCGCGACCACGCGGCGGCGCGTGAGTTCCGAAATCGTCCCGTTGGCGCCGACCAGCGACTCGCGGACCGCCACCGTGTAGTTGCGAGTCCGGAGCGCGCTGGCGTGGGCCGCCGCGAGCGTCGCCGCGTCGACGCGCCGCTCGGCGACGCCCGGCGGGAACGGCACCGCCGTCGTCGGGACGGGTGCCGGCGTGACCGCGTCCTCCGCGGTCGGGCTCGTCGCTGAGTCACCGCCCACGAAGGCGTTACAGCCAGCGAGGGCGACGAGCGCGAGACAGAGAAGCGCCGCGGCGGTACGGGACACGAGCGGCGGTTAGGAGTGGACAGGCAAATGGCTGTCGCGGGCCCCGACGCCGGTCGGCGTGTCCGAACCGTCCGTCGCAGGGAGTGGCCGGGGCCGTCGGTGGGTTCATCTCCCGCGAGCCCCGAGCGTCGGCGTGCGCGCATCGCTCGATATCGAACCCGGTCCGGCCGCCGTCGGAACGGTCGTCGGTCTCGCGGGGCTCCTCTTCCTGCTCGAACCGGTCGCGGGCCCCGTCGCGGTCGGCGACCTGCGGGTGCGCCCGGTCGCGCTCTCGGCGGCCGTCCTCGCGGCTGGCCTCTGTCTCGGCGCGGTCGTCTTCTACCGGCGCGGGCGCCGCCTGTTCGCGCTCGCACACGGGATCTTTGGCGTGAGCTGGACGGGCATCGTTGCCGGCACCGTCTTCGGGAGCGGGACGCTCCTGCTCGGGTCGGTCGTCGTCCTGATCGCCGGCTGTGGTTTTCTCGTGTCACAGGCCCGCGGCGGCGCCGACCGGTAGGCGACCGCAGCGCGCGGTGACGCGACCACGCCGCGCGGTGGCGCGGCCGTGCCGCGCTCAGTCGGAGACGCCGTCGGCGATGTCGTCGGCGATGTCGTCGAGTTCGTCGTCCCCGAGGTCGGGTCGCTCGCCGAAGATGCTGTGGATGGGGGCGCTACCGTCCTCGGTGAACCGGGGGATGATGTGGCAGTGGGCGTGGGGCACTTCCTGGCCGGCGACTTCGCCGTTGTTGAACGCCACCGTCGACGCCTCGGCGCCGGCCGCGTCCTGAACTGGGGCGACGAGGCGATGGACCGTCGCGAAGACGTCGCCGGCCACGCCCGCGGGGATGTCCTGGACGTGTTCGTGGTGGTCTTTCGGGATGACGAGCGTGTGCCCCGGCGCGAGCGGGTTCGCGTCGAGGAAGGCCATCGTCGTCGCGTCCTCGTAAACCGTCCGACTCGGGATGTCGCCCGCCACGATCTGACAGAAGATGCAGTCGTCCATATCCGGCGGTCGAAGCGCTCGCAAATCAAGGTTTCCCGACCCGAAACCGGGGGGCGGCACGCATCCGAACAGTACCCCGTCGGGACAAGACATATATCTGTCCTCGCCGTGTGGTCAGATATGAACAAACACTTCGAAGACACGCTGTACTACCTCAAGCGAGCGGGCGAGACGGCGAAAAGGGGCGTCACCGAGGAAGTCGAACCCATCGAGGAGAAGGTGCGCGGGCTGACCGGCCGCGAGAAAGAACCCGAGCAGGGGCGACTCGACGAGGTCAAAGCAGACCTGAAAGAGGCACAGGAGCGCGCCGAGGGCGAAGCGAAAGAGGCTATCGGGAACGCCCGCGAGGCGCTGGACGGGTACCGCGGGCGGAAAGTCGAATCGGAGTAGGAACGGCCAGGCCGGCAGTACCGAACGCAAGGGATAAGTTCGGGGCTGGAATAGTCGCGAAGTGCCGGGTTGGTGATCTAGTCCGGTTATGATACCTCCTTCACACGGAGGAAGTCGGCGGTTCAACTCCGCCCCAACCCATACGCGGTGCGTACGGTTCGTAACTTCTCGGATTCTTCGGTTTCAAGGCTTGTAGGATACGATCTGTCTATTTCGGGGTCGTATACGGTCCCGCTTAGAGCTCGTAACCCGTGCAGCCCCCGAACGGGCCCCGCTTCCGTCTGGGACTCGCGGTAAGGAAATTCGCGGATGCTGATAAAGGTACCGGGGGCCGGTTTTCGTGAACGGGTTCTGAGTGAATCAATTCATTCGGTCAGTTTCAGTGGGAATTGAAGAGGCGTGGGGGCCCATATATAAAATATCTGACTATCGAGGTAAGTGGTGTCTGGCCTCGTGCCTTTTAACCACGTTGTTTCTCTGAACGAGCGTCTACAGGAACAGATTCGGGAGGATTCCCGCAGAGTCTTGGTGGGTATTCCGCTTCCCGAACCCGAGAACTACGCCACGACGTACCGGTGACTGTTCGCGTCTGGTCTCATTCCCCGTTTGGTTTTCTGTCCGTCGCGACTGGACTCTCGGAGGGTCAGCGGACGCTCTCGTCAAGTTTCAATCCCGTGCTGGGTTTTCTGCCCGTCGCGACCGTTCGTTGTCAACGGCGCCGCGAGCGACCTTCAAGTTTCAATCCCGTGCTGGGTTTTCTCTCCGTCGCGACCCGACCGAAACCCACCGGGTTGGGTTTACCCGCGTGTTTCAATCCCGTGCTGGGTTTTCTCTCCGTCGCGACGGTCGTATTGGGCCGAAGTGAAGTTTACTGAAAAGGTTTCAATCCCGTGCTGGGTTTTCTCTCCGTCGCGACAGATTGCAACCGTCGACCACCGCGACCTGGAGGACAAGTTTCAATCCCGTGCTGGGTTTTCTCTCCGTCGCGACGTACGAATGCAGTAACGGACACTTGCGGCGTGACTTGTTTCAATCCCGTGCTGGGTTTTCTCTCCGTCGCGACTGGATAATGGCACTAAACTCAACGATAGCGTCTTGGTTTCAATCCCGTGCTGGGTTTTCTCTCCGTCGCGACGGGTCGCAGGGTGTCCCGACATGGCTAGACGACCGTGTTTCAATCCCGTGCTGGGTTTTCTCTCCGTCGCGACAGCTGTTGGCGACCCACTTTCCAACGCCCGGACCCGTTTCAATCCCGGTCTGGGTTTTCTCTCCGTCGCGACCAAGCGCTCGGAGATCCCGCCCGAGGAGGGCGACTTGTTTCAATCCCGGTCTGGGTTTTCTCTCCGTCGCGACTCGCGGGCAGGTCGTCGGCCTCGTCGAGGACGACGTTTCAATCCCGGTCTGGGTTTTCTCTCCGTCGCGACACGTGGTCGGCTTCGCCGACAGCGGCGACCTCGTCGTTTCAATCCCGGTCTGGGTTTTCTCTCCGTCGCGACCTGACGGCGAGGTGATCATAGAGGATACAGGAGTGTTTCAATCCCGGTCTGGGTTTTCTCTCCGTCGCGACTAGGCTTGGCCAGTCGTGTCGTGGTGTCAGACGCGTTTCAATCCCGGTCTGGGTTTTCTCTCCGTCGCGACGGGATCGGCGGCTCGGCGGTAGCGGTCGCGGGGGCAGTTTCAATCCCGGTCTGGGTTTTCTCTCCGTCGCGACATTCGCTGTTCTCGCTTGACTACGTCACGGACGTGTTTCAATCCCGGTCTGGGTTTTCTCTCCGTCGCGACCAGCGAGCCCGACGAGCCCGACACGACCACGCCGGAGTTTCAATCCCGGTCTGGGTTTTCTCTCTGTCGCGACGCCATCGACTCGGTTGAGATGACCGACTCGTTCGGCCCGTTTCAATCCCGGTCTGGGTTTTCTCTCCGTCGCGACCGTTGTTCCAACTCTGTCGGTGGGTCAAGTCGTGGCTGTTTCAATCCCGGTCTGGGTTTTCTCTCCGTCGCGACCGTTCATGGGGAATTTATTCGTTGCCCCGAAGTAATGTTTCAATCCCGGTCTGGGTTTTCTCTCCGTCGCGACGACTTGTTTCAAGCATCTCCGGCGCAAGCACTCCGGGAACAGGCAACGGCACGGAGTTTCAATCCCGGTCTGGGTTTTCTCTCCGTCGCGACAAGCCGCCCTCGTAGTAATGACTCTCTGGCATTGCCCGTTTCAATCCCGGTCTGGGTTTTCTCTCCGTCGCGACGAAACCGAGTCAGTACGACGGCGAACCGATAGAAGTAGTTTCAATCCCGGTCTGGGTTTTCTCTCCGTCGCGACGGTCGGGACTTGGCGAGCCATTTCAGCTATTCGGTTTCAATCCCGGTCTGGGTTTTCTCTCCGTCGCGACAGAACAGTTGCAGGTGGGGGCGGTTGGGTTGACGACGTTTCAATCCCGGTCTGGGTTTTCTCTCCGTCGCGACCCCGTGGCTACGTTGCAGAAGCGACCACACTCGACGGTTTCAATCCCGGTCTGGGTTTTCTCTCCGTCGCGACCCGCCCGCCGGAGTTCCGTCGTCGCTCATCGCCCGTGTTTCAATCCCGGTCTGGGTTTTCTCTCCGTCGCGACCCGACGCGATGCCCGTGCCATGAACACGGTCGTCGTTTCAATCCCGGTCTGGGTTTTCTCTCCGTCGCGACCGCCCTGCGGCTGTTCCATTCAAGCATGAGTGACCAGTTTCAATCCCGGTCTGGGTTTTCTCTCCGTCGCGACCGCATCGAAGATGAATGGACGGGCTGTCGGTGGCGCCCGTTTCAATCCCGGTCTGGGTTTTCTCTCCGTCGCGACCTCCGACGGCGAGCGCGTCAGCTTGCCGTTCGACCAGTTTCAATCCCGGTCTGGGTTTTCTCTCCGTCGCGACCAGCGAGGCAGCGCTGGAGCGAGAGTTTGGGGACATGTTTCAATCCCGGTCTGGGTTTTCTCTCCGTCGCGACCCCACGGCCCATTACTGCCGGATAAATGAGTGTTGCTACGTTTCAATCCCGGTCTGGGTTTTCTCTCCGTCGCGACCTTTGAGCGTTGGGCCGTCTGAAATCTCTACTGCGTGTTTCAATCCCGGTCTGGGTTTTCTCTCCGTCGCGACAGCAGACGCTCAAGCGGATCCAAAAGATGCGCGAGGTTTCAATCCCGGTCTGGGTTTTCTCTCCGTCGCGACGCGCCGGAGGACTTCGGGGTCCCGGAGCGGACCGTTTCAATCCCGGTCTGGGTTTTCTCTCCGTCGCGACGGATCGTCAATCGAACTGCCTGCGGTGGCAGAGGCTCGTTTCAATCCCGGTCTGGGTTTTCTCTCCGTCGCGACACTGATTTTTGACGCGAGATATTAACCGGCCCAAGTTTCAATCCCGGTCTGGGTTTTCTCTCCGTCGCGACAACCCGCGCGTGAGTGAGGTCCTCGACGAGATGCTGTTTCAATCCCGGTCTGGGTTTTCTCTCCGTCGCGACGTCCGTATCGCGAACACGGAGTGCGACCACTGCTTGTTTCAATCCCGGTCTGGGTTTTCTCTCCGTCGCGACAGTTCCTCTCCGAGCTGCAGGACGCCGACGTCGAGTTTCAATCCCGGTCTGGGTTTTCTCTCCGTCGCGACTTATCATATTTCAATCACCAATCGTTGAGGTGTATATGTTTCAATCCCGGTCTGGGTTTTCTCTCCGTCGCGACGTCTTTCAGCGCCCTCTCTGCCGAGGTCGACCGGTTTCAATCCCGGTCTGGGTTTTCTCTCCGTCGCGACCGCTCACGCTCACGGTCGTCTCGCTGGCGGTCGTGCGTTTCAATCCCGGTCTGGGTTTTCTCTCCGTCGCGACTGCCGAGGTGGGTCTGCCGGAGGTCGGTCAGCGCCTCGTTTCAATCCCGGTCTGGGTTTTCTCTCCGTCGCGACGGCTCGGCAGTCTCGGCGTCGCCCGTCACGGCCGAGTTTCAATCCCGGTCTGGGTTTTCTCTCCGTCGCGACAGGGGGTGCAAATACGGCGAGACGGGTGATAATACTTGTTCCATCCGCGAAAACCGCGCCTCGTTTCGTCGATCAGGGCCGTACAGAGACTTCTTAAAGGTCCATGAAACCGACCTCAGATAACGTTGGACTGCTCATCAGGCGGGTCAGAACCGATATCTGTCGTATCGTCCTGGCAGGACTGGCACAACCGATACAGGCGGATCCGGTCACCATCGGATGGGTCGATGATCGATTCGAGTTCGTCCTCCAGCTCGACCCGTTCAGTCTCGTTGACGTCGACCTCGAACACGCTGTACTGTCGCCAGGCGCCGTATCGTTGAAGCGTCCGATACACGCGGCGCCTGTTCGCGTCTTCACTGACGTCGTAGGCGATTGCGAGTCGCATGTTATCGGTCGAAGCGAAGCGCGTGATAATCGTCCATTTCACCCGTAATCGCCTTCCGCAGGAGGATGACCTGCTGGCGAATCGCTTTCCGGCGGGTGACGCTATACTCGAAATAGGGGTGAGTGAATTCCTCTTGCATGAAGTCGTCGAACTTCGAGCAGTAGGTCTTGAACGGGTCGTCGTTCAGTCGGTTGTCCTTTCCGAAGTCGTCGTGCGTGAGCGTTCCTCGGTTGACCAGCCGCGTCACCAGCGCGTCGCAGAAGATAGGGCGGAATTCCTCTTGCAGATCGAGTGCGAGCGACGGTCGACCGTGCCGATCGGCGTGCATCACCCCGAGAAACGGATCGAGGTTGTACTGCCGGAGCGCCGAGAGGACCTCGTTTTTCATGAAGACGTACGTCAGCGAGAGCAGGGAGTTGATGTGGTCCTCGGGTGGGCGCTTGGTCCGCTTTTCGAACGTCCAGCCGTCGACGAGGGTCTCGTCGAGGCGGCTGAAGTACCGCTCGGCCGCCTCTCCCTCTGCGCCGCGGAGGTCTTTCTTGTTGACCGCGTTCTCGGCTCGCTTTCCGAGGTCCTTGAGCACTTCTGTCCCTGTGACGCCTTTCCGGGAGAGGAGCGTGCGGGCGTTACGGATCTTCGCGGCTATCATCGCCTGCGCAATCTCGAGTTCGTCTTCGTTCGAGAGGGAATACTGCGCCCGCCGAACCTCGGCGATGGTGTTTTTCTCCGGGACGAAGCTCCCGCGGTACTTGCCGTTCTGCGTGAAGTAGTTGAGGACGATTCCGTGTTTGTTGGCCTCAGCGACGAACGGCGTCGAGAAGTTCACGCCACCGAAGACGTTGATCGTGTCGAGTTTTTCCTTCGGGTACGTGGCGAGCTCGCCGTCGTCACCGTCGACATCCCAGACGGTGATCCGTCCCTCGTCCGTTCGGACCTGCGTTCCCTGTTTGGTGACGTAGACCACCGACTCATCGAACATGCCTTCGGCGGCTTTCATATCTCGTCCTCCCAGCCCGTTCCGCGGGCTCGTTCCGGTTCGAGTCTGGCAGTTTCAGCTGGCATACAGTACGCGCGCGTCGAACACTGTTCACATTTCGACGGATTGTCTGTGAATTCTGGTACGTTTTCGGGTGACATCGAACGCATTTCTTCGATTTGGTCTTTAACTGATTCTCGGTGGTCTTCGGTGATCGTTACGTGTAGCCGCTGGTCGGTCTCGTAGAGATAAATCGCACCCTCACGAACGGGTTCGCCAAGATGTTCTTCGAGCAGCATACAGTATCCAGCAAGTTGGACCTTGTCGCTTCGATAGTACTGTCCGCTCTCAGCACGCTTCCGTTCGACCGGTACTGCTCGTGCACCATCCATATCGAGCACGTCGATTTTGCCTTTCAGTCCGAGCTCTTCAGATTCCAAGTACAGTTCGTTCAACCAGTCGCCGCGAGAACTCTGATTCTCGTGTTTGGTCTTTCCCTCGATCCGCTCGTAATTCCGGCCCTGCGTGTCGTAGAAGTGGAGATACCAGTAGCGACGTGCGCAGTAAGTGTATTGGTTCAGGTCCGAAACGTTGACGAGTTCGTCCGTCATATTCGGCGCTGCTGAACATTGAGCGAAGGAGGACCGTTCTCCCGAGTTTCGACCTCGATCTCATACTCTGCGGTCGTGATCGTCTCTGGAACGATGGCGTTCGTGATCCGGACGATCTGGAAGAATAGATGAAGAGTCTCTGTACTCACTTCGAACTCGTCGTTGAGTTCCACGCGATCGACCTCTCGATGCATCTTCTGCTGAAGTTCCTCTTCGATCTCAGTGGACGCCCGGTCGTACTGTCTCGGTTCCGTATCGTACTCCGGGAGACGCGCAGTTACGACTGATAGCGAGTCGTCCGGCTTCGGACGGAGAGTTAAAATTGGCTCGTATTCGTCGTATTCGACGTCCTCAATGTCGTAGTACCGAAGTGTCGTCGTGAGTCCGTACGTGGTCAGCGCGAGCCGGTCTCCTCGCGGATATCGCACCGTTGCCTGTACCGAGCGTCCACGAAGCCCGCGAAACGCCGCGAAACAGGCTTTCGTAAATCCGAGTAGCTTGGCTTCCGGGTCTTTCGGAGAGTACTTTCCGGGTTCGAATCCAGTCGATACCTCGTCGAGTTCGTCGTTTACTCGGGCGATGAACCCGCGCCAGCGGCCGTACTGCTCTACGTTCTCTTCGAAGTCCTTGCGGAGCGCTTCATCGAACCAGCCGTATCCCGACTCACGACACGCGATGGCATACGCTGCACGAAATCCGACCAGATCAGCGAGGCGGGAAAGCGGCATCTGCCGCCCATCGGGGCTTTCGTACGCCCCCAAGCCTTCGTAGATCTGTTCCTCGAACTCGGGAAAGGCTACGTCGTCTCCCCACGGTCCCTGCCCAAGTCCGTAGACGTGGACCGATGCTTCAGAATCACGGCCAGCCCGGCCAAATCTCTGGAGAAACGGTCCAGCACGCTTCGGAGTTTCCATATGGAGCGTCCGGATATCGTAGTCGAGTCCGACCTCCCCCTTGCTCGTCGTATTGAGGATATAGAACGACTCTTCGTCGAGATTGGCTGTCTCGTCGTTCGTATCGAATCCGTTGTCCTTCTCGGTATGTTCGAAAACCCCAGGATACTCTTCTGCGAGGAACTGGTGGAAGTCGTTGCTCTGCCTGACACTGTTGAACATTAGCACCGCGTGCGGTTCGTCGTACGTCCCGACTTCCGTTATCTCCTCAGCAAGCGATTCTGCGATTTCATCCCGCCGATCGTACAGCCGCGACTCCTCGTGTCGAGTCAATTCGACAGGTCGGCGAAACGGGTCACCGTCGGAGACGTACGAAGCGTTGATATCACAGACATCGAGACCGAGTCGTTCTACGACGAAGTCGACGAAGTCCTCGTTCGGCGTCGCGGAGGCGAGCAGTATTTTCTGGTCGGGGTGGCGCTCCGCGAGGACTTTGAGTTGCAGCAATAACCCGCTCGCCGCGAGTGACGAATAGAAGTGGAATTCGTCGTAGACGACTGCGTCGATCCGGTCGAAGATCCGCATCGCTCTCCCACCGCTATACATGTCCTGTATCGCCGCCTGGAGAATGTCTGGGTTGGTGACGACGGCATCGTGATCGGCCTCGTACTCGTCGAAGTACGCTATCAACCCCTCAACGCGGTCGCGGCCGTAACCGCTCAACGTCTCGCTGTTCAGGACTGCTACGTCGATACCCTCGTCGGAAAACCTGTTGCGTTGCTGTCTGAGCAACGCGTTCGTCGGGTAGACCAGCAGCGGAACCGACCGCGTTTCGATCAGTTCGTGGAACGTAGCAGTCTTTCCCGCACCCGTCGGCGCCCGAAGGACAGCAACAGGGTCGGTGCCATCGTGGACCCACTCGACGACCTGGTTCTGGAAGGCACGGGCGTGATCGAAGCCGCGGTCGGCGAGACCGTACTTCGGCGACTCCGTCGCGAGACTCGCACCGTCGATTCTCACGCTAACACCTCGGGAACGATGCGTTCTCGAACGTATTCTGGCTCGGCGCCGACGAAATGCTGGAGACGGGGGTCGTTGCCGCGTCGGAACGATGCGCTCTGTTCTAACAGGTGAGTGAGGGCCTCCTCTTCGAGTTCGTATACCTCCGAGAGCAGATACTTGTTGAGGACTAGCGTGTCGAGATCGGTTTCGCGGGCCCGGAACTCCCCCGTCTGTTTGATCCCCATCCGAAAGAACGGACTCGGCGGGAGTCCGTCCAGACTCCAGACGGTGAACTCGAACGTCGATCCCGGTGAGAGACCGATGTAGTTCCGTATCGTCTGATAGGCCGCCCCCGAATCTTCCAGAATTGAGGGGATCGATTTCGACCCTCGCCCTGCGATCTGCTCAGCGAGGTCGGGATCGTTGGTCGTGAAGTGTCGTTCCGACCGATAGTCTGTGCTCCGGAACGTTCGTTCGTCTGTCTCGACAGCGACAGGCCGCATATCGCTCACGAAGAACGGAGCCTCGGTGAGGTGCGAGTAGTCCGGGCTCGTAGCCTCGTCTCCGAGTTCGGCGTACCGGCGCTCCAGTCCGAAGTATCTGTAGCCGAGTGCGTGCATCAGCGCCGTGGCCGACAGCGTCGGCTGTGTCCGGATGGCTCGCCCCTCCGAACTTGAGTAGAACAGGGGGGCGTACAGCGTCGCCTCGAACGTCTGTTCGATCATCAGTCCACGAATACGTCTTCCGCTTCATCGGTCACTTGCTGAAACTCCTCCCGGAGCACTTCGTCGGCGTCGTCGGCACTACGCGAGGCGACAGCCTGGAGTCGGTCGAACCATTCGGGGAATTCCTCAGCGTTGTCCAGATCCCCATAGACTTCCCAGTCGGTCCGCTGGACATCCGCGATGTACTCGCTGATGCTGTCGAGGAGGTCGCTGGTCTCGTCGTGGTACTCCATGAGGAGTTCCCCTGTCGAGAGCGACGTGTCGTGGTCACCGAGTACGACACCGACGAGTTCGTTTCTGATGTTTCGTCCAGTGCGGGTTTCCCGAGCACCGTATTTACCGGTGTTCAGGACGTTGTGCAGGACGTAGAGGAGCATCGGTCCGGTCGCCGCCTCCAGCGTGACGAAATGGACGAGGTCGTTTCCGGGCTGGACTTTCACGAAGTCGAAGAGCGCTTCGGACTGCTGGCCCTTGTCGTCCCGCATGGTCCCCGACTCGTAGACTGCGTTCCGAGTTTCCTTGTTCATCACGTCGTACTCCTCGGTCGTGTAGGTGTATCCCTCCACTACCCGAGATTTGATAGCGAAGTCCTGATCGCCGGTCCCTGCGAGCCCGTAGGTGAGCGTCCCGACGTTCAGCGACTTTTCCAGCGTTTCCGGTTCGTTGTACGCGTAGTCCTCGTGGACTAGGTCGTTGTCCAGTTGGCGGAGGAGGTCGAGTCCGGTGAGTCGCTCTTTGCTGGTGAATTTCTCGCCGTTCACCTGCGCGTGGAGTCTGTCACCGAACTCCTGAGTCTCCGCCCGGTCGTGTTTTGAGTTCCGGAACAGAGTCGGCTCCGTCACGTCTCGTCGAACGACGAGCGTGACAGACGGCTTTTCCTTGCGGTAGATATCGAACGATTCGACGAGGCCTTTCGACGGATATTCGAGTGTCATCGGTCTTGGAGTGCTTGTTCGTAGGCGTAGTAGTACGAGTTGACGAGCGCGTCTTCCCAGTCGGAGAGTTTCTTCAGGTCGTAGAGGTCGTTATCGGCGAGATACGTCTGGATCGCATCGACGAACGCCTCTGCTTGGTCGGTTGTCGCGTGGCCCGCGTAATCTTCGCGGTCGGCAGCTACGTACACCTGGCTCTCGACGTGATCCATCAGAACGTCTTCGTCCATCCGCTGACTCATTCCGCTGAGGAACGCGTCGATCGCTTCGCGGAACACTTTCGTCTTCTTGTACTTGCTGTCGTACTGCTGGCCGAACAGGTCGATTCCACACTCGGCCACGGTTTTCATGTCCATGAGTTGCGTTTCATGATAGTTTTCGAAGTACGACCGCAGCGTATCGAGCCGGGTCGCGTGCTCGTGGTTCACGACGGCGAAGTCGGCGATACTGTGGAACGTGTCGCGGTCGAGCTGGAGGTACGGGTTCGTCATGTTCGCCTCCTGCCCGACGATACTCATGATCCGGAAGAGCTGGAGCGCACGGCGAAGATGTGAGTCGGCCCGCCCCTCCGCGAATGCCGGCAGCGGCCCGAATCGCTCCGCACGGTCCAGCCCGAGGAGTTCTTGCGGTCGGGTGGCCTCCTCGTCTGCGAAGACCGTGTCGGCGCTCTCGAAGCGCGTGAACGGCCGCCCGACGACCACCTTCATCCCGGATTCGCGGGCTGTCTCCATGACCTGCCGGATCACTGCCATCCGGTGGTTCTCGTCCAGTACGTACACCGGCTGGAGGTAGTACTGTGGACCGACGAGACTCGTCGTGACTTCTCTGTCGTCCATCTCGTCGCTGTCACCCTGGACGAGATTACCCACACGGCGAGACCGGAGTCGAATATCACCGAGGAAATCGTCGAAGTAGAAATACGCGACTTCGACGGCGTTATTCGTGCTCACATCACTCCGTTCGCAGACGTCCGATAGGAGCGCGTACTCCAGATTGCAGACCTCGCAGATTGACTTGTACTTCGCGTGTGGGGGAACCCGACGGGAGTACTCTTGTGTCCGATAAACCGCGCTGAGTCCCTTCTGATACTTCGTGTCGGTTTCGGCACCACACAGGAAGCACATCTCACTTTTCGACGCCAGGTTCGGAACCGTCTGGCCTTCGAAAAACCGGTCGACGACTGTTCCGATTGCGTCCGTTTCCGGTTCGAGGTCATCATGCAGTTCCGGTCGGACATCTTCTACATGCGATTCGAGGAACGCTCGATGTTCGTCGGCGTGTCGAACGAGATACGCGACGAAGTGGAGTTTTACCTTCTGGACGCCCTGTTCTTCCTTGATACGGTCGTACGCCTCTTGAACATCTGGGTCGTCGAACTCCGAGTCGCCATCGATGTATACGGACTTCGCCAGTGTCGGGAAGTACTGATCAAACCCCTCGGGGACGTGCTCGAACGCCTCTACGCCTGCGGACCCGCGTTCGAGGAGGTTTCGAAACGCGTCTGCGATCTTCTGTTCCTTGGCCTCGGTTGGTATCCCAACCTCCGAGAGGATATCGTATCCGAAAGAGTTCCAGTTGAGTTTGCACTCGAACTCGAAGTCCGCCTCGATGCGTTCGGGGGCTCGTTCGGCGACAGCCTCGTGGAGAGTGGTCCGATCGACTTCCTGCCCGAGGTAGAGTACACCACTGGGTGAGCTTCCGACGACCACGCCAGGGGCATCGGTCTCCGCGTCGATCTCGCCCGCGATGGCTTCCTTGACACAGCCGAGAAGGACATCGTTCAGAATCGGCTGTTCGAGTTCCGTGAACTGAATCAGATGGACGCGATCTTCGTCGAGTATCTCAGAGAGTTTCTCATGGGCGCCCTCAACACCTTGTTTCAGTGCGACTGACGCGACAGCGTCTCCGATTCGGCAGTACCGGGCGAGTCCAGCGAAGTTTGAGTGGATACCGTGTGTCGTAGAACTGTCCTCATTGAGTTCCGTTCTCTGGACGAGGTACAGCAGGTCGTCGCGATAGCCTGTTCCGAGGAATTCTTCGATGCCGAAGGGGTCGGCTTCGGCGTCCTCCGGTTCGGGGTCGAAGTACCAGTCGAACGCCTCTGGTGTGTTCCCTCCAGTGTCGACACCGTGTGCCTCCTGTACGTACTTGTTCGTGTCGTGCAGCGCGAGCGCGGCGGCGAGTACTTTGATGTCTTCCTCGTAATCGTAGACGGTTTCGTCTTCTCCGACAGCGTTGAACACGAACGTATTGACTCCGATAGTCACTGCGTTGAGGACGTGTGCGGCCAGAGAGCAGTTCGCCGAGGAGTCGAGTTTGGCGTCGTACTCGCCTGCACTGCCGATCACGTTTGTGTAGAGGTCTGTTCGACTAACCAATATCTCGTGAGCCTCACGAGCAGCCTCTGGGTTTCTATCAGTCGCTCCCATCTCTCAACCCGTCCAGAACTTATGCGGGTCGTGTTTTCGTGTCTTGAACATCTGTAATCTCGTGGATTTTCACGATTGGGTTTCCTGTCAGCGTTTCAGTACGCTCGTAGACCGCGAAATAGCTCTTATCGGCATTCACTTCTTCAATCTCAGTCGAGAACCTCTCTTTGTCTCCTTCTAGTATCAGCGTGCCCTGCCAATCGTCTTGGAGCGGTGTGTTAGTTTTTCGTTCAATTTCTTCGATTTCTATTCGACCATGGCCGATGCGTTTTGACATGGCAGCCTCTTCTTGGGTGTGAGGATACTTAGAGGCTTCGGGGGTTCGACCGAGGGATTGATATCCGTCCACAACCTTGGAAAGCGTGTAAACCCAAACTGGGATTGAAACTGAGGTTACTTCGTCGCGAAATCTTCGAAAACCCTCTACGGGATTCATTCTACTTGACCTCACTATTGACCGTTCCACACCCTCTAGCCACTGCACTCCCGGCCCCGCCGTACTCACCGAACAGCGCGAGCGCGGTCACAGCGTTCTCGATGCTCTCGCTCGCGCCTTTGAACGCGTACTCACACCGTCCTGTGAACCCCTGGCGGAAGATATTCCGGTTCTCACCGTCCTCGTTTTCCACCCTGTTGACCAGCACGCTGTGTGTGTCGAAACTCCGGGGATCAGGCTTCTCGATCACGCTCTCCAGCACAGCCTCGCGGTCCAGTTCGAGTTCCAGGTCTGTGGGACAGGACCGGTTCCACTTGCCCAGCAGAGAGTTGAAAACAGCCCACCGGTACGGCATCATCGTCGTCACGTCGCCGGCCTCCTCGATGCACGTGGGAGTCCGGAAGTCCATCTCGATGACGGGGTTGTCGCACGCGCTCGCGCGCTCCAGCAACTCCGAGTGAGTCGCGTTCTCGCTTTCGAAACGTTCGACTCGCAGCTTTCCGTGACTCAACTCGATCGTCTCCCCTTCCAGCACGAGTGCGTTCACGAGCGCCTGGAACACCTCTGCGTCTTCAGGGTGGACGATTCCTAACGAGAGCGAGTACTCTTTGCCGGGTAACACCGTCTTGTGATGCCGGCGGTCGCTGTCCCCGAACGTACCCACGAGGCCGCTGCTGTGAAGGCTCCCCATCGGACTGTCGTGGACGCTCGCGCTCACCTCCGCGTCTATCTCGTCGAGGACGCCGAGCAGGGCGCCGTAGACCGAGTACCCGTCGGACACCGGTACTGGAAACCGCTCGTCGGCCCCCAGCGTACACTCGACATCGCGAAGTTGCGAGACCGCCTCGGTAGCCTGTCCCATCGACTTCCTCCTTCAGAACCGCCGCACATAAAACTATCGTAGGAATGAAACTTATTGCATCTCGACGGGAGTCAGGGAAGAGGATTGCAAGTTCGTGCAACGATAGGACTATTCACGTGCGCTTCGATGGGTCGACGATGCGAACGTACGTGTCGACGCTGGGGTTTCACGAGACGCGGGTGACGCGTCCGGTGCTCCGACACGGTCTCGATAGAGGGGATGTCGTGGTACTGCTCCGACCAGCGACGGAGGCAAACGAGGGACGAGGGAGCGACGCGGTCGCCCACGTCGAGGACATGGTCGACGAAATCGCGCCAGGTGCGTCCGTTACGGTCGAACGGATCGATCATTCGGAGTTCGAGACAGCGGCCCTCGAATGCAGTGACGTCCTTCGAGCTGCGGAAGGGGAACTCATCGTGAATTTCGGCGGTGGGGCGCGCGAGATTTTCCTGCCGCTCACAATCGCGGTCCTCGCACATGTCGAACTCGTCGACACGGCGTTGCAGTACACGGATATCGAGCAACAGGTTCGGGAGTGGAGAGTGCCGAATTTGACCGCCGACGTCTCAGAGAGTGTTTGGCCGACACTCGAGACTATCGCGGAACATGACGAGGAGGTGTCGATCCCTGATCTCACCAAGCGTAGCGACGCATCGAAGAGTACGGTGACACGCCACGTTCAGGCGTTAGCCGAGACAGCGCTGGTCGATACGTGGACAGACGGGAATACGAAGTTCGCAACGGCGACGACCGCCGGTCGTCTCCTTTTCCGTCACCGCGATCAGTGACCGTCTTTCATCGACCCTTTTAAATCGGGTGTACAGCCCCTGTTGACGAACCGAGCTCGACCTCTCACTCTGTGAGAAACAACTATACACCCTGTCGCCGAATATCCACCCCCCGGTCGCGACGGGCAGAAAACCCAGCACGGGATTGAAACGATCTCACGGACATCCTGAACGTTCCTCGTGTATGTCGCGACGGGCAGAAAACCCAGCACGGGATTGAAACACCGACCGCGCCGACCAGGAGGACGTGGATGTCGTTGTCGCGACGGGCAGAAAACCCAGCACGGGATTGAAACAACGACCCTCCGGTTTCCTTGAAGAACTTGACCGTATCGTCGCGACGGGCAGAAAACCCAGCACGGGATTGAAACAGTCGTGTCGTATCGGTCATGGTTTTCACCACGCGTCGCGACGGGCAGAAAACCCAGCACGGGATTGAAACCAGCAGTCGGACGCGGCGTCGGGGTCGAAGTACCGAGGTCGCGACGGGCAGAAAACCCAGCACGGGATTGAAACCTCCTCGGGTCTGTCGCGCTCCGGAAAACGGGTGCGGTCGCGACGGGCAGAAAACCCAGCACGGGATTGAAACATTGGCGGTGAGCGAGTCCGAATACCAGCAAGTCCAGTCGCGACGGGCAGAAAACCCAGCACGGGATTGAAACCCGCTCAAAGTCTTCTATCACGTCCGGCCCGCGGTTCGGTCGCGACGGGCAGAAAACCCAGCACGGGATTGAAACTTTGGCTGTCGTGTGTAGGCACAATCGGCGGAAAGTGGTCGCGACGGGCAGAAAACCCAGCACGGGATTGAAACGACTCGATTATCGGCGCGACAGGGACGCTTACAGCGTCGCGACGGGCAGAAAACCCAGCACGGGATTGAAACGGAGAAGATGACAATAGTCCAATCAGTGTCTCTGGAGTCGCGACGGGCAGAAAACCCAGCACGGGATTGAAACTGGAGTAGTCCACCGAATCCAGAAGGTTCGGATCGGGTCGCGACGGGCAGAAAACCCAGCACGGGATTGAAACGGGGCGGCGGTGGCGGCAGCATGATCCCGTTCATGCTGTCGCGACGGGCAGAAAACCCAGCACGGGATTGAAACGGCTTGGCATTCTTGCCACGACCGGCGGGGCAAGTGGTCGCGACGGGCAGAAAACCCAGCACGGGATTGAAACCTACAAGATACGGAAAGTGGCGAACCGCCGTTTCCGAGTCGCGACGGGCAGAAAACCCAGCACGGGATTGAAACTTCAAGAACACCCTCTCCGGCACCGTCACCGACGCCGTCGCGACGGGCAGAAAACCCAGCACGGGATTGAAACTAGACTGTCAATTATGAGCGAAAGCGCACGTCGGCGCGGGAAGACGGGTCGCGACGGGCAGAAAACCCAGCACGGGATTGAAACGCCGCCGTCCTGCTGGCGGAGGACGTGCGGCGCGTGGTCGCGACGGGCAGAAAACCCAGCACGGGATTGAAACCCTGTGAGAACGGCGCCCCCGAGGCGTGCGAGCATCGTCGCGACGGGCAGAAAACCCAGCACGGGATTGAAACTCTCGTCAGTCATGGAAGGTCACCGTGTAGTCGAGCAGTCGCGACGGGCAGAAAACCCAGCACGGGATTGAAACTTCGGATAGACGTCGGTCATGGGTCTGTGATGTCGTCGTCGCGACGGGCAGAAAACCCAGCACGGGATTGAAACCCATCTCTGGTCAGGCGGATATCCAGGCGCTGGATGGTCGCGACGGGCAGAAAACCCAGCACGGGATTGAAACGGCCTGGGAGACGCCCTGGCTGGCGAGATAGCTGGTCGCGACGGGCAGAAAACCCAGCACGGGATTGAAACGACGTATATCGACGACCGCTAAGTTCGCGGTTCTACGGTCGCGACGGGCAGAAAACCCAGCACGGGATTGAAACACGGTCTGGATCGGGACTGGGGGCATGACTGTGGTGTCGCGACGGGCAGAAAACCCAGCACGGGATTGAAACGCCCTCGCTCTGAAGCCAGTAGTAGATGTCCGTAGGTCGCGACGGGCAGAAAACCCAGCACGGGATTGAAACCGCCCGGTAGTGAGCGACAGCCAACTCCTGAAAGAGGTCGCGACGGGCAGAAAACCCAGCACGGGATTGAAACTGGTTCGAACCCGACAGCGTGCCGTTCGACCAGCCGTGTCGCGACGGGCAGAAAACCCAGCACGGGATTGAAACAAGTCCTTCTCGAGCTCGTGGAGGACGGCATCGACGGTCGCGACGGGCAGAAAACCCAGCACGGGATTGAAACCATGACCGACAGCCTTTCCGCGAACCGAGTGGTCGCGTCGCGACGGGCAGAAAACCCAGCACGGGATTGAAACGGGGGCTACCCCCCTCAAGGGTTGGCGGGGGATCAAGTCGCGACGGGCAGAAAACCCAGCACGGGATTGAAACGCATCCACCGCTGCTCGAACCAGAGACCCAGCAAATCGTCGCGACGGGCAGAAAACCCAGCACGGGATTGAAACATCGTCAACTCGTCGTTGTTCGCGTCGTAGTCCGTGTCGCGACGGGCAGAAAACCCAGCACGGGATTGAAACCTGACCGAGATCGCGTTCTCGATCCAGCAACTGCGCGTCGCGACGGGCAGAAAACCCAGCACGGGATTGAAACGAACTGAAAGAGAACCAGATCCAATCCGTCGTCTCTCGTCGCGACGGGCAGAAAACCCAGCACGGGATTGAAACCGAACGCAGTGGCGTCTGTTTGGCTCGCCGCGACTGGTCGCGACGGGCAGAAAACCCAGCACGGGATTGAAACGATTTGACGGCAGCAACCACACCGACGAAATCCACGTCGCGACGGGCAGAAAACCCAGCACGGGATTGAAACCGCGCTGCCATGGGACGGCCTGCCCCGCGACGAGGACAGTTGCGACGGGCAGAAAACCCAGCACGGGATTGAAACAAAAAGCCGTCGCTCCGGTCGCGGGTTCGGGACACATCCATGAACAATAGGTCGTAACGGGCTGTTACGCGGTTAGAACGGAAAGTTCTCTCAAAACCCATCCGAAAATGAGTTCTGGGTGTAACGAGTTGTTACACCGATTCTGGCCAGAGGCGCACACTTTCACGACTAATCGATAGGGCTCCTCCGTGATGCACTCTCTCAAACCATATTTCACCAATTACAGGGCCAATGTTTGGTCCAATTTCGTCGTTTTACGAGTTCAAATCACCATTCGCCGGTCCGTGACCGCGCGCGAGAATTTCTCAGCCAGAACTCCCCCTTCAGAATGGAGATTATGACAGTTAACAGTCGGGTCTGGGGTTGGATGTGGGCTGATTTTACCAACTTTCCACCTTGCTTGGCATTGACCCAGTGATCAATTGGTCACGAGATTTGGCGACCGTATAGAGAAATCGAACGCCAGTGGCCTTGCAGAACTTTCGAATTCGATACCACCAAGGCGGAAGAAATTGACGAATTGGCGAATAGATTTCGCGATTTTCGGGGTTTCACCTTGCCAACCACCAATTTTCACTAATCTACTTATACCCGGCCACTCTCGGCGCAGTCGATGACAACGGGCGAAACGGAAGCGTTCGCGACCCGGCTCTCGGCTGTCGAGGCCGAGCATATTCACGAAGCACTCGACCAGACGGAGCTCTCTCGGTCAGATCTCCTCGCACGAGGACTACGATACTACCTCGAAGAGAACCCGGACGATATCCCGGCCTTCCGACCGGACGACTTCGAGATGGATCCGCTCGAAAAACTCGGCGTGCTCCCTCCCGAGAACGGTGCTGACTGGATCGAGACCCCGGATAAATAGCACACCCAGGAAACATGGACCAGAACACCCTCGAACCGCTCGCTCCGCAGGACGCCCTCGACTGGTATCTCGAGCACCGGCGGGACGATCTGCGGACCGCCACGCGGCGGAAACACCGATCGGCCCTGGGAACGTTCGTGGACTGGACCGACGAGGCCGACATCGACGATATGAACGACGTCGGCGGTCGTCAGCTCATGGAGTTCAAAACCTGGCGCAAGGCCGAGACCGACCTCGTGACCGTCAGCCTCAACGGTAATCTGGCTATCCTCCAGCGGTTCCTCCGCTTTTGCGAGAACATCGACGCCGTTGCCGAGGGTGTAGCCGACCGAGTCCCGCTGCCTAACGTCCCGCCAGAGGAAGAAGTCAACTACGAGGTGCCGACCGACGAGGCGGTTGAAGACATCCGGTCGTACTTCCGGCGCTTCGAGTACGCTTCCCGGCGCCACGTCGAGTTCGAACTCATCGCCGAGATCGGGGTCCGGCTGGGTAGCGTCCGTGCTATCGACGTGGGTGATTTTGACCCGGAGACGAAGGTCATCCGTCTTCGTCATCGACCAGAGGGGACTGACGACTACGGCACACCGCTAAAGAACGGTCCCGATGGTGAACGGCTCGTCAATCTCTCTGACCAGTTACGAAACTTCGTGGTCGACTACAACGAGCACAATCGCGCCGAAGTCACGGACAAGTACGACCGCAAACCGCTGTTCACTACGTCCGGCGGTCGGCCTTCGACGGCTACCATCCGACGCGACTTCTACAAGATGTCTCGACCCTGTACGTATTCGGGTGACTGTCCGCATAATCGAGAGATTGCAGAGTGTGACGCTGCGAAGAACGCCAACGCTGCCGATTGTCCGTCCCGGTTCAGCACTCATCCGCTGCGGAAGTGGGCCATCATGAATCAGTTAGATGAGGGAGTTCCCAAAGAGCTGCTGAGCGACCGTGTGGACGTGTCTGTCCCCGTACTGGACAAACACTACGACCAGCGGACCGAAGAGCAGAAATCACGGCGGAGACGGGAAGTTCTCGAAGCCAACCTGAATCAATACGCGATGACAGATGGTGGCCGAAACATCGAGAACAGAGAAACGGATCGGCGCTGAAAAAATGGGCGAACGACCAGCAGACGACCGTTCTACTAGACTTCCTCGATGTAATTGCGACGCTGTTCGACTTTCACTTCCTCAGAGCGCTTGTCGTAGTGTTTCTTGAGCGTTTTCCGGCTCACGTTCATGCGGTCGCTGACGACGTCGATGGGCACATCTTCAGACAGGTAGTGGGTGATACTTCCGCGGCGGATAGAGTGGGGACTTACCGAGTCTCCGCACCGTTTGTCGCTACTGTCATAGCACTCCGGACACGGTTCGTCGAAGAAACACGGGGCCGTGATCTTGTAGATGATGCGGCGCATCGTGGCCCGCGACATCCGGGCGGTCGACGTCGTTAACAGCGGCTGCCGTCCGTATTCGTCTTCTATGTCTGCCCGTTGCACGTCGATGTAGTCCCCGAGCAGCTTTGCCAGGTCCGAGGACATCGCAACCAGTCGCTGGCCGCCTTGCCCGTTCTTTAGCGTCGTATCCTCGTCGGGGCGATGTACCAGCTGGAGGTGTCCGTTCTCGAAGTCGACGTCAGTGATATCCAGCGAGTTCGCGGCACCAATACGGATGCCGGTCTCCCAGAGCAGCGCCAGGAGAGTGTGCTCGTTAGAGGCGTACTGGAATGTGTCGAGATAGCCGAGGATCCTCTCGGCCCGTTCTGCCTCGAGCATCTCGTCGCGTTGCTCCTCTTCCGGACTCGCTGTCGGGATGAGTAGCTTGTCGTAGAGGTTCCCCGGGACGGCCTCGATAGTGGCAGCCCACTTGAGGAATACCCGGAGCGTTCCCAGCTGGTTCTGCATGGTCACCTTCTTCAGGTCGCTGTTCTCACGCCGCCAAAGGCGGTACGTCTGGAGGTCCCGCCCTGAGAGCTCGTTCAGATCGTCGATGTCGTTCTCCTCGCACCACTGGAAGAAGGGTTTGAGACGGAAACGGTGATTGTAGACCGTCGATTCGGCGCATTCGGTCTGCTTGTGGTCGAGGTACAGCTCGCGCGCGGTTGTCGGATCTATCGGTTCGAGATCACTTTGTTCGGGTGTCATGGTTTCTCACAGAGTCCCGTGAGAAGCCGCAGCCCGCCCGAATTCGCCACCGAAGAGACCTTACGAGGTGCGGTCTGATGCCGCCCCAACCCATTCTTGCGACGAACGGACGTGAGGAGCAGAACGGTCTGGCGGAGTTGAACCAGACGAGTCGCGCGCAGCGAGCGGTGTGAGCGAGCACGTCTCGACGCGGTTCAACTCCGCTCCAACCCACTTCTCTGAACACAACACCGCAGAGCCTTCCATGGCTCTCGCGCTCGACGTTCGGTATGTGGTTCCGCGGAGGTGAGTCTGGCAGTCGCGCGCAGTAATTCCGACCAGCGAACGGAGGTGGGGAAGTCGAGGCGTCGACGCGAGGGGTTGAATCATCTGAGTCAATACTCGAACGACCGCGACGACGGAGCGGTACTGCGGGTATCTCGAGCGGTTGTCCAGACGCGTAGCGTGAGTTGCATTACACTTATGACTACAGACCGATTTGGTCCGGATATGAACCTCGAAGAGACGGTAGACCACCTCGCCGAGGAACTCGATCTCGAACGGAGCGAACACGTCCGCGAAGTCGGCCGATCGGTCGCGGACCTCCGCGACTGATCAGAAGAGGTCGGTGAAATCTCGTTCGACGACTCCCGTCTCCAGGTATTCGACGAACTCCGTTTCGGTCGGGCCCGTGCGATCCAGGGGGTCAGTTCTATCCGCCCGTTCTACGATCTCCCGTGCGAAGCTGACGCAGTGTTCTTCGTGTCGTTCGGCGTACCGCGATAGCGCCTCCCGCCAGTGCATGTCCAGCTCGTAGTCGTCCAATTCGATCCGGATTCCGCCCTTCCGCTCGACGATACCGACCCCTTGGTCTCGCAGGTGCTCGAAGCGCACGTTGTTCCGCCGGACCGTGATCAGTCGCTTTGACTCGACGATGTAGGGGTCGACCCACGCTTTCCAGTTCTCGTCGTCGACGTGGGTGCTCGGCATTTCGAACGACGGGTCCGCGCTCTCGATGCAGAACTGCAGCATCGCGATGGCGGTCCGGTGGTTGGCGTTGGGGAGCGCGTGTCTGAGGACGAGATTGGACATCAGCTCTCCGGCGACGACCGGGAGCGAGGCCCCCCACGAGACGTTTTCGAGCGCCCGATGGATCTGGTCGGGTTCGAAGTCCTTGTAGAGGCGGAACGCCTCGGCCTCGCGGACCTCGACGGCGGCCTCGAGAAGTTCGACGAGCCGGAACGCCGTGACCTGGGTCGCTCGCGGACGACCGCTGAGACGCTCTTCGAGCCAGTCCGACTCGAAGTCGATATCGCCCGCCGAGTCGCTCGCTTCGGTGCCCTCGTAGAGGACGTAGACCGGCGTTTCGAACGGATAGCCGACGAGTTTCGTTTCCCCGTCGGCTTCCCGTCGCCGTTCGATGACGTCCGCGGCCGATGCGGAGCTGAACGTCAGCGAAAAATTGTCGGCGCACGGGTGGTGGTAGTACACGAGTCGGTCCATCGGTACGGCGTTCTCCGTCGACCGTGTTGAAGATACCTGCCCGTCACTGTGGGACCTGGGTCGTCGGTTTGGACGTTCGGAACTTGCGTGGCGCATCGAGAATTCGATATAGCGATATACGATATACATCGGTTTCACAGCAGCCGCTCTCTTTCGACTGGGGAAGTACCGGCATCTCCGATTTAGCCGTCAACGGCTCTGCTTTCGGGGGAGATACAACAGTCCGTAGGCCAGAAAGAGGATACCGGACGCACCGACGACGACGAGGTAGACGACCGGGTCGACCGAGCCGAAAGCGTCGAACACGTCGCCGACCGCGGTCTGGGGGCCCGATGGGTCCACGGCGTAGGAGTAGACACACGCCAGCGCGATCCCGATCAACACGAGATCGAAGGCGTCCCGTCGACTGATCTCCATCGATCGGTCTCTCGAACCCTGTCGGGATAATTCACACGCTCGGCCGAACCAGCAACCTTATGAACTCGTGACTTTTAGGCTGGCCTAAAATGGTCGGACGCACGCTGACGGAGATACGGGAGCGACTCCGGGAGCTCGCGGCGCCGGAGGGGCGGTATCTGGTGCGCTGCGGGCGGACGGGCGAGCGGCCCGTGCCGGTTGACGACGTGCGCTTTCCGGACCGGGATTCGGGCGTCGAGGCGGTCCGTGCGGCCCACGCCTACCGCGCGACGCTCCGGCGGTACGACCCGCGAGCGCCGTGGTACGACCTCGTCGTCTGCGAGGAGCCCGCCGACGGCGATCGTATCGAGGGGCGCGAGTGGTCGTTCCCGCCGGCGCCGGACCGCTCGGACCGGGCGCTGGTCGCGTACTGTCACGACGTCGCCGGCGCGGTGTTCGAGGCGCTGTCGGCGAGTGCCCACGACGACCTGGAGCGGTCGGTGATGGACGCCTACCTCGCGGCCGCCGAGGAGACGACCGACCGCGACCGACTCTGTCTCGCCCTCCTGTCGACGATGGCGGTCGAACTCGACGCGCTCGGTCCGGCCGCCACCGGCGACGCGCTGGAACGCGCCACCACCCATCTCCCCGCCGTCGCGACCAGCGACCGCCCGGTCGAGGCCGCCCTCGATTACCTCCGGACCCGCGGCGTGCTCGAAGACTACCGCATCAGTGGCGGTGCCGACTTCCGCGTCTTGGTCAGGGGATACGAACTCCCGCCCACCGGCGGCCGCCTGCCGACACTCCCGGTCACCGTCGAGGCCTGTCGACGCGCAGTCGGGTCGGTCCCCGTCGTCGAGCGCGCCCGCCGTCGCGACCCCGGCGTCTGGGAACTCTCGATTTCGACCGCTGACACCGCGCCCGCCCTCGCGACCGTCCCCGTCGCCAGCGGATCCTGAATCACCGCTCGAAACCGCCGTTTTCGGCCGTATAGGGCTGTTTTCCGCCTGACTGGACGGGCCCAGGTCACGCATCCGATAAACTGCTCCACGCTATATCGAATCGCGGGCGCGACGCGATCACCGCTTCGAACGGGATGGGCTGCTGCAGGCGCTCTCGGCGGTGTTGGTGGCGAAATCGGGTCCGGCGTGTCAGCCGAGTTGCTCGCCGACGATGTCGTCGGCGGCGGCGACGAAGTCCTCCTCTCGCCCGCGCGGGACCGTCGCGCCCGCGGCGACGTCGTGGCCGCCGCCGTCGCCGCCGACCGAGCGGGCGGCCTCGCCCATCACGACCGACAGGTCCAGCCCCTCGCGGACGAGCATCCCCGTCCCGCGCGCGGAGACTTTGGTCTCCTCGTCGTTCTTCCGGGCGAATGCGATGATAGGGCGGTCGGCGTCGACTCCGTTCGAGCCCAGCGCCATCCCGGCGACGATGCCGACGATGGTCTCGCGGATGGCCTCGCCCGCGTCGAACCACTGGAGGTCGTCCTCGCGGGTGACACCCTGCTCGCGGACCCACTCCAGCCCCTCCGAGAGGTTGCGGCGGTGGTTGGCGAGCAGGCGCCGCGCGCGTTCGAGGGCGTCCTCGCGGTCGCCGAGACAGACGCCAAGGCCCACGTCCGCCCGCTCGTACCTGGCCGTGGCGTTGAGCAGCGTCGAGAACTCGCTGGCGTCGCGCAACTCGGTCCCTTCGGGCTCGTCGGCCAGCTCGTAGGTCGTCCCGACGAGGCCGTTTATCTTCTTCGCGGGCACGCCGCGCTGGACCGCGTGTTTGACGAGCGCGCTCGCGACCGTCTGGCGCTCGTCGTCGGTCAGGTCCGCCCACGTGCGCCACTCGCCCGAGGCTTTCAGGTCGACGTCGAGCCCCTCCAGAAAGCGGACCGACCCCGCTTCGTCGCCCGAGATGCCGGGAATCTGCGCCTCGGTCGCGTACTCGAACAGTTTCGGGAGCGGGCGGGTCTGTTTCCCGTACAGCGAGAGGTCGGTCCCCTCGCGGAGCACGCCCGCTTCGACCCCCTCGGCGACGATGCCCTCGTTCGCGCCGACGAGTTCGCCGCCGATGGCCTGCATGTCCCCGACGGCGCCGACCACCGCCAGCGCCGCCAGGTCGCGGTTCCCGTGGGGGGCGTCCGCGGACTGTTCGTTCGCGAGCGCGCGGGCGAGGACGTACGCCGCGCCCGCCCCGGAGAGTTCGGACGCCCCGTCGAGGCCGACGAGGAGTGGGTTGAGGTGGAACTCGGTTTCGGCGTCGGCCGGCTGGTGGTGGTCGGCGATCACGGGCTCGAAGTCGCCCGCCCGCTCGTGGGCGGCGATGGCGTCGAGCTGTCCGCTCCCGAAGTCGGTGAAGAGGACGGTGTCGTACTCACAGGCCGCGATAGAGGCGATCTCGGTGTCGTCGAGCTGTTTCTTGAAGACGACTTCGAAGGACAGACCGGCCCGCTCCAGCGCGGAGGCAGCGACGGCGGCGCTGGTCAGCCCGTCGGCGTCGATGTGTGACGCCAGCAGGACCTCGTCGGCCTCGAGCAGTCGTCGGGCACAGGCGGTCGCTCTGTCGGCGAGGTCCGGGACCGGCGCCTCCGTACTCATTGGGAGTGGCTTGGTGCGGTCCCGGATATAAACTTCCGGACCGCGGCCCCGGCTGTGACTGCCCGGTCCGCTGCGCCGTGTCGCCCCGCCCGCTGCGTCGTGTCGCCCCGCCCGTTGTACCGTGCCGCACGAATCCTATGGTAGCTGTCACGTTGTGGTTGTGTCGTCGGGGCCCGGTCGGTCGCGCCGTCGAATCGACAAACGGCACGCCCGTTGTGTGCGGTTGGCGTGCTATAGCGTGCCAAGACTTAAGCGGACAGTTGCCGGGTATTGTGGTATGTTCCTCCTGCAGTCCGCGGAGGCGACGCGACCGACGTTCTGGCGGATCGGGCCCGTGGGGAAGGCGGCCTTCTACTATCTGGCGGCGGTGGCCATCGCCGTCTTCCTGCTCGGCGCATACCGCCGGGTCCGGTCGTACACCCAGGGCGCCGAGGACCCCCAGGACCGACTCGCGAACCTGCCCGGCCGGACCGTCGCCGCCGCGCGAACGATCCTCTCGAACCGGACGCTCCGGGACCGCGACCTCCGGGCGGGGATGGCTCACGCGTTCGTCCTCTGGGGCTTTCTCACACTCCTCATCGCCACCACCATCCTCGGGATCGACATGGACCTCTACCAGCCCCTCACGGGCGAGTCCTTCTTCGTCGGCGACTTCTACCTCTCCTACTCGCTCGTCGTCGACGCGATGGGACTGCTCTTCATCGTCGGGCTCGCGGTCCTGCTCTACCGCCGCTACGCCGCCCGCGACGGCGCCGGCGACCGGCTCTGGGGCCGCCACACGAGCACCGAAGACGATCTGTTCATCTGGGCGCTCTTTTTCCTCGGTGTCGGCGGCTACCTCACCGAGGGCGTCCGGATCCTCGGGCAGAACTACCCGGACTTCGAGACGGTGAGCTTCGTCGGCTGGTTCGTCGCGCTCGTGCTGGAGGGCGCGGGGATGACCCCCCAGATGGCCGTCGACGCCTACCCCGTGGTCTGGTGGAGTCACTCGATCCTCGCGCTCGCGTTCATCGCCGCGATCCCGCTGGGCAAACCCTTCCACATGCTCTCCTCGGCCGCGAACGTCGTCGCCAGCGACCCCGACGCGGGCCGCCGATTGCCCGGTGTTCCCGCCGATCTGGAGGCCACCAACGCCGAGTCCCTCGACGATTTCACCTGGAAGGAACTGCTCGACGGCGACGCCTGCACGAAGTGCGGTCGCTGTTCCTCGGTGTGTCCCGCGAAGGCGTCGGGACGACCCCTCGACCCGCGGGACGTGATCCTCGACCTGAAGACTTACCGCGAGTCCCGCGACGCGGGCGGTGAGTCGGTGCCCATCATCGCGGACGGCGGCACGAGCGTCGTCGACGGCGAGACGATGGAGTCCTGTCTCGCCTGCATGGCCTGCATGGACGCCTGCCCCGTCGAGATCGAACACCTCACTTCGTTTACGCGGATGAACCGCCAACTTGTCGACCAGGGCGACGTCGACCGCAACGTCCAGGACGTCTTCCAGAGCGTCATGCAGCAGGGCAACACCTTCGGCGACCCCGCCCGCGAGCGCGCCGACTGGAGCGATCAGTTAGAGTTCGAGGTCGACGACGCCCGCGAGCAGTCGGTGGAGTATCTCTGGTACGTCGGCGACTACCCCAGCTACGACGACCGAAACAAGAAAGTCGCGCGCTCGCTCGCCCGGATCTTCGAGGACGCGGGCGTCGAGTACGGCATCCTCTACGACGACGAGCAGTACGACGGCAACGACATCCGCCGCATCGGCGAGGAGTTCCTCTTCGTCGAGCAGGCCGGCTACCACGTCGAGACGTTCGAGGAGTGCGACTTCGAGAAGATCGTCTGCACCGACCCCCACTCGTTCAACACCTTCGAGAACGAGTACCCCGAGGTCGACTTCGCCGACTTCGCCGACGACCCGATGATGGGCTTCGACGTCGAGGACTGGGACGGCGCCCCCGTCTTCCACTGGACGCAGGTCGTCGAGGACCTCGTGAGTGAGGGCCGCCTCGGTCTCTCCGGCGACGAACTCGACTACACGGTGACGTACCACGACCCCTGTCACCTCGGGCGGTACAACGACGAGTACGAGGCCCCCCGGGACCTGATCGAAGCGACCGGCTGCGACCTCGTGGAGATGCCGCGCAACCGCGCGAACTCCTTTTGCTGTGGCGGGGGCGGCGGCGGCCTCTGGATGGACTTCGACGACGACCCGAAACCCAGCGAGGAGCGCCTGCGCGAGGCCATCGAAGACACGCCGGCGGACGCCGTCGAGAAGTTCGTCGTCGCCTGTCCGATGTGTACGACGATGTTCGAGGACGGCCGCAAGACCGGCGGCTTCGAGGACGACCTGGAAATCGTCGACGTGGCCGAGTTGCTGATCGAGGCCGTCGAGGCGGGCGGGCCTGCCGTGGGTGGTGGGGCGGCGGAGACGGGCAACGCGGGGACCGACGCCACGGCCGACGACTGACGGCTTCGCTCACCCGGAGGCGACCGTTTTCGGGTCGAGTCGGTCGACGACGCCGTCGAAGTCGTCGTCGAACGCGAGGACGCGGTCGATGTCGAAGTGCTCGACGAGTGCGACCGTCGTCGCGTCGGTGAAACTGAGCGGCTGGTCGCCGTAGCGGTCGAGCAAGTCGATAGCAGACTCGAATATCGGACGGTCGACGAACCGGAGATTGACCGTATCGGGGTACGACCGTCGACCGAGGATGCGGTCGCCCGCCGCGAGCGCGTCCTCGACAGTGCCGAATCGTGACCGAGTCAGCGTGACCGTCTCGTCGTAAACGTAGTCACTCGCTACGACCGAACCGTACTCGCCCGAGAGCAACTGATCGAAGGCCACACGAGCGGAACGGTGGCGATCCGTGTCCTCGTCGTGGAGCGCGTAGAACACGCCCGAGTCGACGAACACGCTCACGGCTCGGAATCGGGGGCCGCCTCTTCCTCGTACAGGACCCGGTCGATGTCGTCCTCCTCGATCGGGTCACCGGAAGCGGATGTCCCCGCGAAGAACCGCTCGATTTCCTCGTCGGAGAGCCCCTCGAAGTCGTCGTCAATCGGGTCCTCGCGGAAGGAATCGACGAGCGCCGCCCGCGACTCGAACTCCCGTTCGACCATCCGCTCCAGTACTTCCCGTTCGGAGACCGCCCGCCCCGTCTCGCGTTCGATCTCCGCTCGCAGTCGCTGGAGGAGGGCTTCGGTCCGCTCGGAGATGGACACCGACGCCATAGACGACAGTTGCGCGTTCCCCCGGATAAACGTTCGCGCGCTCGAACGACAGTGTTGCAACTGGTGTCGGGAGCTGCGGGATGACAGCGTGAAAGCCCCTCCGAGGAACAACTGTGACCGCAACCGCAGACAGCGTGAAAGCCCCCGGCCGCTCCGGTCGGGGGCCTCGCTGCGCTCCTCGTCGCTCGCTCCACTCACTCCTGCGGTGCTTGCTTCGTCCGCCGTCCCGGAGCGGCCGGCCCCTTTCATTCCCACCCGCCTCGGCTGGTCGAACAGTCTACGCGGGTGGGAATGAAAGGGGCGACGCGTTCGACCCGTCCCGGACGACGTAAGCACTGCAGCGAGCGAAGCGAGCGAAGCGCGCAGCGAGGTCATCAGGCGCCGCGCGCCCGATTGCACGAGGGACCCTTGGTCCCTCGCTGCCCGGACGGTCGAACGCCTCGGGGCTTTCACGCTGTTTGCGGTCGCTGTTTCGATCGCTCCGTCGGCGGGGGCTTTCACGCTGTTTGCGGTCGCTTCCGTCGATCCGTCGATACGGGACACTCCACTCTCGACCGGGAGCGTTTACCCGGTCTGGTCCCTCGGTCCGCCATGGACGTCGCGCTCGTCACGGTCGGAGACGAACTGCTCGCCGGCGACACCGAGAACACGAACGCGACCTGGCTGGCCCGCCAACTGAGCGAGCGCGGCGCGACGGTCACGCGGATGCTGACCATCCCGGACGACCGCGCCCTGATCGCCCGCTGGGTCGGCGACTTCGCTGCCGAGTTCGACGCGGTCATCGTCACCGGCGGCCTCGGCGACACGCCCGACGACGTGACCCTCGACGCCGTCGCCGACGCCTTCGACCGCGAGATGACCGTGCAGGACGAGGTGCGCGAGCGCGTCGCCGAGAAAGCGCGACGCTACCGCGAGGAGAACCCCGAGCGCTACGAGACCCACGACTTCGACCTGAACCTGGACGAGACGGCAGCCCTGCCAGCCGACGCGCGCCCGCTCCTGACCGAGGAGAGCTTCAACCCCGGCTGCGTCGTCGCGAACGTCTACGTCTTCCCCGGTTTTCCCGGAGAGCTGCGCGTCATGTTCGAGTCGGTGGCCGAGGAGTTCGGCGGCGACGTCGTGAGCGACGCCGTCGCGACGGCCACACCCGAGGGCGCGCTGAAGGACGTTCTCGACGGCGCGCGCGAGCGCTTCGACGTGGCCGTCGGGAGCTACCCCGCCCGCCGCGGGAAACCGGGCCGCGTCAAAGCCACGGGGACCGACCCCGAGGAGGTCGAGCGGGCGCTCGCGTGGGTGGACGACCGGGTCGCCGACCCGGAGTGAGGTCCTACTGCGGCGGCCCGTCCCACTCGTCGGCGACGACCCCGTACAGGTCGGAATCGACGTACTCGCCGTCGAGGTAGAAGTCCTCGCGCCGACATCCCTCGCGCTCGAAGCCGACCTTCTCAAGCACCGCGCGGGATCCGTCGTTGAACGCCAGCACGCGGGCGTTGACCTTGTGGAGGCGTCGCTCCGCGAAGCAGTAGTCGACGAGCGCCGCGGCCGCCGCGGTGGCGTAGCCGTTGCCCTGGTGGGCGGGCGCGATCCAGTACCCGATTTCGACGGAGCCCCGGCCCTCGTAGAGGTCGAAGAGGAATGCCTCGCCGACGCGTTCGCGGTCGCTCTCTCCGCCTTCGCTCTGTCCGTCGCTGTCGGCGCAGATCAGGAACGTCTCGCTCTCGTCGTCGTCACGCATCCCTTCGACGCGCTCGGCCACGTCGTCCGTCGAGACGGGCTCGCCGCCGCCGAAGCCGGGGCGGACCTCGGGGTGGTTGCCGTGACGCTGGAAAAAGTCGTAATCCTCCTCCTCGACCGGGTGGAGGGTGACGCCGTCGCCGCTCAGGAAGACTGGACCGGGCATGCGCGCCGACTCGCGGGCGGGGCGCGAAAGCGTTGCGGTCGGATGTCACAGAGTGACGCACTGGGGCTGAGTCTTCGGTACGAGAACGACACGAGCGGCGTTATAGCCAACTCTTTCCGACGGTCAGGAACCCGTCGAGTTCGTCCTGTGGATAATACGTCGAGATTTCGTGTAGTGCGTCTGCGACCGTCTCTGCGGCGAGCGTCTGGTCCGGAACGAAGAGCACGGCGTGGTACTCGTCGTCGGTGAAGTCATCTCGGAAGTCGTCGTCGTAGGTGACGATGACGAACTCCCGATCGCGCGAGAACGCCGCGAGTTCCGTGTCGGCGTCCCCTTTGTCCAGTTCGTCACTGCGGTCGACGTGGACGACTTCGTGCCCGTAGTGACGGAGCCGGTGGAGGATCTCGTGTTCGAAGTTCTCGTCCAGCAGGAACCTCATTCCGGTTTGTCGAGCGTCTCCGATTCCGCTGCGACCGTCTCCCGGTGCTCTTCCACCGCCCGCATCTCAGCGGGATTCCGGTGGTAGTAGGCGAGCGCCTCGTAGACGTCCGCCAGGTCGAGATTCAGCCTGTCGGCGACGGTCTCGGGACGGAGGCCGCGTCCCTCGACACGCTCGTGGACGTGGAGGACAGTCACGCGACTACCCTCGATGTGAGGCTCGTCGTGAATCTCCGACTCGTCGCCGGAGACGATCCGGTGTTTCGTCACCGCCATACCCTCGCTTGGCGGACCAGCGGGAAAAACCTCGCGTCGAGATTCGCGCTCGCGTCGAAACGGCACGCATCGTTGCGATAGTTTGGCCTTCTCTGCGAGCATCCGCGCGCCTGCGGCGCGCGGTTCACCGCGAGCGCGCCGGAGGCGCGACTCGCGGCCTTTTTTGGTCCAGCTTTTTTGGCCGGGGTCGAGCGCTCGCTTCCAGCGAGCGCGACGCCCCGGTGAAAAAAGGTGGTCTCAGAAGAAATTGAGCAGACCCAGTTCGACGGCGTAGTGGTAGGCGAGCGCGAGCCACGTCTCGAAGACGAGCGTCCCGAGCGCCGAGAGGGCGGCGAACTCGCGGATGTCCATCTCGGCAACGCCGGCGGGGACGGTCACCATCCCGCGGGTGAACAGGAGCGCGTTGCTCACGGGGACGGCCACGCGGCCCCAGCGGTCGAACCAGCGGTCGAAGCGGTCGAGTTTCGACTCGTCGATCCGGAACCACGGCTTCTGGAGGAGCCACTCTCGGCCGCCCCGCTTGGCGAGTTCGAACAGCGCGACCTGCCCGGCGGTCGCCCCCACCGTCGCGACGACGAAGATGAGGACGATGACCGGCCAGTCGTAGCCCGAGGGCGTCGTCGCGAGGAACTCGATGGCACCGGGGACGAGCGCCTCGCTCGGGGCGAAGTAGAGGAGCATGGCGCCCTCCAGCACGAAAATCGGGAGCAGTGCGGCCAGTCCGTAGTCGTCGATGAGCTGTTTGGCGAACTCCTCGTCGCCGAAGACGAAGAGGGCGACGCCGGCGGCGGCGAGGACGAAGAACGTGCCGGCGACGACGAGCAGGCCGTAGTCCTCCGCGAACGCGCGCAGGCGGGACCGGTCGGGCGACTCGACTGCCATCTACCTGCACGTGGTCGGTTCTCCTCAAGTGTCTTTCTGTCGCGGGGTCGAGACGGTGCAGTAGCGGTCTCGGGATGCCACGGAGCGGAGGGCTGATTACCGAGAGGCGACCACACGGGAGTATGGACCTCACGAACCGCCCGCGTCGGCTCCGGAGCGACGGCGTGCGGCCGCTGGTCAGTGAGACGACCGTCTCGGCGTCGGACCTGATCGCGCCGGTGTTCGTCGACGCGACGACCGACGAGCGCGTCCCGATCGGGTCGATGCCCGGCCACTCGCGCGTGCCCGTCGAGGGGGCCGCCGAGCGCGTCGCCGAGATCAGCGAGACCGGCGTCGAGGCCGTCATGGTCTTCGGTATTCCCGACTCGAAGGACGAGGAGGGCTCGCGCGCCTGGGCCGAGGACGGGGTCGTCCAGCGCGCGGTCCGGCAGATTACCGACGAGACCGACGCCTACGTCATCACCGACGTCTGTCTCTGCGAGTACACCGAGCACGGCCACTGCGGCGCGCTGGAGGAGGGGGCTCGCGAGCGCGAGACGGGCGGCGATGACGCCCGCGCGGAGCCGCAGATGACCGTCGACAACGACCGCACCCTCGAACTCCTCGCGGAGACCGCCCGCTCGCAGGCCGCGGCGGGCGCGGACATGGTCGCGCCCTCCTCGATGACCGACGGGATGGTCGGAGCCATCCGCGAGCGACTCGACGAGACGGGCTTCGAGTCGGTCCCGGTCATGAGCTACGCGGCGAAGTACGAGTCGGCCTTCTACGGCCCCTTCCGCGACGCCGCGGACGGTGCGCCCGCGTTCGGCGACCGCCGGCACTACCAGATGGACCCGGCCAACGCCCGTGAGGCGATGCGCGAGGTGGCGCTGGACGTCGAGCAGGGCGCGGACGTGCTGATGGTCAAGCCGGCGCTGCCGTATCTCGACGTGGTCAGCGACGTCCGCCGCGAGTTCGACCATCCGGTCGCCGCCTACAACGTCTCCGGCGAGTACGCGATGTTACACGCCGCCGCCGAGAAGGGGTGGCTCGACCTCGAAGCTGTGGCTTACGAGTCGCTGCTGTCGATCAAGCGTGCGGGTGCGGACCTGATTCTCACCTACTTCGCCGAGGACGTGGCCCCACGGCTCTGAGAGGCGGGGACGAGCTGCCTCCGATGAGTCAGTCCGTCGACGCGGAGGTGTCCACGTCAGGTCGGTTCCCGCCGGTGTCGACGACGTCCGCGCTCGCGCGCGGGAGCGCGAGTGTGACGCTGGTCCAGCCGTCGCTGCGGTCGTGGACGACGGTGCCGCCGGCGGCTTCGGTGACCCAGCGGACCAGCCAGAGGCCGAGGCCGCTGCCGTGCTGGAGCTGGGTGATGTCCTCGCCGCCGAAGACGACGGCCTGGTCCTCGGGCGGGATGCCGGGGCCGTCGTCGGCGACGGTCACCAGCGCCTCGTCGCGTTCGGCGACGACGCTGACCCGGACGGTCGGGTCGCCGTCGTTGTGTTCGACCGCGTTGGCGACGAGCTCCTCGACGGCGGCCTCGACGGCGGGGTTGGCCGAGGCGGTCACCGACCGGTCGAGGTCGCGCTCGACGGTCGCGTCCGGGTGGCGCTCGGCCGCCGCCGCGAGGACGTCCTCGACGGTCTCGGCGAGCGAGACGGTCGTGGTTCGCTCGGCGCGCTCGATGGCGTCCTCGATGGTTCGGGCCTTCTCGCTGACGCGCTGGAGCGCCTGCGCGTGGTCGCGGACGAGCCCGAGTCGGGCGCGCGTCTCCGGGTCGTCGACCGTCTCCCGGAGAGTGTTGACGACGCCCTCGATGACGGTGAGGTCGTTGCGGAGGTTGTGCCGGAGCACCCGGTGGAGGACCTGCAGGCGGCGCTGGCGGCGGCGCTGGTCGGTGATGTCGGTGTAGATGGCGAAGCCGTAGCGGCCGCCGCCCTCGCGCTCGTAGGGGATCCCCTGATAGAGGAACTCTCTGGGACCGGAGGCGGTCTCGCGCGTGACGACGGCGTGGTTGACCTTCCCTTCGGCGGTGCGCGCGTCGAAGTCGACGGCCTGGCCGCCCCGCTCGGGCGGGACGATGAACTCGTTGAGCGACTCGCCGACGACGGCGTCGGCGTCGTAGCCGAACACCTCCTCGAAAGCGGGGTTGACCGACCGGACGACCGGGATCGTCTCGACGATCTCGAACTCGACGACGGCGTCCTGGACGAGGTCGAACAGGTGCCCGAAGCGGTCCCGCGCGGTCGCGAGTTCGTCGCGCGTCCGCTCGAGGGTCACGTCCGCCTGCACGCTCCCGACCACTCCCCGCCGACCGGGGAGCGCGACGAGTTCGATGACGACCGGCGCCCACTCGGTCGCCGTGACCAGGCGACACCGGCAGGTCGTGCTCGCGAGTCCGTCGGCCTCCTGGACACGGGCCAGCGCCGCCTCGAAGCCGTCCCAGTCGTGCGAGGCGACCACCGCGTCGACTGGCCGTCCGGTGAGGGCTGTGGCGTCGGTGTCGAACCAGGTCGCGAAGGCCCCGCTGACGTACGCCAGGCGCTGGTTCTCGACGAGGAACATCAGCGCACCCTGACGAACGGCGGTCTCGCTGTCGTCTCGATGGCGCACTCGCCGTCGTCGGTCCCCGGCGGGCCGGTCACGACGGCGAGTCGCTGCTCGCCGTCGTCGCGATGGGTCTCGATCACCTGGTCGGCCGCGCCGGCGTAGAAGGCGGCGAACGTCTCGGAGACGCAGTCGTCGTCGACGACGTTACAGACGGTGTCGGCCGGTCCGAGCACGCCGTCGTCGTTCTCGTAGCGGGCGGCGCGCGCGGCCGCCTCGCCCATGACTTCGATCTCGCCGGCGATGTTGCCGACGACGAGCAGCGGCCGGTCGCGCCGGTCGGCGGTGACCTCGTTGACCTCGCCGAGCGAGCGGCGGTCGAGGGCGAAGACGTTGCGGCCGCCCCGCCAGTCGTCGAAGACGTCGAGGACGAACAGGCGGTCGGCCCGCAGCGCCGCGTCGACGCTCGTCCCGACCGATTCGAGCGCGCGGTCCAGCGTCTCGCGGTCGAGCGTCGGCGTCGGCGAGAGCGACACCGCGCGTCCGTCCGCGACGGCGCTGGCGGTCAGCGCGGCGAGGAGGCCGTCGACGCTCGCGCCGTCGGCGCGGCGGACGACCGAGCGGCCGCCCTCGACGAGGCCGCCGCCCAGCAGCTCGTCTAGGGACTCGACGCCGGTCGGGACCGTCGGAGCGTCGGCCAGTCGCCGGTCGCGGGTGGCGACGCTCGCGAGCGCGTCGTCGACCTCGGCGAGCATCGGCGTCTGCTCGGCGCGCGCCTCGCGGATCCGCTCCACGTCGGCTTCGATCTCTCCGGCCCCGGTGGCGACGCGCTCGACCCGGTCGGCGACGCGCTCGCTGGTCTGGGTCTGGTCGTCGGTGGCCGCCGAGACGGTGGCGATCCCCTCGCTGGCGGCCTCGACGGCCTCGGTGACTTCCTCGAGTGCGCGCATGGTCTCGGCGGCGCTGTCGGCGCCGCGGTCGACCTCTTCGGCGGTCGCGTCGAGTCGCTCGACCGTTCGGTCGGTCGCCCGCCGCACGTCCCCGAGGAGGTCGTCGATGGCCTCGGCCTGGCGCTGGGACTGCTCGGCGAGGCTCTTTATTTCCTCGGCGACGACGGCGAAGCCTTCGCCCTCGCCGTCGGCGCGCGCGGCCTCGATGGAGGCGTTCAGCGCGAGCATGTTCGTCCGGTCGGCGATGTCGTCGATGCCGGCGAGCGCGGTCGCGATCCGGTCGACGAGTTCTTCGAGGTCGGCCACCTCGCTGGCGGCGGCCTCGCTGGTGGCCTGCACGTCTTCGAGAACGGTCAGCGTCTCGGCGGCGGCCGCGTGACCCTCGGCGGCCTCGCTGGCGGCCCGGTCGGCGCGGCGGTCGACGTCGCTCGCGGTCGCCGCGACCTCCTCGATGGAGGCCGACAGGTCCGAGACGTCGGCGACGACCGCCTCGGTCTCGGCGGTCTGGTTCTCGGTCCGGGCGGCGATTGAGTCGAGTTCCCCGTCGACCGTCTCCGAGGCGGTTCGCACCACGCCGAGCGCGCCGGTGGCCGTCGCGAGCACGCGTTCGTCTCCCTCGTCCAGTGTCTCGCCGTTGAGTGACGCGTCCTCGTGCGGTTCGCGGTGATCCTGTGCGTCGGCGCTGGGGCCGTCGGTCTGTGCGTCGGCGCTGGGGCCGTCGGTCTGTGCGTCGGCGCTGTCGGCCCGCCGCTCCGACTCGTCGGCCCGGTCGGAGCGATGCTCGTCGTCGGGGTCGACCCCCGCTGCTCGTTCGCTGACGGTCATCTACTCCCGTGACTCTGGGAAACACACAAAAGGCTTGTCTGAAACGTATATATGTCCCTTATATCCGATCCATTGACTCGTCTGTGGACGGGCGTTCGGATACTGGCCGAGATATCGATGATGTTCGATCCGAGTTCCGACGGGACAGCCACCTCGACCGGACGGGCGCGCGTGTGACCGGATGATGTGAAACTCGGGCCTCTCGCGGCCCGATACTCCGCGGGTCGAGGAGGCCGCGAGGCCGGCGCGCGCGAGCATTTCGGCCCGGTTTCGCCGCGATCGCCGCCAACGCGGGTCGACGTTTGTCAAATTGTTTCGGACGAACGTCTCGCTTACTGGGCGTTCGACAACCTTATATCGATTAATGTCTGGTCAATATTCGACGTTCGTCCTCATACTCATGGGTGAATTGGGCGAATTTTAAGCCAAGTATTATATACTGGTGTTCCATGACCCTCAATCGAGATGCAAACCACGAACGTAGTGGGTTTGGGTGAATCGGTAGACAATCAACTAGATAAGTGCCGCTCTGGGGGTGAAGTGTAAATGCCAGTCGGTGCAGAAGTGGTCAGCGGGGTCAACACGGTCTGGGCGCTGACGATCGCCTTCCTGATCTTCTTCATGCAGCCCGGGTTCGCGCTGCTGGAGGCGGGGCAGGTACGGGCGAAAAACGTCGGGAACGTCCTGATGAAGAACATGACCGACTGGCTGTTCGGCGTCCTCGTGTACTTCCTGCTGGGGTACGCGGTCGCTGGGGTCGTCGGTCCCCTGACGAGCGGGGGCGAAATCGTCGAACCGTTCGCGTACATGTCCTCGCCGGGCGGCTGGGTGACCTGGCTGGTCGGTGCGGTCTTCGCGATGACGGCGGCGACCATCGTCTCCGGCGCGGTCGCGGGCCGGATGAACTTCTCGGCGTACGTCGTGGTGGCGCTCCTGATGATCGGGGTCATCTACCCGATCAGCGAGGGCTTCGCCTGGTGGGGCGGCCTGCTCGCCTCGGGCGGTTTCATCGGTGACGCTCTCGGCGTCGGCTACAAGGACTTCGCGGGCGCGACGGTCGTCCACATGCTGGGCGGCATCGCCGGGCTCGTCGGCGCGTACATGGTCGGTCCCCGCAGGGGCCGCTACGACGACCAGGGTAACAGCCAGCCGATCCCCGGCCACTCGATGCTGCTGGCCGTCCTCGGCACGCTGTTCCTGGCCTTCGGCTGGTACGGCTTCAACATCGGCACGTCGAGCATCTACGCCGGTAGCGGCACCTTCCTGGGTCCGCAGATCGGCCGCGTCGCGCTCGTGACGACGCTCGGTATGGGCGCCGGCGGCGTGGCGGCGATGCTCGTCTCTGCGTCCTGGCAGGGCAAGCCGGACCCGCTGTGGACGGCCAACGGCCTCCTCGCGGGCCTGGTCTCGATCACGGGCGCGGTCCCGCACGTGACGTGGTGGGGCGGCCTCATCATCGGCGCCATCGCCGGCGCGCTGGTGCTGCCGACCTACCGCTGGGTCGTCGACTCGCTCGGTATCGACGACGTCTGTGGCGTCTTCCCGGTCCACGGGAGCGCAGGTGCCATCGGGACCATCCTCATCCCGGTGTTCGCCGCCGACAGTAGCGGCACCGTCATCCTCGGTGACCCCTGGGCGTTCGGTGGCGTCGACCAGCTGGCCATGCAGGTCGTCGGCGTGGTCGTCATCGGGACCCTCGGGGTCCTCGGGGCGATGGTCGCGTTCGGTATCGCGGACGTCCTGTTCGGCCTGAACGTCAGCGAAGAGGAAGAGGAAACGGGTCTCGACCAGAGCGAACACGGTATCTCGGTCTACCCCGAGTTCACCGCGGGCGGCAGCCGCGACAGCCCCGGTGTGAGTGCGGACGGCGGTACCCCTGGAGGTGCTCAAGATGACTGACGAACTCAAGATGGTGACGGCGATCGTGCGACCGGACAAACTGGGCGACGTGAAACAGTCGCTGGCGGAGGTCGGCGCCCCCTCGCTGACCGTGACGAACGTCTCCGGCCGCGGGTCCCAGCCCGCGAAGAAGGGACAGTGGCGCGGCGAGGAGTACGTCGTCGACCTCCACCAGAAGGTCAAAATCGAGTGTGTCGTCGCCGACATTCCGGCCGACGACGTGGTCGACGCCATCGCCGACGCCGCCCACACGGGCGAGCCCGGCGACGGCAAGATCTTCGTCCTGCCGGTCGACGACGCGGTACAGGTACGGACGGGCGAATCGGGGCCAGAGGCAGTCTGAGGCCGGATGTCGGTCCCCATCGACGATATCGACCGGACGCTGCTGGCTGCCCTCCTCGCGGACGGGCGCGCGAGCGCGAGCGACCTCGCCGAGACCGCCGACGTGGCGACCGCGACGGTCACCAAGCGGCTCTCGCGGCTCGAAGACGACGGCGTCATCGAGGGGTTCCAGCCCGAGATCGACTACGACGCCGCCGGCTACGGCACGACCGCCGTCTTCCGGCTCGACGTCGACGGCGAGGGCCTCTCGGAGGTCGTCGCCGACCTGCAGGCCACCGGGCGGATGATCGGCGTCTACGAGGTCACCGGCGAACACGACGTCGTCGCGATTGGCAAGTTCACCGGGACCGAGGAACTCAACGAGCAGATCAAGACGCTGTTGACCCACCCGCACGTCCGCGCGACCAGCACGAACATCGTCCTCGAGACCGTCTCCGAGTACGACGCACCGCCGGTCGCGCCCGCCGAGTAGACCCGGACGCGGGTGCGGTCGTCGACGCGCCCGCCTCGCGGTGAGGGCCGCCACCCCTTCTCGACCGACGTTCGGACCGTTCCGAGGACACCCGATCACTTCTCTGGGGTTTCGCGAGGCGTTCGTTTCGAGACCGCGCGCGAGCGTTTCACCCCCCGATGGGCCGTTTTTGCCGCTTTCGATGGTTGACGCCCGTCCAGATTAGACGGTTGTCCACCTTCGATCGGTGGACGAATTACAACCTTAAACAGATAATATTCTACTGTAATTTTGACAGTCGTCTACAAACATGCACGAATTTCCGTCATTGTAAAGCAAACCCTTATACAGTGTGATTCCGGACAGTTCTCGCGTGAACTCCGTGACGTTTCGGAACCACAGTCGAGAGCGGCTGTGCGAACCGAAACCGTCGGGGTGGAAAGGTAGACACACGCACTCATGATAGATTCAATCGCACTGCAGACGGACGCGGGGACGCTGATCGACGGCATCAACAACACGTGGATACTGCTGGTGACCTTCCTGATCTTCTTCATGCACGCCGGCTTCGCCATGCTCGAGGCGGGGCAGGTACGCTCGAAGAACGTCTCGAACCAGCTGACCAAGAACCTCCTGACCTGGAGCGTCGGCGTGACGGTCTTTTTTCTCATCGGCGCCGGCGTGGACAGCTACGTCGGCGGCGCCGGCTTCGAGCCGGCCTTCGCCGCCGATAGCGCCTCGGGCTGGATCGGCTGGCTCTACGGCGCGGTCTTCGCGATGACCGCGGCGACGATCGTCTCGGGCGCGGTCGCCGGCCGCGCGAAACTGCGCGCGTACGTCGGCTACACCTTCTTGCTCGCGGCGGTCATCTACCCGGTCGTCTCGGGCATGGCCTGGTACGACGCCGGCCTGCTCGGCATCGACGGCGCTATCGGCTCGGCCATCGGCGTCGCCTTCGACGACTTCGCGGGCGGCACGGTCGTCCACGCGATGGGCGGCATCGCCGGTCTCACTGCTGCGTGGGTCATCGGCCCGCGGATGGGCCGGTTCAACGACGACGGCTCCGCGAACGTCATCCCCGGGCACTCGATGACCTTCGCCGTCCTCGGTACCCTGATGCTCGCCTTCGGCTGGTACGGCTTCAACGTCGGCACCTCCGCGATCTTCAACGCGAACGACGCGATCCTCCTCGACCAGCTCGGCCGCGTCGCCATGAACACGACCATCGCGATGGCCTGCGGTGCCATGGGCGCCGGCCTCGTCGCGTGGGCGAAAACCGGCAAGGTCGACACGCTCTACGTCGCCAACGGCCTCCTGGCGGGTCTGGTCGGCATCACCGCGATCCCCCACGCCTCGACCTGGTGGGGCGCGTTCCTCGTCGGTAGCGTCGCCGGCGCGCAGTTGCCCCTCGTCTTCTCGGTCGTCGAGAAGCGCCTGAACATCGACGACGTCTGTGCGGTCTTCCCGGTCCACGGTAGCGCCGGCGTCATCGGCACGCTCATGCTCCCCATCGTGGTCGAATCGAGCTACCTCGGCAGCACGAGTCGTGTGGACATGTTCCTCGCGCAGCTGTCCGGCGTCGTCGTCATCGCGACCTGGACCGTCGTCACGACCGCCCTCGTCTGGGGCGCGTTCAAGGCGGCCGGACAGGCCCGGGTCAGCCCCGACCACGAACAGGAAGGGCTGGACGTCAGCGAACACGGCGTCGAGACCTACCCCGAGTTCGGCGACGAGGAGACCGTCGTCGCGGACGGTGGCCTCGTCGACGACGTGCCGGCCACCCGCGCGGACGGTGACTCGAAATGAACGACGGATTCGATAGCGAACGCGAATCGACCGGCGAGCGACACTCGAACGCGAACACGACCATGACCGACGAACGCGACACCCACGACAGCACCGACATCGACGACAGCACCGAACCGACGACCGACGACCGCCTCCGCACCGACGGTGGCCAGCCCAACGACGGCGAGATCAAGATGGTCACCGCCGTCGTCCGCCCAGACAAACTGGGCGACGTGAAACAGGCGCTGGCGGAAGTCGGCGCCCCCTCGCTGACCGTGACGAACGTGTCAGGGCGGGGCTCACAGCCAGCGAAGAAAGGGCAGTGGCGCGGCGAGGAGTACGTGGTCGACCTCCACCAGAAGGTCAAAATCGAGTGCGTCGTCGCCGACATCCCGGCCGGCGACGTGGTCGACGCCATCGCCGACGCCGCCCACACGGGCGAGCCCGGCGACGGGAAGGTGTTCGTCCTGCCGGTCGAGAGCGCGCTCCAGGTGCGCACCGGCGATACCGGACTGGACGCGGTCTGACCCGGACGTGACCGCACACGCCTCACGCACGGGTTCGGACGGTGAGGAGGACGCCGACCTCGCTCTCGACGACGTCGACCGGCAGATCCTCGCGGCGCTCCTGGCGGACGGGCGCGCGAGCGCGAGCGACCTCTCGGCGGTAGCGGGCGTCGCCACGGCGACCGCGACCAAGCGCCGCCAGCGTCTCGAGGACGCGGGCGTGATCGAGGGATACCGACCGGTCGTCGACTTCGCGGCGCTGGGCTACGACGTGACCGCTGTCTTCCGACTGGACGTCGTCGGCGACGGCATCCCGCCGGTCCTCGCGGACCTGCGCGCGACCGGGCGGATGGTCGGCGTCTACGAGGTCACCGGCGACGCCGACGTCGTCGCCGTCGGCAAGTTCGCCGACACGGCCGAACTCGACGCGCAGATCAAGACGCTGCTGACCCACCCCGAGGTCCGTGGAGTCAACACGAACATCGTCCTCGATATCGTCACCGAGGACGCCCCGCTCCCCGTCGCCGACGCGGAGTCGGGATAGCGGTCGGACCTTCGCCCGGCCAAACACGTAACTCGGTCGCGCCCGACCGACGGGTATGTCCACGGCACCGGACGCCTACGACCAGTTACGCGAGCGCGTCGAACACCTCACGTATCTCGGCGACGCCGGAGGTATCGTGGCCTGGGACCAGCAGGTGACGATGCCCGACGGCGGCGCGCCGGCCCGCGCGAAACAGCAGTCGGCGCTGTCGAGCGTCGTCCACGACCGCCTCACCGACGACGCCGTCGGCGAGTGGCTCGACGACCTCGAAGACGCGGACCTGACCGACGACCAGCGGGCGGTCGTCCGCGAGACCCGCCGTGACTACGAGGAGGAGACCCGCGTTCCGGGCGACCTCGTCGCGGAGATCACCGAGACGAGTTCGGCAGCCCAGCAGACCTGGCAGGACGCCAAAGCGGAGGACGACTTCGAGAGCTTCGCGCCGACGCTCGCCGAGATCCGCGACCTGACTATCGAGCGCGCCGAGCACGTCCACCCCGACCGCGACCCTTACCGCGTCATGTTCGAGGGCGTCGACCCGGACCTCTCGCTGTCGACCGTCGAGGACGTCTTCGACGACCTGCGCGAGGGGCTCGTCCCTCTGATCGAGGACTTGCGCGAGGCCCACGACGACGCGGGCCTGGCGACCCTGCCCGACGAGGAGTGGGGCGAGGAGGCCGAACTCGGCCTCGCTCGCGAGGCGCTGGAGACGCTCGGGTACGACTTCGACCGCGGCCGCCTCGACACCTCGCCGCATCCCTTTACCAGCGGCACGCAGTTCGATTGCCGGGTGACGACGTGGGTCAAGCCCGAAGAGCCGCTCAACTCCCTGCTCGCGACGATCCACGAGTACGGGCACGCCTCCTACCAGCTCGGCCTCCTCGACGAGCACTACGGCACGCCGCTGGGGCAGGCTCGCTGGGAGATCCACGAGTCACAGTCCCGGTTCTGGGAGAACCACGTCGCCCGCACGCGGCCGTTCTGGGACTACTTCGCCGCGACCGCAAACGACTACCTCGGGACCGACCTCTCGGCCCGCGAGTTCTACGAGGCCGCCAATCAGATCTACCCGGACAACCTCGTTCGCGTAGAGGCCGACGAGCTGACCTACCACATGCACATCATCCTCCGGTCCGAGGTCGAAAAGCGATTCGTCCGCGGGGAGATCGACGTTGCGGAGGTTCCACAGGTCTGGAACGACACGATGGACGAGTACCTCGGTGTGCGGCCCGACACCGACAGCGAGGGCTGTCTGCAGGACATCCACTGGACCAGCGGCTTCGCCAACTTCCAGAGCTACACCGTCGGGAGCGTCCTCGCCGCGCAACTCGACGCCGCGATGCGCGAGGACCTGGCGAGCCGAGGCGAGGACGTCGACGCTCTCATCCGTGCGGGCGAGTTCGAGCCCCTGCTCGAATGGATGAACGAGCACGTCCACGAGCACGGCCAGCGCTACCCCGCCGACGAACTCATCGAGCGTGCCACCGGCGAACCGCTCACCGCCGAGTACTTCCTCGAGTACGCCCGCGAGAAGTTCCGCCCGCTCTACGGGGTCCGATAGTACTTCTTGGAGACCGTTTCCGGATCGCGTCGACTCCGGTGTCGGCGCGTACCGATAGGTCGCTACAGGAATCACGGTGACTCGCATCGAAGGGGTATTGGGCTCGCTCGGCGTGATTGGCCCATGGATCCCCTCGGCGACGCTGTCGGTGACGCTTCCCTCGGCGAGGTGCTCGAAGACGTCTCCGGCGGGGGGACGCTGCTGTCCGTCCAGCCCGGCGGCAACCACGGCGACACGCTCATCTACCGGGGGTTCGACGCGCTCGTCGCCGACCTGGCCGTCGACCGCGTCCCGTTCGCGGCCGGCGAGAACCGCTACGACGGCCCGCCGCTGCCCACGCTGGACGCCCGGCAGACGTTCAGGTTCGTCCGCCAGCACGCGCTCCATCTGGGTCACCGACTGCGGACCGACCCGGCGGCCGTGTATATCCACGGCGGCGGCAACTTCAACGACGTCTGGAAAGGCGGGATCAACTGCCTGCTGACCGTCGCGCGTTACTTCGACTGTCCGGTCGTCGTCGGCCCGCAGAGCTGTCGCTTCGAGAGCATCGACCCCGCCCGCGTGTTCGACCGCGTGGACAACGACCTCTACTTCTTCTGTCGCGAGCAGTACTCCCTCGAGATCATGCGCGAGGCGACCGCCGGCCGCGAGAACGTCTCGCTCGGCCTCGACCACGACACCGCGCTCGCGCTGGCTCCGGCGGACCTGCCCCTCGGCGAGACTGTCGGGGAGGCCGCCGTCGGCGAGACTGCCGGGGAGACCGCCGCCGAGTACGCGCTGGTGGCGATGCGGGCCGACCGCGAGAGCGCGAGCCCGATCCTCGGAGAGGACATCGCCGCGCCCATTCGAGTCAGCGACGCGAGCGTCGCGGCGTCGTCGTTCACGGAGTTCGTCGAGACTGTCGCGCGAGCGCGCGTGGTGTACACCGACCGCCTCCACGTCGCGATCCTGGCGACGATCCTCGACATCCCGGTGACGTGGTACGAGATCGGCTACCACAAGGCCCGCGGCGTCTACGAGCACTCGCTGGCCGACCGCGAGACAGTCACGTTCGTCCCCCGCGAGCAGTGGGCCTGACGGACCCGTGGGGTAGAGGGAACTGTCGCTCAGTCGTCGGCGTCGAGTCGCTCCCCGCCTCAGTTAGCGTCGAGCCACGCGTCGATCTCGTCGGCGCGGGCGCCGCGGCGGTGTATCGTCCCGCTCTCGACGTCGACGACGGTGCTCTCGGCGCCGGGCGTCTCGCCGCCGTCGAGGACGGCCGCGACGGTCTCGCGGATCTCCGCGCTCAGTTCGTCGACGCGGCGGACGCTCCCGGTGCCCGAGCGGTTCGCGCTCGTCGCAGTGACGGGCACGCCCGCGGCCTCGTAGAGAGCGAGTGCGAGGTCGTGGTCCGGGACGCGCACCCCCACGCGGTCGCTGCCGGCAGTGAGGACATCGGGGACCGTCTCGCCGCGCTCGACGACCACTGTCACCGGCCCCGGCAGGAACTCGTGCATGAACGCCCGCTCGCGCGCCGTCGGGTTCGTGTACTCCGTCGCCGTCTCGAGGTCGGGCACGCCCAGCGAGACCGGCTTGTCACGGTCGCGGCCCTTGATCTCGAAGACCCGCTCGACGGCTTCGGCGTCGACCGCGTTCGCGCCCATCCCGTAGACTGTCTCCGTCGGGTAGACGACGGGCTCGCCGTTCCTGATCGCTTCGCCCGCTCGCTCGACTGCTTCGGTCATCGAGTATCCGTTGGCCGCTCCTGTGGATAAGCGTCACGCGTTCGGGATCGATGGGTAGGGGCTGGCGGTTCGCTAGCTGTCGTTTCGACCGTAGATCGCACCGCGACCGCTGGTGATCCTGTGCGTTGAACGCCCTCGCTGCGCTCGCTAGCTGTCGAAGTGACCGCAAACCGTACCGCGACCGCACTCGATCCTGTGAGCTGAAAGCCCTCGCCCCGCTCGCTGCGAGTCACAGCCACCGCAGTCGCGACCGCACTCGATCCTGTGAGCTGAAAGCCCTCGCCCCGCTCGCGGTCGCCTGAGCGGGATATTCTCGCTCTCCGCACCGCCCGCGAGAATAGGGCCACGCTCAGGCGACTAAACTGAACGCGAGCGCGCCTCGCCCTTTCAGTCCACCAGGACCGCCACCGCCCCGCACCGCGACCGCAGACAGCCACATACCTCCCCAGCCGATTGCGTTGCTCGTTCCTGCGCTACTCATCCCTCGCACGGGAACGTCGCGCCACGGAGGGCGCGACGGCGCGCGCCACCGCAACGGCAACCACCGCAACAGCAACGACCGCAACCGCGACCGAAATGGAAAATTACAGCGCTTCCAGCATGGCCTCGACTGCGTCGTAGTCGGGGAACTCGGGCCACTCGCTGGCGGCCCAGGCGTACTGGACGACGCGCTCCTCGTCGAGGACCAAGACGGCGGGCCGGGGTTCGGCGACGCCGGCCATGCCGTCGAGATCGTGGACGATACCGTAGGATTCGGCGACGCCGTTTGCGGGATCGGAGAAGAGCCGGTAGTCCATCTCGCGCTCCGCGATCAGGTCCTTGTGCTCGTAGGGCGACGAGATAGAGAGGCCGACGACGGTGACTTCGGGGGCGACCTCCTGGCCCCAGCCGCGGTCGCGGATCTCGTTCCAGATGTACGTCGCGGGGAAGGCGCCATCCATCGTGTAGAAGACGAGCGCGACGGGCCCCTCCGCGGTCAACTCGGAGAGCGCGGCGTCCTCCCAGTACTCGGTGCCGACGAGCGGGCGCTCGAAGTCGGGAGCGACCTCGCCCTCGGCGGGCGGGTCGGGGGCGGGCAGGTCGACGACGTCGAACGGCAGGTCCATCTCAACTCCCCTCCCCGCCGTCGCCGTAGGTGCGGTCGAGGTACTCGACGATGTTGCCGCTCTCGGACATCGTGACGCCGGTGGACTCGTCGACGATGGCGGGGACGGTCCGCTTGCCGGTCAGACGCTTGACGACGGTGCGCTCGCTGTGCATCGGTTCGATGTAGCGCGACCGGTACTCGAGACCGTGTTCGTCGAGCGCGCGGACGACCCGCTCGCAGAACGGACACGCCTGCAACCGGTACAGCGTGATGGCTGACTCGCTCATGACCGGCCGTTGGGCCGAACCGCGTGTAAGCCCTTCGGGGCCGTGCGCGCCCGGCGCTGCGAGCGATCCGCGCCGCGAGCGACCCCGAGGTTTACGTACGAAGGGGCGACCACCCCCACCGTGTTCGGTTCAGAGCGAGCGCGCGGCGCGAGCCCCGTGGTCGGTGTCGTGGTCGTCGTCGGCGTGACGGTCCTGCTGGCGGCGACCGTAGCCGGGTACGCGACTTTCGCCGCGACGCTCGACGACCCCGCGCCGCGGGCAACCTTCGACGCCGAGGTGTCGGCGACCGACGGCTGGCCCGACGGACAGCGACTCCGGATCGTCCACGGCGGGGGCGAACGACTCACCGTGGCGAACCTGTCGCTGGTGGTCGCGATTCCCCGTGTCGATGCCAGCCCGCGGATCGTGGATCTGCCCGCGAGGCGACTCGCAGGGCCGCACGTCCGCGGGCGAGACGTCTTCGATGGGACCTACGCGGGGGTCGACGGGGCGCTCGACGCGACGAGCGGAGACGGCTACTGGGCGAGCGGCGAGCCGGCGTCGGTGCGGATCGCACAGGGAGAGATAGACCTGCGGCCGGGCGACCGGGTCGCCGTCCGCGTGATCCATCGGCCGACGAACGCGGTGGTCTGGCGGACGGAGGTCGTTGCGTCGTGACCCGCTGGCTGGACGGGGAACGCGCTCGCTCGACTTTCGATCGGTTTTGTCGGCGAGAATCGGGCGTTTCGGCGGTCGAACGCGTCTATTAGATGGTAAGCCTTAATCCCGGTGACGCGCAATCTCCGACGCTGATGGTATCACCGGCAGTCGCGTGGCCGTGGCTCGACGCCGCTGTACAGCTACAGGTAAACGTCGTCGGCTACGACGTACCCAAGAACGTCTTCGCCGGCATCGGGGTGCTCGTCATCGGTGTTCTTATCGGGCTTTCGGCGTTTTTCTCCTCGTCCGAGATCGCGATGTTCTCGCTGCCGGCCCACCGCGTCGAGGCGCTGGTCGAGGACGGTCGCCGCGGCGCGCGGACGCTCAAGGCGCTGAAAGCCGACCCCCACCGACTGCTGATCACCATCCTCGTCGGGAACAACCTCGTCAACATCGCGATGTCCTCGATCGCGACCGGTCTGTTCGGCCTCTATATGAGCCAGGGCCAGGCGGTGCTGGCGGCGACGTTCGGCATCACTGCCATCGTCCTGCTGTTCGGCGAGAGCGCGCCCAAGTCCTACGCGGTCGAGAACAGCGAGTCGTGGTCGCTCCGGATCGCCCGCCCGCTGAAGATCTCCGAGTACGTCCTCCTGCCGCTGATCGTCGTCTTCGACCGGCTGACCCAGATCGTCAACAAGCTGACCGGCGGCCGCTCGGCCATCGAGGAGTCCTACGTCACCCGCGAGGAGATCCAGGACATGATCGAGACGGGCGAGCGCGAGGGCGTCCTCGACGAGGAGGAACGGGAGATGCTCCAGCGGACCCTGCGATTCAACAACACCATCGTCAAGGAGGTCATGACGCCGCGGCTGGACATGAACGCCATCTCGAACGACGCCTCCATCGCCGAAGCCATCGAGCAGTGCATCCACAGCGGCCACGCCCGCCTGCCGGTGTACGAGGGGAGCCTCGACAACGTCATCGGGGTCGTCCACATCCGCGACCTGGTCCGGGACCTGAACTACGGCCAGGCCGAGGAGGACCTCGACCTCGAGGACATGATCGAACCGACGCTGCATGTCCCCGAGTCGAAAAACGTCGACGACCTCCTGACCGAGATGCGTGACGAACGGCTCCACATGGTCATCGTCATCGACGAGTTCGGGACCACCGAGGGCCTGGTCACGATGGAGGACCTCACCGAGGAAATCGTCGGCGAAATCCTCGAAGGCGGCGAGGAGGAACCCATCGAGTACGTCGACGACGACACCGTCGTCGTCAAAGGCGAGGTCAACATCGAGGAGGTCAACGAGGCCCTCGATATCGACATCCCCGAGGGCGAGGAGTTCGAGACCATCGCCGGCTTCATCTTCAACCGCGCCGGCCGCCTCGTCGAAGAGGGCGAAGTCATCGACTTCGACGGCATCGAGATCGCCGTCGAGGCCGTCGAGAACACCCGCATCATGAAAGCGCGACTCACCCGCACCGTCGACTACGACCCCGACGGGTTCGACGGCGGCGAGGAGCCCGACGCCGACGCCGACGCCCCCGACGTCTCGACCGACTGACCGCGACCCTGTTTTCGGACTCGTGACCGCTGCCGCAGTGACTCGCCGCCCGAGTTACGACGGCCGTCGAAACCCCTTCGTTTCGGGTGGAGATCCAGCCGTGATAGCGACCGCGCCGCGGGAAATTCGCGGGGCGTGCGAGTCGGTCACGGACAGGGAAAGGGCGGTCAGTCTCGGGCGTCGATGTCGGCGCGGCCGCTGGTGGCGCTCCGGACGCGGTCCCGGAGTTCGGGGGCGTCTTCGACGGGTGCGCGGACGTCGAAGGCGACCTGTTCGGCGTAGTCCGCCGCGAACTCGACGCCCTCGCTCTCCAGGATGCCGCGGACGGTGCCGGAGTCGTCGTATTCGACGGTTATCGAAAAGCGCTCGTGGGGGCGTTCGGTGCGCGTCCCGGCGGCGTCGAGGCCGTCTTTCACCGCGCGGGAGTACGAGCGGGCGAGCCCGCCGACGCCGAGGTTCGTCCCGCCGTAGTAGCGGG
>Ga0207755_100088_pt1 | contig 74231 bp, 76 predicted proteins | sample A23P2SouthBayCA_FD_187734 | JGI IMG/M metagenome (GOLD analysis project Ga0207755, IMG submission 187734) | Aerobic enrichment media microbial communities from Bioluminiscent Bay, La Parguera, Puerto Rico - A23 P2 (SPAdes) | ecosystem: Environmental > Aquatic > Marine > Unclassified ...
CCCGCCCCATCCCGAGCACGTCCCCGACGACGTCGGGCGCGTCTGGCGCTGTCGCGACTGCGGGCAGCGCTACTGGAAGGGGAGTCACTGGGCGGACGTGGAACGACGACTCGCCGCGCTCTAGCGTTCGCGGTTCGCCGTCCACGACTCGCAGGCGTCCATGTCGTCCATCCGCTCGTCGTGGAGGCCGCAGTAGGGCTGGATGCCCGCGTCGTCGGTGCGGACGTAGTCGAAGTGCGCGCACGTCCCGCAGTAGCGGTCCGGGCCGGACGCGGCGTTCGCGTCCGCGTTCGGGTCTCGAATGTCGCTCGCCGCCTCCCCGCCGTCCGACGTCGCCGGTTCGTTCGTCTCGACGCCGCCGAAGACGCCGACGCCGCCGAACGAGCCGCCGGTGAGAGCCTCGCGCGCCTCCCCGACGTCCTCCCGCGGGACTTCGACGGTGCGCGTCTCGCCGTTCCGCGTGATCGTCATCGACACCGTGCCGCCGGGCGCGTTCCGCGTCTTCAGCGTGGCGACGGCGGTGAACAGACACCAGAACGTCACCATCACGCCGAGCGCGTAGACGAGGCCGCCCGCGAGAACCGTCGTGGACGGGACGCTCGACCCGGGCGCGTACCACTCCGTCGGATAGGCCGAGCGGAGGACGAGCGTGCCGGCGACGGCGAGCACGGCGCCCGCGGCGGCCGCGCCGCGCTGGAATCGGTTCGCCGGGAGGACCGTGAAGACGCCGACGAGGATAGCGGGGACGCCGAGGCAGACGAGCGTGAGGCCGAGGCCGCGCGCGCCGAACTTCGCCGCCTGCGAGGGCTCCGGCCCCATCACGAGATGGGTCGCGCCCGCGAGGATGCCGCCGACGACGAGGAGCGCGCCCGCCGCGAACAGGCCGGTGCCCGCGTAGACGCGGCGCCTGCTCGCGCCGTTCGCCTCCCGCTCGTAGGCGTCCGCGAGGCTGGTCATACCCCCCGTAGGCGCGCCTCCCTCAAAACAGTACGTCAGACACCCCCCGTTCGCGGGACGCGGCCGCCGCGCGCCCGGTCGCTCGCCCTATCGAAAGGTCTAATCGGCGGCCCGCCGATTCCCCGGACATGGCTGACGACGAGGCGGAGGAGGACGCGCCGGCGGTCGAACTCGGCAGCGGCCCGGCGGTCGAGGGCGCGCCGCTCGCCCGCGTCGCCGCCCGCTTCACGTGGGGTATCCAGCGGAGCGAGATCGTCCGCCGCGAGGGCGACACCGAGATCCGGACGCCCGACGGCCCCCGGCCGCTCGCGGACGTGCTCGACGCCGTCGACGTCCCCTACTTCGAGTCGCGGCGCGAGTTCGAGGACGCGGTCCGCGCCGAAATCGGCGACGGGCCCGTTCCGACCGTCCCGCGCGAGGACGACGACGCGGAGGACGCCGCCGACGCGGACGATAGCGACGACGCGGACGCCGAGGCCTAGCCGAACAGGCCGGGGACGTTCGCGGCGTTCTGTATCTGGTCGCCGTAGACGACGCTGACGTAGAGCAGGCCGAACAGCGTCGCGTCGTACGCGCCGTGAACGAGCGCCGGGACCGTGAGGTTGTCCGTGTACTCGTAGAGCGCGCCGAGCAGGAGCGATATCACGGAGAGCGCGGCGATGGTGACGACGCGCCCCGCGAACGGGCCGGCGAGCGAGAGGAAGTGCGCGCTCGCGAAGATGACGCTCGCGATGACGATGGACGCGACCGGCCCGAAGCGCTCCCGGAGCGTCCCCTGGACGACGCCGCGGAAGAGCAGTTCCTCGCCCGGGCCGATGAGGAGGAACGAGATGGGGAGGAGCAGCAGGAGGACTTCGGGGTGCTGGATGCCGGTGTTCGCTATCTCGTTGCTCGCGGTGGGCGCGCCGCTCTGCTGGATCGCGAGCGCGATGGCGACGTACGCGGCGAACGTCCCGAGCCATCCCGCGACGGCGAGGCCGAGGTGGCGAAGCGACGGCACGTGGAACGCGACGAACCGATCGCCGGCGTCCCGATAGCGCGTGTAGGCGTACGCGACCGAGCCGAACGCCACGCCCTGTAGGAGGGCGGCGGAGAGCACGACGGACGCCGCGGGGCCGGGCCGATAGCCCGCGAGCGCGAGCACGATAACGGCGGCGAACACGAGGACGTAGCCGAACGCCAGGCCGCCGAGGCCGACGCCGGCCGCGAGACCGAGCGTTCGGAGTCGTTCACGCGTCAGATCCTTCATCGTCCCGTGGTTCGGGGGCCGTCCCTAAAGGTAGTACTCACTCGACGGTCGGGACGGCTCACGGTTCGTCCCCCGAACGCGGGTCGTCAGATCCGTCCGCGTCGTCGCGTTCCGCGTCGAGTTCCTCGCGAAGCGTCGCCACCTCTCGCTCCAACTCTTCGATGCGCTCGTCGCGGTCCGAGAGTCGGGAGAGCACGAACCCGCCCCCGCCGAGCAGGAGGAGGAGCGGGATGCCGAAGACGACGACGGCGATGAGGAGGATGATCGCGAGTTCGATGCCGCCGGGCATGCCGACGAACGCGGGCGCAACGAACGGTGTCTGGAGGGGCATACGGCTCGCTACCCGCGCGAACGTTGTAAGCTTTCCACACCCCGCCGTCGCGCCCGCGTGGACCGACACGGTACCAGAATCGCCGCGACCGGCGCGAGACGACGCGCGCTCGCACCCCGTCTTTATCGGACGCCGGCGTCTGTCGCACCTATGGTCTCGTTGGCGGCGGTCGGGCGCGTCCTCGTCGGAGCGTTCGTCACGGTCCTGCTGAGCGCTCTGGCCGCCCTGCTGTTGCCGATCCTCGCGATCACCACCGCCGTCGTCGTGGGCGATTGGCTCCCCCGCTGGGTCTTCGCGACGCCGCTCGTGCTGTGCCCCGCCGCCGGCGGAGCGATCACCGGATTCCTCCAGCGAACGAGTCGGCTGACGTGTGCGCTAGTCGGCGGTCTCGCCGCGGCGCTCGGAATCGCGGCCGTCGGCGCGCTCCTCGGACTGGTCGCGTTGACGGTCCTGCTGGGGTTCACGCCGGCACACGGCGGGGCGACGCCGGACCTCTCGTCGGCGGCGCTCACGACGGTGTCGCTGGGCGGCGGCGCCGGGTTCCTCGTCGGTGCCGTCGTCGGCGCCGTCGGTGGTATCGGCGGCTACGCCGTTCGACGGCGGTTCGCGTGAGGGTCGCGGCGACCCGCGACCGCGTGGATACGCCAGGGGAAGGGGTCGAACCTTCGGATCCGAAGTGGATCGTGAGCGCGACGCTCACTGCCGTTTCCGACACGGCTGCCCAGGCTCGTTCGTCGAGAGGCGCGCCGTCCCCCTCGTAATGCGGCGCCTAACGCCCGCGACGCGCCGTCACCGTGGGTGTCGCGGGTGGCGCTGACGGTCGGCGGCGTGTCGCGAACGGCGGCCGCCGGTGGTCGGTACGCGACGGCCGACGCGCTCGCCGGTCGCTCGGCGGCCGGAGAACGGATAGCTGGCAGGGTAGGATTCGAACCTACGTCCTCACGGTCCGAGACCGTGCGCTTTGTCCGCTAAGCTACCTGCCACCGCGCTCACCTACGACTCGTCCACGTTTAGTCTCTCGTGGACTTCGCACGGGCCGAATCGCCGCGCAGGGACTACCAGACGAACGCGACGGCGAGACTGGCGAGTCCGACGAAGTAGGCGACGGCCGTGCCGGCAGCGAGCACCTGCGTCCACGTTTCGTAGACTGCGTCCGCCGCGTCGTCGGCGCCATCTGACGGCATATCACCGCCGGTGATGACGCCGATCAGCCGACCGACGGTGGCGAACCCGAGCAGCACGGCGAGCGCCATACACCCGACGGAGAGTCGAACGACTCCCGGCTGGACGCCGGCGCCGACCACCGACTGGAAGAACGTCACCAGTCCGACGACGGACGCGGACGCGAGCGTCACGAGCAACTCGACGAACGTCGCGGTGAGGTCGTAGACGTGACCGTCCCTTTCGCTCATCGTCGGCTAGCAGAACGGGAAGAACCGGCACTTCTCCAGCGTCAGGAGGACGACCGCGAAGTCGCCCTCGCGGACCGCGCTCCGGTCCTCGGATGCGACGTGATCGCCCACGCGTTCCGCGAACTCGTAGGCGGTCCCTTCCGCGGTCTGATAGTAGAACGCCTCCTCGTCTTCGAGCCCCGCGTCCCGCATTCGGCGCTCCCCGGTTCGGCGGATCCCACCCTCGTTCGCGTCGAGGAACGCGTCGAGTTGCTCCCTGAACGATCGCTCCACTGGCTCGGAAAACTCGAAGTTGCGCCGGCTACACTCCTGTCGTATCGCCCGACTCAGGTAGTCCTCGAAGTCGTCCTCTAGCACGTCGATGATGTCCGCCATGGCCGGTCATTTATCTACGATTAGTTAACACTTATCCGGGTTCGCGGCCGTGCCGTGCTACGCCCAGTCGGCGAGGTCGGTCTGGAGGCCGGCGACCATCGTGGACTTCCGCCGGAGGTCGGCGACGGAGACGGGGAGGTGGTCCGCGAGTTCGCGGACGGCGCCGTGGAGGGTTTCGGCGCTCGCTCGCTCGCGCTCGAAGGCGTGCCGGACGCTCTCGCGCACCTGCCAGACGCCGACGGGCGCCCAGTAGTCGTCGCTGACCTCGCGGAGGACGAGACACTTCGCCTGTCGGCCCCGCTCTTTGAGGTGTTCGAGGACGCCGAGGCGCGCGGCGTAGTACGCGCCAGCCGTCTCCTCGACGTAGCCGGTGCGGCCCTCGTAGGACTCGTGCGCGCTCGCCATCCAGACGTCGCCGCCCGGGTCGGGGTTCCAGACGCTCCCGGGCGATTTCATCTCGACGAGTTCGTACTCCCACTGGCCGGGCGCGAGCACGACCCAGTAGCGATTGCCCATGTACTCGTTCATCCGGACCTCGACTTCGTCGACGCTCGGGGCGTCCCGGATCTGGCCGCGGAGGTACTGGCCGATGGTGTCGTCGACGGCGGTGATGGACCAGCGCGTCGGGACGAGCCGTCGGTTCTCGCCCCGTCCGAGCGCGCCGACGGAGAGGACGCGGTTGACGTCGTAGACGTCGAGGCCGCGCCGGTAGAGGTAGGTCATCGCGCCCTGCGCGCGCCAGTCGTCGTCTTCGAGGGTCTTCTCGACGGCGCGCGGGACGTGCGGGTTCTCCGCGAGGTCCGCGGAGTCCGCGCTCGCGCTCGGACCGCTCGGGGCGTTCGCGGTGGGTGTGGCGTAGTCGTCCGGGTCGAACTCGGGCGTGGAGGCGAGGCCGATCTCGACGTCGACGGGGCGGTCGGCGATAGCGACCTCGCGCTGGACGCCGACGAAGCCGTCCCAGACGTCCTCGACGTTCACGGACGCGGAGCGCCGCGAGTTCAGTAGTCCGGTGCGGTACTGGAGGACGTTGTCGATGCCGAGGCCGTCCTCGTACCACGCGCCGCTCGTGGCGTACGATTCGGCGTCGTCGGCGTCGGCGACGGGCGAGAGAATCCCCGCGGAGACGTTCGGGTAGGACGAGCGGCCGACGAAGACGGAGGGCGCGGTGGCGCCGTAGAGCGAGTCGCCCTGTTTGACGGCCTCGAAGGACGCGCGCGCGTCGTCGAGGTAGTCCGTGATGGCGTAGGACTTCTCCTCGGCGAGCTTTCGGCGCTCGTACTCCTCGTCGGGGGCGAGCCCCTCGACGTACTCGTCGAGTCGCATCTATCCGGGATTGGGCCGGCGCGGGCTTAAGCGCACGGCCGCCGCGCCCGACCGGCCTGTTTGTTGTGAATGTGTGTAGCTATATACTCTAATTTTAAATCTCAACGTCCAATAGTTCTGCGAGAACATTTGGGTAATAGGTCTAATTTGATCTATATACGGATGAATGCCCGAAACCTATTTGGTGGTGTGGGCTAGAGTAGCAGTCGAAGGCCGATGCACACGATAACCGACCTCACGTCGCGGCTGCTCGCCGACCCGACGGACCACCCGTACGAATGTGCGCTCTGCGGGCAGGGCTACGAGGCCCAGCGAGTCAACTGCCCGGCGTGCGGGTCGCTCGACGTCCGCGCCGCCTGAACACCCGCACGCCCTCCCCCACACCGCAGAACAGTACCCGCCTGCCCCCGCCGACACCGAACAGACGAGCGGGACCGCGCGTCGCCCGCCCTAGTCCGCGCGCGCCTGCCAGTCCCGCACCCGCTCCTCGCTGACGCCCTCCACGTCCGCCGCGAGCTCCTCCGGGTCCGCGTCCGCGAGGTCCGCCACGCTCTCCACGCCCGCGTCCGCGAGGCGCTCCTTCGTCTTCGGGCCGACGCCGTCCAGTTCGTCCAAGCCCTTCCGCGCGCGGTACTCCTCGTAGTTACAGATCGGACAGCCGAGCTCCCACGGCTCCCCGTCGCCGTCGTGGACGACGAGCTCGGGCAGGTCGTGCTCCTCGCAGTACTCGTCCGTGACCTCGATGTCGCCCCGCCGCGGGAGCGGGAGCGAGTACTCGCAGTCCGGATAGCGCGTACAGCCGACGAGCCGCGACCCCGACTGGAGCTTCCGAATCGCCAGCTCGCCGCCGTGCTCCTCCCCGCACTCCGGACACGGCCCGATGATGCGGTCCTCGGTCGCTTCCGCCTCCTCGGCCGCGCAGAGCGGGCAGCCGTGGACGAACGTGTTCCGGCCCGCGAGCATCTTCACCTCGTGGAGGCCGTGCTCCTCGCACTCGCTGTCCAGCACCACCGGCTCGCCCGTCGACGGGAGCGGGAGCGTGAACTGGCAGTCCGGATAGCCGTCACAGCCCACGAAGTACGAGCCGTGCCGGCTCCGCCGCACCAGGAGGTCGGAGCCGCACTCCGGGCACGGCCCGAGGCGCTTGTCCGCCTTCAGCGACTCCCGGAGGTGCTCGCCGATCTCCTCGCGCGACGCCGTCAGCTCCTCGAAGACGCGCTCTAAGAACTCGCGGGACTCCTCCGTCACCTCGTCCAGCGTCTTCTCGCCCTCCGCGATTGCCGTCATGTCCGCCTCCAACTGGGCGGTCATCTCCTCGGACACCACGAGGTCCGCGTGCTCCTCGACGGCCTCCACCACCGCCATCGCCAGCCGCGTCGGCCGCGGCGGGTCGCCCTCGATGTACCCCCGATCGTAGAGCTTCTCGATGGTGTTGTGTCGGGTGGAGTTGTGGACGATGACGCCGCCCTCGACGGCGAAGTTCGGCGCCGCCTCGTCGATGGTCAGATCGTAGACCGGGCCGTCGTAGTCGCGTTCCGTTACGTCGACGACCGTCGCCGTCGTGGGACGGCCGCGAAGCGTCGCGTACACCGACCCCTCGAAGCGCTCGGTCGAATACCGATACGTCCGATTGCCGTCGTGAGCGCGGTTACTCCCCTCGACGTGCCGCTCGACGTAGCCCTCGTCGTCGAGTTCGCCGAGCGTCGAGCGCACGACGGCGCTCGAAACGCCGAGTTCGTCCGCTAGCTCGAACGTCGTGAGCGGGCGTTCGGCGAGTAGTTCGAGACAGCGGGCCTTTCGCTCGGTGACGTCGTAGTGATGAAGCCGATCGAGGCCGCGATAGAACTTCCCGTCGGCCGACACCGGAACGACGTCGAGGAATCGCTCGAGGTTCCGCCGACCGCGCACGTAGAGTTTGTGCTGGTTCTCATTCAGCCGTGTCTCGATTCCGTGGTCCGCCAACATCGCCGCGACGCCGCGAAGTAGGTCGTGGTCCGTGTTCGAGACGAACGCCTTCCCCTCCGTGGAGATGTGCCCCTCGTCGTCGAAGAGCGCGCCGGCGAAGACGGGTTCGAGAGCGGTCGGGACGACGGGAGTACCGCCTTCACTGACGGTATCGAGCACGAACCGAACGATTCGTCCGACTGCACTCGGCAACTGGACCTGATAGCGCGTCTTGTGGTGCTCCTCCCGGGCGCCGAGGTCCGTGACGGTTGGCTCGATACCGAAGACGGACTCGACATCGCCCACGAACCGATCGATTAACCGCCGATCCGTGTTGTGATATCGGACGTCGACGGTGTTCTCGTCCTCGTCGTAGTGGATCGAGCCGTCGCCGAGCACGCACGCGACCAGCCGGGCGAGTTCGGGCGTCCACGTTAGCGGGAACGGATTGGTGAACGTCGCCCCGTAGTTCAACCCGTGTAGTTCGTCCGGACGGACCTCGAGTTCACCGAGGATCCAGACGGGAACGTCCATCTCGCCGCTCTCGTAGCGCGAGACCTGCGGGCGGTGCGTTCCGAGTCGGTCCGCGAGCGCCTGCTGGGGTTCTCCCGCCTCCTCGCGCGTCGTCGCGACGGCGTCGGCGCACCCTACGCCGTATAGCTTCGAGTCTTTGTCACAGCCTCCCGCGAAGGCGTCCCACGTCGCGACGGTGTCGTCGACGTCCGGAACCTCGTGGGTCGACGCCCGAGACGTCAGCAGCTCGTCGCCCGCTTCGAGCGCGACGAGCGGTTTGACGTCGACCTCTCCGTCGACGAGCGCGTAGACCGGATGGTCGCCGGTCGCGTCGAACGACCCGGCGTCCGTGGTCACGCGGAAGACGCGTTCGTCCTCGTCGAGCGGCCGCTCGCTCACGAGCGTCTGCTCGCGCTCGCCGAGACGCGCGTCCGTTTCGTCGAACGAGATAGTCGTCGGGCCGTCTTCGACGACCGCGATGTCGGTATCGCCGTCGGCCATCACGACGTCGCCGTCGTCGAAGACGTCAGCGATCGGTCGCCGTTCCACGTCCCCTGACTCGGTGCGAACGAGCACGCGAGTATCGCCGGACAGACACTTCGTCCCGATGCCCATCCCCTCCATGGTCTCGATGAGCCGCGACTGGCCGTATCTCCGCGGTGGTTGGGTCTGCTTCGCCTCGATGCGCGCGTCGGAGAGCGCGAGTTCCTCGCCCTCTTCGACGTCCGGGACGTAGTTCTCCTCCGTCCCGTAGTAGGGGTAGACCGCGTGGTAGCCCTCCGAGAGGAGGCGGCGGCCGTTCGCCTTCAGGCTCTCGCCGTCCGCCGCGGCGACCACGCGGAGGTGCTCCCACTCCGCGGGCGGCGCGAGCGTCGCGAAGAACCGCCGCACGACGAGTTCGTACACCTCCCACTCGTCCTCCGAGAGGTCGCCCCGCGCCGGGAGGTCCGGCGTCGGATGGATCGGCGGGTGGTCGGTCGTCTCCGTCTCCCCGCGCGTCGCCGTCCGATCGTCGAGTTCTTCGAGGAACTCGACGGACTCCGCGAACGCCGACTCCGCGGAGAGCGCGTCCAAGAGGTCGTCCGGGTCCAGGTCGTCCGGGTAGACGGTGTTGTCCGTGCGCGGATACGTGATGTAGCCCGCGGTGTAGAGGTCCTCCGCGATGCTCATCGCGCGCCCCGCGCCGTAGCCGAGCGATCCGGCCGCGCGGATGAACTGGGTCGTGTTGAACGGTGCGGGCGGGTCGTCCGACCGGGTGCGCCGCCGGACGGACTCCACGACGGCCGTCGCGGCCTCGCGGAGCACGTCGAACGCGGCCTCCGCGGCGTCCTCGTCCCAGACGCGCTCGTTCTCCGTGCCATCGTCGTCGAGGTAGAAGTACTGCGCCTCGAACGTCGCGTCGTCCTTCGCGAGGTCCGCGAACAGCTCCCAGTAGTCCTCCGGGTCGAACGCCTCTATCTCGCGCTCCTTGTCCACGATGAGCTTCAGCGTCGGGGACTGCACCCTGCCGACAGAAATGAAGTCGTCCCCGACCTGTCGGGCGGAGAGCGAGAGGAAGCGCGTGAGCGCCGCCCCCCAGACGAGGTCGACGATCTGACGCGCCTCCCCGGCGGCCGCGAGGTCGAAGTCGAGGTCGTCCGGGTCCGCGAACGCCGACGTCACCTCGTTCTCCGTGATGGAGGAGAAGCGCACCCGAGAGATCGGAACGTCCTCGTTCGCCTCGCGGACGAGTTCGTACGCCTCCTTCCCGATGAGCTCGCCCTCGCGGTCGTAGTCGGTCGCGACGACCGCCGAGTCCGCGTCCGCGGCGAGGCGCTGGAGGACGTTCACGATGGCCTCCTGCGTCGGCGTCTTCGTCACAGGCGCGTGCGCGAGCTCCGCTGGCTCGACGTCGCGCCAGTCGCTGTACTCCGGCGGGAAGTCCACGCCGACGACGTGCCCCGACAGGCCGACGCAGCGTCGACCCCCCCACGCGTAGACGTTGACGCCCCCGGTCCGCTCGACGGACGCGCCGCCCTCGCTGAGGATGTCCGCGATGCGGCGAGCGGCGTTGTCCTTCTCGGTGATGATGAGTTCCACGTATCGTTCCTCCGCCTCGCGGCGGTCGTTACCTCACGTAGGCCCGACGACCCCCTAAAGGCTTTCGGGGCCGAAAACGGCGTTTTCGCGCGCCTGAGGGCCTGTGCGTGCGCGTCGCGCTCCCACGAGGGCGCGGGTGCGGGCGCCGGGAGGCGAGCGCACGCGCGAGGACTCCGCGAGGGGGTGGATACTTGGTCCCCGAGCGTAACCCCACGCGTATGGCACTTCCGACCCGACGCTTCGGCTATCTCGGCGCGTTCCTCCTCGTGCTCACCGTCCTCTTCGTCGCCGTCTTCGGCACCCCGTCGCTCGCCGGGACGAGCGGCGCCCGCCTCGTCGCGTTCGCGCTCGCGGGCGCCCTCGAAGTCCTCGGCGGGTTCGAGAACCCGCTCCAGGAGCGCGTCGGCGCGATACGACTCGTCGGCGCCGGCCACGTCCTCCTCGGCGTCGCGATGCTCGTCGCCGCCGTCGCCGAACCCAGTCTCGCCTTCCGCGCCGTCTTCGTCCTCAGCGGCCTCGTCGTCGGTGGCATCGGCGTCGACTACCTCCTCGGCCTCGGCTACGCCGCCCGCCCGGAGTGAGCCTCACGGAGCGGTTCGCCGCGCTCGCCCGCCCGATAGAGGACCGGGTCGCGAACCCGCTCGTCGAACGCGCGCTCACCTCCCCCCTCCACCCGCTGCTCTCGTGGCACGTCGTCCTCCTCGACTACGCGGGCCGCCGGTCGGGCCGGCGCTACCGGACGCCCGTCCTCTACTGGCCGGATACTAGTGGACTCGTGCTCGTCACGCCGCGCGAAGAGACCGTCTGGTGGACGAACTTCCGCACTCCCTACGGCTGTCGTGTCCGCCTGCGCGGGACGTGGCGGGACGCCACCGCCGTCGTCGACGACGACCCGGCGGCCGTCCGCGCGCACGTCGCACGGGTCGCTCGGCTCCCCCGCCGCCTCACGCGAGGGCGCTGGCCGCCCGACGACGCGCTCGACTCGCTCGCGGACGAACTCGCGCTCGTGCGCGTCTCGCTCGACTAGAAGCCGTACGAACGCTTTTCTGCCGTCCGGTCGAACGCGTCCGCGTGGCCCTCGACGCCCGCTACTTCGGCTATCTCGGCGTCCTCCTGCTCGCGCTCGTCGGCCTGCTCCTCGCCGTCTTCGGCCTCGGAGCGCTCCACGGCGTCGCCGCCGTCCAACTCGCCCTGCTGGTCGTCGCCGGCCTCTGCGGCGTCGCCGCCGGCTTCGCGAACCCGCTCCGCGAGCGCGTCGGGGCGCCTCCGCTCGTCGGCCTCGCCGACGTCTCGCTCGGCGCGTCGATGGCCGTCAGCGCCCTCACCGTCACGGACGTCCTCGCCCTCCGCGCCCTCTTCGTCCTCGGCGGCCTCTTCATCGCCCTGCTCGGTGCCAACTACCTCCTCCGCGGGCGGCTCTTCGAAGTGGAACTCCCCGCCTAGTCGAGGCGCTCGCGCAGCAGTTCGTTCACCTGGCCGGGGTCGGCGCTCCCGCCGGTCTTCCCCATCACCTGGCCGACGAGGAAGTTGATGGCGCCCTCGTCGCCGTCCTCGTAGTCCGCGACGGCCTCCGGGTTCTCCTCGATGGCTTCCTCGACGGCCTGCGCGACTTCGTCGCCGCTCGTCTTCCCGAGGCCCTCGGCCTCGACGACGTCGTCCGGGCGCGCGCCCTCGTCGAGCATCTCGCGGAGCACGACCTCTCGCGCGTTCTTCTCCGTTATCTCGTCGCCCGCGACGAGTTCGACGAGGCGCGCGAACTCGTCGAAGCGCCCTTCGAGGTCCGTCACCGCCATGTCCCGATAGTTCAGTTCGCCGAGGAGGTTGTCCGCGACCCACGTCGCCGCGAGGCCGGGGTCGTACTCGTCCGCGATGCCCTCGAAGAAGTCCGCGACTTCCTTCGTGGACGTGAGCTTACTCGCCGCCTCCTCCGAGAGGCCGTACTCGTCCTGGAAGCGCTCGCGGCGCGCGTCCGGGAGTTCGGGGATGTCGAGTTTCTCCTTCCAGTCCGAGACTTCGAGGGGCGGCAGGTCGGCCTCGCGGAAGTATCGGTAGTCCTTCTCCGCCTCCTTCGAGCGCATCGAGACGGTGATTCCCCGACTCTCGTCCCAGTGGCGGGTCTCCTGTTCGACCTCGCGCCCGCGCTGGATGGCGTTTCGCTGGCGCGTGACCTCGTACGCGAGCGCCTGCTGGGCGCCCTTGTGACTGGAGATGTTCTTCACCTCCGTCCGGTTCGCCTCGGCGAGGACGGCGTCGTCCACGTCGCCGTCGAGGTCCGACTCGGGCACCATCGAGATGTTCGCGTCCACGCGGAGACTGCCGTCGCGCTGGCTGTCGTAGATACCGAGGTATTCGAGGACTTCTTCGAGTTTCGCGAGGAACGCCCGCGTCTCGTCGGGCGAGCGGAAGTCGGGTTCGGTGACGATCTCGACCAGCGGCGTGCCCGCGCGGTTGTAGTCGACCTTCGTGTAGTCCGCGGTGTCGATGCTGCCGCCGACGTGCTGTAGGCTCCCCGGGTCCTCTTCGAGGTGGGCGCGCGTGATGCCGATGTCGCGGCGCGCGTCCTCGACGCGCACCTCCAGTTCGCCGTTCTGACATATCGGCGCGTCGTACTGGGTGAGCTGGAACCCCTTCGGGAGGTCGGGGTAGAAGTAGTTCTTCCGGTGGAAGCGCGTTCGCTCCGGGATGTCCGCGTGGAGCGCCTTCCCGAGGCGGACCGCCGCCTCCACGGCGCCCTCGTTCAGCACCGGGAGCGCGCCCGGGAGACCGAGGCACGTCGGGCACGTGTGCGTGTTCGGCTCCGCCCCCGCGGTGTCGGTCGAACACCCGCAGAAGATCTTGGTGTCCGTCTCGAGTTGCACGTGGACCTCCAGTCCGATGACGGCGGCGAGGTCCTCCGTGGCGGCCTGCGTGCTCATTTGGCGAGGTTTCGACGCGCGGGCGCTTAGGCGTAACGAACGCTCCCGTTCGCGGCCCCGGAGCGGGCGCGTCGGCCCCGTTCGCCCGCCCCGATTCGTGCGCCGCGCGTCAGACGCGCGACCGACGCAGGCTTATGGTTCGCGAGAGTCTGTCATCCTGGTATGAGCGACGACGACCGCGTGGCGGCGCTGGAGAGCACGGTCACCGAACTCGAAGCGACCGTTCGGGGCCTCACCGAGGAGCTCGTGGACGCGAACGAGCGCATCCGCGAACTCGAGGCGAAGCACGGCCTCCACGAACCCGCGAGCGGGGAGTCCGCGTCGGCGTCGCAGAGCGCGTCCGAGTCCTCGGAGTCCGCGCCCGAACCCGCCGACGACGCGGCCGCGGCGGACGGCGACGGAGTTAAAGGCGACGACGGCGAGAGTACCACGGACGAGGAGTCGGAGCTCGACGACATCATCGTCGCCTGACTCCGGTCAGACCCCTAGATGTACATCGACGAGATCGTCCTCGAGAACTTCAAGAGCTTCGGACGCACGACCCGCATCCCGTTCTACGAGGACTTCACGACCATCAGCGGCCCGAACGGCAGCGGGAAGTCGAACATCATCGACGCCGTGCTGTTCGCGCTCGGCCTCGCGCGCACCCGCGGGATGCGCGCCGAGAAGCTCACGGACCTCATCTACAACCCGAGCCACGACGGCGCGGACGACGCCGCGGGCCCGCGCGAGGCGAGCGTCGAAGTCGTCCTCGACAACGAGGACGGCGCGCTCTCCCGCGCGCAGGTCGTGAACGCCGCCGGGAGCGAGCAGGTCGGCGACGTCGAGACCATCAGCGTGAAGCGCCGCGTGAAGCGCACCGAGGACAACTACTACTCCTACTACTACCTGAACGGTCGCTCGGTGAACCTCTCGGACGTCCAGGACCTCCTCGCGCAGGCGGGCGTCACCCCCGAGGGCTACAACGTCGTGATGCAGGGCGACGTCACCGGCATCATCAACATGACCGCGGGCGAGCGCCGCGAGATCATCGACGAGATAGCGGGCGTCGCGGAGTTCGACGCGAAGAAGGCGGACGCCTACGACGAACTCGACGTCGTCGAGGACCGCATCGAGGAGGCCGACCTCCGCATCGAGGAGAAGCGCGACCGCTTAGCGCAGCTCGCGGACGAACGCGAGACCGCCCTGGAGTACCAGGGCCTGAAGGAGGAGAAGTCCGAGTACGAGTCGTATCGGAAGGCCGCGGAACTGGAGGAGACGCGCGCCGACCTCGAGAACACCGAAGCGGACGTCGCCGAGCGCGAGGCCGAGCTCGAATCGCTCCGCGAGGAGCTCGACACCCGCCGCGGGCGCGTCGAGCGCCTGCAGGAGGACCTCGACGAGCTGAACGCGGAGATAGAGCGCAAGGGCGAGGACGAACAGCTCGCCATCAAGCGCGAAATCGAGGAGGTCAAGGGCGAGATCAGCCGGCTGGAGGACGCGGTCGAGTCGGCCGAGGAGCGCCGCGAGCGCGCGGAGAACGAGCGCCGCGAGGCGTTCGTCGCCATCGACCGGAAGCAGGAGGAACTCGACGAGGTCGAGGCGGACATCCGCGAGCTGAAAGTCGAGAAAGCGTCGGTGAAGGCGGACGTGCAGTCGAAGAAGGCGGACCTCGCGGACGTCGAGGAGCGCATCGACTCCGTGGACACGGAGTTCGACGAGCTCAAATCCGCGCTGCAGGAGAAGAAGGACGCGCTCGAAGCGGCGAAGAGCGAGCGCAACGACCTCCAGCGCGAGAAGGACCGCCTCCTCGACGAGGCGCGTCGGCGCTCGAACGAGGTCAGCGAGGCCGAGGAGGACCTGGAGGCGGCGAAGGCCGACCTCCCCGAGTTCGACCGGAGACTCGACGACTTACGCGACGAACTGGAGAAGGCGGAGGCGAACCGCGAACAGATCGCGGACGTCGTCGACGACCTGAAGGCGGAGAAGCGCGCCCACCAGGACGACCTGGACGAGGTGGAGGACGACCTGCAGGCCGCCCAGGAGGAGTACGCGCGACTGGAGGCGAACGCCGAGCAGTCCGGGGACTCCTCGTACGGGCGCGCGGTCTCCACGATTCTGAACGCCGGGAAGGAGGGCGTGCACGGCACCGTCGCGCAACTCGGCGGCGTCGCGGGCGAGTACGCGACGGCGGCGGAGACGGCGGCGGGCGGCCGAATGGCGCACGTCGTCGTGGACGACGACGGCGTCGGCCAGGACTGCATCGAGTTCCTGAAGTCGCGGAACGCGGGCCGCGCGACGTTCCTCCCGATCACGGAGATGCAGCACCGCTCGCTCCCGCGCGAACCGGACGTCCCCGGCGTCGTCGGGTTCGCGTTCGACCTCGTGGACTTCGACGAGCGCTACGCGCCCGTCTTCTCGTACGTCCTCGGGGACACGCTCGTCGTCGAGGACATGGCGACGGCGCGCGACCTGATGGGTGACTTCCGACTCGTCACCCTCGACGGCGACCTCGTGGAGAAGTCCGGCGCGATGACGGGCGGCAGTCGCTCCGGCTCCCGGTACTCGTTCTCGAAGTCCGGGGAGGGCCAACTGGAGCGCGTCGCCGCGCGGATCAACGAGTTGGAGGACGAGCGGCAGTCGCTCCGCGAGGACATCCGCGCGGTCGAGGAGCGCCTCGACGGCGCGCGCGACCGGAAGTCGGACGCGGCGGACGCGGTCCGCTCCCTGGAGAGCGACATCGAGCGCGTCGAGGCGGAGAAGGAGGACGCGGAGACGCGCATCGCGGACCTCGAAGAGCGCATCGCGGACCTCGAATCGGAGCGCGAGGACGTCGACGAGCGGATGGGCGAACTCGACGAGGAGATAGACGCGAAGAACGCCGAGATCGAATCCGTCGAGGCGGAGATCGAAGAGCTAGAGGCCGAACTCGCCGACTCGGAGATTCCCGCGCTCACCGCGGAGAAAGAGGAGATCCAGGGAGATATCGACGACCTGAACGAACAGCTCTCCTCGCTGGACGCGGAACTGAACGAACTCCAACTCCAACAGCAGTACGCGGAGAACGAGATAGAGGACCTCCACGACGACGTGGAGGACGCGCAGAACACGAAGGCCGAGCAGGCCGAGCGCGTCGAGGAGCTAGAGGCGGAGATAGCCGAGCAGGAGGACGTCTTGGCGGAGAAGCGCGAGGCGGTCGAGGACCTGGAGGACGAACTCGCGGACCTCAAGAGCGAGCGCGCGGACCTGAAGGACGACCTCGCGGACGCGCAACGCGAGCGCGACGAGAAACAGCAGGAGGTCGAGTCGGTCGAGAACCGCCTGGAGAGCCTGCGGCGGGCGGCCGAACGCCTGCGCGCGGACGTCGACGAACTGGAGGACGCGGTCGGCGACTACGACGTCGAGGACATCCCGGACCTCGACGAGGTCGAGGAGAACGTCCGGCGCCTCGAACGCCAGATGGAGTCCCTGGAGCCGGTGAACATGCTCGCCATCGAGGAGTACGACGAGGTCGAAGCGGACCTCGACGACCTCACGGAGAAGCGCGCGACGCTCGTGGAGGAGGCGGACGGCATCCGCGAGCGCATCGAGAGCTACGAGACGCAGAAGAAGGAGACGTTCATGGACGCCTACGAGGCCATCGACGGGCACTTCCAGCGCATCTTCTCGCGGCTCTCCGCCGGCTCCGGCGAACTCGTCCTCGAAGACCCGGAAGACCCCTTCGAGGGCGGGCTGACGATGAAGGCCCAGCCGGCGGACAAGCCCGTGCAGCGCCTAGATGCGATGAGCGGCGGGGAGAAGTCGCTGACCGCGCTCGCGTTCATCTTCGCGATTCAGCGGCACAACCCCGCGCCGTTCTACGCGCTGGACGAGGTGGACGCGTTCCTCGACGCGGTGAACGCCGAGCGCGTCGGCGAACTCGTGGACGAACTCGCCTCCGACGCCCAGTTCGTCGTCGTCAGCCACCGCTCGGCGATGCTCGAACGCTCCGAGCGCGCCATCGGCGTGACGATGCAGGGCGACAACGTGAGCACGGTGACGGGCATCGACCTGACGGGGGAGGGGGTGCCCGCGGATGACTGAGGAGACGCCGGAGTCGCCGGAGGCGGCTCCCGGGGTCTCCGGACCGGCGAGCGGGGAGCAACGCGACCCGCGAGTCACGCGGTCGAGCGAAGCGAGACCGCGAAGAGAGCGAGCGGGGAGGGACGACCCGCGAGCCACGCGGCTTCGCGCTGACGGCGGGAATCCGGAGGACGCGTTCACGCTCGCGGATCGGTCGGGGGGGTCGGATCTGGAGTTCCCGGGGGCGGAGGCGGACGAGGAGGAGCCTGAGGAGCCGGCGGGCGACGAGGAGGACGAGGTGGAGCCGGTCGAGTTGCTCGTGCAGTTGGCGAAGGAGGGCGACATCGAGCCGTGGGATATCGACATCGTGGAGGTGACGGACGCGTTCCTCTCGAGGCTGGACGAGGCGGATCTGCGGACGTCGGGGCGGGCGTTGTTCTACGCGTCGGTGTTGTTGCGGATGAAGTCGGACGCGCTCTTGGAGCCGGACGAACCCGAGGAAGAGGAGGAGGAGTGGGACGATTGGGAGCCGGGGATGGAGGCGCCGCCGGAGGCGGCGGGCGCGGATCCGATAGCGGCGCTGGAGGACGAGATGGATCGTCGTCTGGAGCGGAAGCCCCAGCGGGGAACGCCGGAGACGCTGGACGAACTGGTGCGCTCGCTCCGGGCGGCGGAGCGGGATTCAGCGTGGAAGGAGTCCCGGACGTACGACACGTCGTCGAGCCCGCAGGGGTTCCAGCGCGGGGTGCAGGAGCTGGATTATCGCTCGGGCGACGACCTGCGGATGGACGACGAGCCGACGGAGGCGGACGTCACGGGGACGGCGCACTCGGAGGACATCGAGTCGGTGATCGCGGACGTGGAGGCGGTTCTGGAGCGCCAGTACGGCGAGGGCCGCGAGGAGGTGTTGTTCGCGGAGGTGTCGGACGCGGGGCCGTCGACGGTGGAGGCGTTCCTCGCGGTGCTCTTCCTCGCGCACCGGGGACGGCTTCGCGTGGAGCAGGACGACCTGTTCGGCGACCTCTGGCTGGTGGACGCTTAGGCGAGTCGCCAGGCGTCGTCGTCGACGCGTTCGAGGACGTCGCGGCGCTCCATCTCGGCGAGGACTTCGTCGAGGCGGTCTGGTTGGGCTATCTCCATCTCGATGCGCTGAATGTCGTGGTGGTCGGCGAGGATGCGCCGGATCTCGTCGCGGCCGTAGGGGCCGTCGTCTTCGCGTTCCATCGCGCCGCTGACGAGGTCGATCATGTCCTCGATGAAGTTCCACGGGTAGACGACCCACGCCCACTCGTCGAGGCGTTCGCCGACGAAGTCGGGTTGGAATTCGCTGGTGCCGAGGAGTTGGAGGGTGGCGGTGCGGACGGTGTCGGCGCCGCGGTCGGTGACGTACTCGTGGGCGCGTTCGATGGAGCCGCCGGTGTCGGCGATGTCGTCGATGACGAGGACGTCCTTGCCTTCGACGGAGCCTTCGGGCATGGGGTAGCGGACTTCGGGGTCGCCGCTCTTCTCGGCGGTGCCGACGTAGTGTTCCATCTTGAGGCTGGTGAGGTCGTCGAGGCCGAGGAAGTCGCAGAGGCAGCGGCCGGCGAACCAGCCGCCGCGGGCGAGGGCGACGACGACGTCGGGTTCGAACTCGTCGTCGACGATCTGGTGGGAGACGTCGCGGCAGAGGCCGTAGATGTACTCCCAGTTGGTGATGGTGCAGGTGAAGTCGTCCGGGAGGCCGGTCATGGTGGTGGCTTGGGCGGGCCGCGCGGTTAAGTGACCGGGAACGACCGCCCGAATCTAACCGGAACAATTATTACATTCGAGTACGTGGTAGTGTTCGGAAGGAGTGTGTGTTAATGAGTGTCACAGAACGTGCGGGTGAGTGGACCCTGGACGAGAAGGAGACGGGCGTCTTCCTCGTCAAGCGCCGCGGCCACCTGCAGGCGAAGGTGGTAACGATGGAGAGCGACCCCAGCGACGCAATCGAGTACCTCCTCGACGGCGGCGTCGCGGACGTCATCGAGGTCGAATCCCCCGAGGACGCCTACGAGCGCTTCCATCGCATCCGTACCGGCGCCCGCTGACGCGAAGGCGAGCGTTCAACTGGGCGGCGCGCGTCACCCCGCGCGTGCAGTCTACTCGCGCCCTCCTCGTGGACGCGTTCACGGATCGCCCGCTCGACGGCAACGCCGCCGGCGTCGTCCCGGACGCCGACGCCCTCGACGACGACCAGATGCAGGCCGTCGCGCGCGAACTCGGCGCGAGCGAGACGGCGTTCTTCACCGAGAGCGACGACGCGGAGCGACGCGTGCGCTACTTCACGCCGACCACCGAAGTCGACCTCTGCGGGCACGCGACGATAGCGGGCCACGCCCACCTCGCCGCGGACGGCCGCATCGACGCCGGAACGCACACCATCGAGACGAACGTCGGCGTCCTCGACGTCGACGTCGACTCCGACGGGATGGTCTGGATGACCCAGCGCGCCCCCGACGTGCGCCGCGAGTCGCTCGACGCGTCACGGGTCGCGGACGCCCTCGCCGTCCCCGAGGCCGCGTTCGTCGACGACCTGCCGTTCGCCGTCGCCGACACCGGCCTCCCGTTCCTCGTCGTCGGCCTCGACTACCTCAGCGCCCTCGGGGACGCGGACCCGGACGACGAACTACTCGCTGGACTCTGCGAGGACGCCGACGCCGCGGGCGTCTACGCGTTCACGTTCGACACGCTCGGCGCGGAGACGACCCTGCACGGTCGGGCGTTCTGCGCGCCGGTCGGCATCCACGAGGACCCGGTGACCGGCACCGCGTCGGGCGCGGTTGGCGCGTACCTCGACCACGTCGACGCGTTCGGCGGCGAGTTCCCGGACCCGCTGGTCTGCGAGCAGGGCCACTACGTCGATAGGCCGGGCGAAGTCCGGGTGCGCGTCGCGGGCGAGACGGTCCGCGTCGGCGGGCGGGCGGTGCGCGCGTTCGACGGCGAAATCGTCGTCCCCGACTCGGAGGACGACGACATCATCGAGGCCTGACTAGTCCTCGTTCATGTCGACGTACTGCTTCTCGGGCTTGAGCTCGCGGACCTCGCGCTTCACGGTCTGGACCTCGTGCTGGACGTCCGAGATGCGGTCGTCGACGACGCTCGCGATGTCGCTCTTGACGTGCTCGGTGTCGTACGTGTCGGCGAGCTGTTCCTCCATCGCCCCGGTGAGGGTGCGGTAGAGCGCCCACGCCTTCCCGGCGCGGTAGACGGCGGCGCCGAGGACGAGGAGGACGAGGCCGGCGGCGCTCGCGGCCGTCGGGACGGGGACGGTGACGCCCTGCACGGCCGTCTGCGTGGCGTTCGCGACTGCGACGTAGACCCCGCCGAGGGCGAGGAGCGCGCCGACGATGGCGAAGAGGAGCGTCCAGCCGAAGTACGAGCCAGCCCAGCGAAGCGAGCGTTTCGCGTCCATGCCGGGAGGCTGTCGGGCCAGCGGCTAAAAACCCACCGTACCGCGCGGGGCGCGCGCCGTCGTGCGGCCGAACTGACCGGTCGGCCATCGCCCACCGCCCGGCCGTCGTGTATTAACTCGATGCCGTGTACAGGATTCTGCTCCGGTCGTCTCCGAAACGCCTATTTCTCACGGTTTTGTCTGTCCGACTGCCTCATGCCAGTACGTTGGCTCGCAGATATCAGCGCCGAGGACGTTTCGAGCGTCGGCGGCAAGGGCGCCTCGCTCGGGGAGCTCGCGAACGCCGGCCTGCCCGTGCCATCGGCGTTCGTCGTGACCGCGGACACCTACCGGACGTTCCTCGAAACGTCCGGCGTCGCCGACAGCCTCTCGGACGTCCTCGACGTGGACCCCGAGGACTCCGCCGCGCTCGCCGACGCGGCGGACCGGGCCCAGGAGCTCATCCTGGACGCCGACCTGCCCGAGGACGTCCGGGAGACGGTGCTCGCCACCTACGACGACTTCGGCGACGACCCGTTCGTCGCGGTCCGCTCCTCCGCGACGGCCGAGGACTTGCCCGACGCGAGCTTCGCCGGCCAGCAGGAGACGTTCCTGAACGTCACCCGCGACGGCCTCCTCACGGCCGTCAAGGAGTGCTGGGCGTCCCTCTTCACCCAGCGCGCCATCTACTATCGGGAGAAACAGGGCTTCGACCACGACGTCGTCGACATCGCCGTCGTCGTCCAGCGCATGGTCGACTCGGAGAAGTCCGGCGTCATGTTCACCAGCCACCCCTCCACGGGCGCAGCCACCACCATCATCGAGGCCGCGTGGGGCCTCGGTGAGGGCGTCGTCTCCGGCAGCGTCTCCCCCGACAACTACGTCGTCGACCGCGAGACGCGCGACGTGACGGACGTCACCGTCGCCGAGAAGAAGACGCTCGTCGAGCGCGACCAGGAGAGCGGCGAGACCGTCGAGCGCGACGTCGACCCCGAGCGCCGCGAGGAGCGCGTGCTCTCGGACGCCGAGATAGACGAACTCCTCACGCTCGGTGAGCGCGTCGAAGACCACTACGGGGCCCCGCAGGACGTCGAGTGGGCCATCGCGGGCGGCGAAGTCTACATGCTCCAGTCCCGCCCCATCACCACCATCGACGAGAACTCCGATGGTGCGAGCGACGCGGAGAGCGACGGCGAGACGCTCGTCACTGGCCACGGCGGCAGTCCGGGCATCGCCTCCGGGCCGGTCCGCATCGTCGAGAGCCTCGACGAACTCGACAAGGTCGGCGCGGGCGACATCATCGTCACGGCGATGACGACGCCCGACATGGTGCCGGCGATGAAGCGCGCCGCGGGCATCGTCACGGACGAGGGCGGGATGACGAGTCACGCCGCCATCGTCTCGCGCGAACTCGGCGTCCCCGCCGTCCTCGGCACCGGGAACGCCACCACCGTGCTCAGCGACGAACAACCGATCACCATCAACGGCGACCGCGGCACCGTCGAGGCCGGCCTCGCGGAGGAGGACGAGGAGCGCGAACCCGTCGAGGACGCGCGCCCCACCACCCCCGTGAAGCCCATGACCGCGACGGAAGTCAAGGTGAACGTCTCGTTCCCGGAGGCCGCCGAGCGCGCCGCCGCGACGGGCGCGGACGGCGTCGGCCTCCTGCGCATGGAGCACATGGTGCTCGGGACGAACCTCACCCCGCGCCGGTACGTCGAGAAGCACGGGCCGGAGGAGTACACGAACGCGCTCGTCGAGGAACTCCGCCCGGCCGTGGACGAGTTCTACCCGCGGCCAGTGCGCGTGCGGACGCTGGACGCGCCGACCGACGAGTTCCGCGAACTCGAAGGCGGCATGGACGAACCGCACGAGCACAACCCGATGCTCGGCTATCGGGGCCTGCGGCGCTCGCTCGACGAACCGGAGCTGTTCGAACTCGAACTGCGGGCGTTCACCCGTCTCTACGAGATGGGGTACGACAACGTCGAGGTGATGTTCCCGCTCGTGACGGACGGCGAGGACGCCGCGATGGCGCGGGACGCGCTCGCGAACGCCGGCGTGGACGTCGAGAAGCGGCGGTGGGGCGTGATGATCGAGACGCCCGCCGCCGCGCTCTGCGTGAACGAACTGTGTGATGCGGGCGCGGACTTCGTCTCCTTCGGGACGAACGATCTCACGCAGTACACGCTCGCCATCGACCGGAACAACGAACTCGTCACGGACCGCTACGACGAACTCCACCCGAGCGTGCTGTCGCTCATCGCGGACGTCATCGAGACGTGCCGCGAGCGGGGCGTCGACACGTCCATCTGCGGGCAGGCCGCCTCGAAGCCGGAGATGGTGGACTTCCTCGTCGAGCAGGGTATCTCCTCCATCTCCCCGAACGTCGACGCCGTGCGCGACGTCCAGCACGAAGCCAAGCGCGTCGAACAGCGCCTCCTCCTCGACTCGGTGCGCTAGCGGCCGAGTCGAACGGAACCGCTTAACCGCGCGCGGAGACACGAACGACTATGGACGTATCGCCGCAGGCGTTCGACCGCGTGCTCTCCTCGATGTGCACGCGACCGCACCCGGCCGCCCGGGACGCCGCCGAGCGATTCCTCGCGGACAACCCCGGCGACCCCGCGACATATCCCGACATCGCCGCCCTCGAAGAGCGCGTCGTCGACGCCCTCGGTGACCTCACCGGCCTCGACGACCCCTCCGGCTACGTCGCGAGCGGCGGCACCGAAGCGAACGTGCAGGCCGTCCGCGCCGCCCGCGACCTCTCCGAGACCCACTCGCCGAACGTCGTCGCGCCGACGAGCGCGCACTTCTCCTTCAACAAGGCCGCCGACCTCCTCGGCGTCGAACTTCGCCTCGCGCCCGTCGACGACGACCACCGCGCCGACCCGGACGCCGTCGCCGCCGCCGTCGACGACGACACCGCCCTCGTCGTCGGCGTCGCCGGCAGCACCGAGTTCGGCCGCGTCGACCCCCTGAACGACCTCGCCGCCGTCGCCGCGGACGCGGACGCGCGCTTCCACGTCGACGCCGCGTGGGGCGGCTTCCACCTCCCGTTCACCGACCACGACTGGCACTTCGGGGACCTCCCCGCGGACACGCTCACCATCGACCCGCACAAGGTCGGGCGCGCCCCCATCCCCGCCGGCGGCTTCCTCGCGCGCGACGACGCGACGCTCGACGCCCTCGCCGTCGAGACACCGTACCTCGAAACGACCGCACAGGCCACCCTCACCGGCACCCGCAGCGGCGCGGGCGTCGCGGGCGCGCACGCCGCCATCGACGCGCAGTGGCCGGACGGCTACCGCGAGAACCACGAGCGCGCGAGCGCGAACGCCGCGTTCCTCGCGGACGCCCTCGCGGACCGCGGCTACGACGTCGTCGCCCCCGAACTCCCCCTCGTCGCGTTCGCCCTCCCCGACCCCGAGTTCGACGCGGCGCGCGACGCCGGCTGGCGCCTCTCCCGCACCGGGAGCGGCGAAGCCCGCGTCGTCTGCATGCCCCACGTCACCCGCGAGATGCTCGAATCGTTCGTCGAAACCCTCGACGCCGCCCGCGTCAGCGCGTAGATGCTCGGAGAACTCGCCGCCGTCGCGCCGCTCGCCGCGGAGGCGGACGCGCTCGCGACGGCCGCCCCGCTCGGAGCCGACCTCGCCGGCGAACTCGCCGCGAGCGCCGCTCCCCGTTCCGCGGCGGCCGGCCTCGCCGGCCTCCGCGAGCTCGCGGCTGCCGTCGCTCGTCGTTCGGCGCACCCCGACTTCGTCGGGCTGCGCCGGCTCGTCGAGCACGCCGCGGGCCCGATGGCGCTCCTCGTCGTCTTCGTCTACTCCGTGCTCATCGCCGTCGCGCTCCCGCTCCCGAGCGAGGTGGTGCTCGTCCCCGCCGCCACCCTCGACCTCGGGTTCAGCTATCCCGTCCAGCTCGCGCTCGTGATGGTCGCGAGCGGCCTCGGGAAGGCGCTCGGAAGCGTCGTCGCGCTCGTCATCGGCCACGGCGCGAGCCACTCCGGACCGGTCGTCCGCCTCCTTCGCCGCCTCGGCTACGACCCGCTCGCGTGGTCGAAGACCCGCACCGTCGAACTCGTCCAAGAGTACGGCTACGTCGGCCTCGCGCTCGCGCTCTGCGTCCCCGGCTTCCCCGACACCATCTCCATCTACGCGTTCAGCGTCGTCGAGAGCGACTACGTGAAGTTCGCGCTCGCGACGTTCGCCGGGAGCGTCGGCCGCCTCGTCGTCACCGTCGCGCTCGTCGACGGCGCGCTCGCCGTCCTCTAGACCGGCGTCGTGCCCTTCGGCGGCGTCGTGGTCCGGGACTGACCGGTACTCGCAGAATCAGATGGAGGTGCGTTACTCGTCGTCGTCGCGCATCTCGGCGAGACGGTCCACGAGTTCGGCGTTCGAGGCGCCGGCGTCGACGCTCACGGAGCCGTCGTGCTCGTTCTCGTGGACGTTCACGGCGTCCTCGTCGTCGTAGTCGGTGTCGGCGTCCGCGTTCTCCTGCTCGGACTCGTCGTAGCTTCCGAATCCCATACGCTCCCGTCGATTCGCGCACGGAAAGACCATCCGACCGACGCCCCCGCGTGCGATTACTCGCCACGGGACTCGGTCGCGTGTCACCGCACCGCGACCTGCCAGTCGGCCGGGTCGCGCAGGTCCAGCGCGCCGAAGCCGAACCCCGCGTCGTCGCCGAGCGGGTTGACGAAGACCGTGTCCTCGTCCTCGGTGAACCGCGCGAGCAGGGGGTTCGCGGTGCCGTGGAAGCCGAACCATCCGCGGACGCGCGCGGGGAGCAAGTGCTCGTAGACGAGGCCGGAGACGATCAGGACGGCGGCGTCCGCGTGCGCGTCGACGGCGGCGGCGAGGAGCGCGGTGAACGCGCCGGTGTGCTCGTTTCCGTCCGGGAGCGGGACGGCGTCGAAGAGCCAGCGCGTCTCCGGGTCGGACTCCGCGCGGCGCTGGACGACGAGCGCGGCCGCCGGGCCGTCGCCGTCGCGGGCGACGTACGTCTCGTGCTCCCAGCCCGGGTGGCCGTCGAGCCACCGGTAGAGCGCGGGTTCGCGCCGCAGGTGGAGGCGCGCCGGCGGGTCGCGCTCGTAGAGGTCGGCGAGCAGGTCCGCGGGGAGGCCGTCGCGGGACGCGACGCGATAGCCGCCCGTCGCGGGGCGCGCGAGAGCGCGGACGCGATGGTAGCCCGCGATAGCCCGGTCGGCGAGCGGCGCGGCGAGGCCGCCGACGCGCGGCCCGAGGCGTTCGCGGACGAACCGGCCGGGGCGCTGGACGCGCAGGTACCGTTCCGGGCCCGCGCCGACTTCGGTGAACCCCATCTTCCGGTAGCCCGGCGCGGACTTCGCGTTCCCGAAGTTCAGCGTGAACGCGGCGTCGTCCGCGTGCGCGTCGACGACGCGCTCGGTCATCCGCGTGAACAGGCCGTTGCGCCGATGCTCGGGGTGGACCATCAGGTCGGAGAGGTGGAGGCCGACGGCGTCGGCGCCGCCGCCGCGGACGGGGAACGGGACGAACGGGCGCGCGCCGACGACCGATCCGTCCGCGGCGGCGACGACGAGCGCCGGCCCGTCGAGGTATGGCGTCGAGACGTGGTGGTCGACCCACGCCGGCGAGACGTCCGTCCCCCATATCCGCCGGTAGAGCGCGGCGACGGCCGCGGCGTCGCGCGCCTCGTACGGCCGGACGACGTACTCGTCCGCTTCGGTGTTCGCCACGTCCGAACGTCGTCGCGAACCCATTTCGTCAGTCGGCCCCTACGCGGGCGCTATGGGGCGCCTATCGCCTCGCAACGGCGTGGCTCGTCTGGTCCTGGTGGCGCGGGCAGACCACGGGATTTAGGCCGACACGGCACGCCCACTCACGTATGACGCACGAGGAGTTCCCGACGGAGAACCCGGCGGTCGTGACCTGCGGGCTCCCCTACGCGAACGGGGACCTGCACGTCGGCCACCTCCGGACGTACGTCAGCGGGGACGCGTTCAGTCGCGCGCTCCGCACGCTCGGCCAGCGCACGGCGTTCGTCTCCGGGTCCGATATGCACGGAACGCCCATCGCCGTGAACGCGGCGAAGGAGGGCGTGAGCCCCGAGGAGTTCGCGCTCCGCCACCACGAGCAGTACGAGGAGACGTTCCCGCGGTTCAACGTCGAGTTCGACAACTACGGGCAGACGCACGACGAGACGAACACCGACCTCACGAAGTCGTTCGTGCGGGCGTGGGAGGAGAACGACCACGTCTACGAGAAGGAGATTCAGATCGCCTACGACCCCGAGGCCGACCAGTGGCTCCCCGACCGCTACGTCGAGGGCGAGTGCCCCTACTGCGGCGAGCACGCCCGCGGCGACGAGTGCGACGAGGGGTGTCAGCGCCACCTCGAACCCGGCGAGATCGTCGACCCCGTCAGCACGCTCACCGGCAACCCCGCGGAGTACCGCGAGCGCGCGCACAAGTTCCTCCGCCTCTCCGACTTCCAGGAGTACCTGCAGGGGTTCATCAACCGACTCGAGGGGACGAACAACGCGAAGAACCAGCCCCGCGAGTGGATCGAGGGCGACCTGCAGGACCTCTGCATCACGCGCGACATGGACTGGGGGATCGACTACCCCGGATCGGGGTCCGAGGACCTCGTGCTCTACGTCTGGGTGGACGCCCCCATCGAGTACGTCGCGTCCACGAAACAGTACACGGAGCGCGTCGGTTCCGAGACCTACGACTGGGAGTCCGTCTGGAAGGACGGCGACTCGGAGATCGTTCACGTCATCGGCCGCGACATCATCCAGCACCACACGGTCTTCTGGCCGTCGATGCTCAAGGCCGCCGACTACAACGAACCGCGCGCCGTCTGCGCCACCGGGTTCGTGAACCTCGACGGACAGGCCTTCAGTACCTCCCGGAACCGCGCCATCTGGGCCGAGGAGTACCTCGATGAGGGCTTCCACCCGGACCTCCTGCGGTACTATCTCGCGACCGCCGCGGGCTTCGAGCGTGACGTGAACTTCTCGTGGGAGCGCTTCCAGGAGCGCGTGAACACCGAACTCGCGGACGTCGTCGGGAACTTCGTGAACCGCGCGCTCCTCTTCGCCGCGCGCAACTACGGCGGCACCCCGGACGCCGAGGTGACGGACGAGACGGAGGTCCGAATCGCCGAAGCGATGGACGACTACGAGGACGCGCTGAACGACTACGACCTCCGGAGCGCCGGCGAGACGGCCGTCGCCCTCGCGCGCTACGGGAACGAGTACATCCAGAACGAGGAACCGTGGAACCTCGACGCCGATGAGGCCGCGCCCGTCATCCGCGACTGCGTCCAGCTCGTCAAGGCCGTCAGCGTCCTCCTCTACCCGTTCACGCCCGAGAAGGCCGACCTCGCGTGGAGCCAACTCGACGCCCCCGGCAGCGTCGCGGACGCCACCATCGGCGACTGCCTGCAGGCCCCGCCGAACGCCTTCTCGGAGCCCGGCGAACCGCTCTTCGAGAAGATAGACGACGACCGCGTCGCCGAACTGAACGCGAAACTGGAGGCGCGAATCGAAGAAGCCAGTAGCGACGACGACGAGAGCGAGAACGTGAGCGACGCCACCGACACCGACCTCGAACCGCTCGCGGACGAACGCGTCGGCTTCGAGGACTTCCAGGCGCTCGACCTCCGCGTCGGGCGCGTCGAGACCGCCGAAGGCATCGAGGGCGCCGACGACCTCGCGCGCCTCACCGTCGACATCGGCCTCGAAGAGCGCCAGATCGTCGCCGGCATCAAACAGCTACACGACCTCTCTGAGCTCCCGGGGACGAAGATAGTCGTCGTCGCGAACCTCGAAAAGGCCGAACTGTTCGGCGTCGAGTCCAACGGCATGCTCCTCGCCGCCGGCGAGGACGCCGACCTCCTCACCACGCACGGCGACAGCGAACCCGGCACGAAGATCAAGTAACGCGGCCCGTTCTCTCCTCCCCCGCCGCCGCACCGCGGGGGATTTACCGTCGCGCGCCGAACCACCGCGCATGGAGACGGTGTACGACCTGCTCGACGGCCTCCCCGCGGACGCGGCGCTCCGCGCGCCCCCCGCGGCGATGACCGCCCGCGAAGTGCAGGCCACCGCGTACCGCACCGGGAACTACCTGCGCGCGCACGGCGTCCACCGGGGCTCCCCGGTCGGCGTCGTCGACGACCGCCGCCCGAAACCGCTCTTCGCCGTCCTCGGCGCGACGCTCCTCGCCGCGCCCGTTCGTTTCGACCCGCCGCGCGACTTCGACGGGCGCGCCGTCGTCGCCCCCACCGACGCCCTCGACGACTACGAACTCGGCCCCGGCGGCCAGCGAATCGGCTACGGCGCGAAACCCGCGTCGCCCGCGGACGCCCACTTCGAGGGCGGCGTCTGGAGCGAGAACCCCGCGTTCCCGCCCGTCGCGTTCGACGGCGACGTCCCCGTCCTCGCCGGCGCCGACGACCCGAGTCAGCGCGAACTCCTCGCGGCCGCGACTCGCCGCGCCGACGCCCTCGACGCAGACGACGTCCTCGCCGTCCGCGCCCCCCTCGCCAGTCCCGCCACCCTCGCCGCCGTCCTCGGCGCGTTCGCGGCCGGGGCGACGGTCCTCCTCCCCGACGACGCTGTCGGAACGGTCGCCGTCGCCGACGGCGACGCCCCCGAGGACCGCACCGTCTAGGTTTCGACGCGTGGACGAGAACGGCTTTTCGTCCCCGCCGTCGTAGCCACGCCCGTGCATCCCGCGGTCGGCCACCCCGACACGTTCAACGCCGTCGTCAGCACCGGTATCACGCTCGTCGCGCTCGTTCTCGCGGTCCTGACGCTGCTCGCGTACGCCCGCGAGAGAGAACGCCACCTCGCCGTCGTCTCGATAGCGTACGGCCTGTTCGTCCTCCGCGGCGTGTTCTCCGTCGGCGAGGAGTACGTCGAGCACGTCCTCGGAGAGGGGCACGCCGTCGGCCCGGAACTCCTCGACCACCTCTCGGGGCTGGCCGTCCTCGTCGCGCTCGTGCTGTTCTTCCTCGCCATCGTCCGCTCGCCACGACGATGAGCGACGACGCCCTCGAACTCGAGTCGCGCCGCGACATCTACGCGAGCGTCCGCGACGCGCCCGGCGTCCACGTCCGCGAACTGGAGCGCCGCCACGACTACGCGAAGGGCACACTCCAGTACCACCTCCGCGAACTCGAACGCGCCGGCCTCGTCGAAGCGCACGACGACGGGAAGTTCACGCGCTACTACGCGAGCGAGGACGCGTTCGACGACGCCGACCGCGCGGTGCTCTCCGCGCTCCGCCGACAGAACTCGCGGCGCGTCCTCGCGCACCTGTTCGCGGACGGCGCGCTCTCCACGTCCGCGCTCGCCGACCGACTCGACCGCTCGCCCTCCACGGTCTCCTGGCACCTCTCGCGGCTCACCGACGCCGGCGTCGTCGAACGCGAACGCGACGGCCGCGCCGTCCTCTACTCGCTGTGCGACCGCGCGCGCGTCGAACGCCTCTACACGACGTACCGGCGCGGCCTCACCGACCGCCTCATCGACGGCCTCCTCGACGTCTGGGACGGCTACTGACCCCGATCCGCGGGCCGCCCACCCGACCGCTGTGTCTCGCGTCAGGCGAGGTGCGCGTCGAACCCGCTCGTCTCGCGGAACGCGCCGTCCGCGAGCACGAACGCCTCCGCGCCCGCCCACGACTCGACGAGCGCGATACCGTCCGCGGCCGGGAGCGCGACCAGCACCGTCGCGAGCGCGTCCGCCTCCGCCGTGTCCCGCTCCGCGACCACCGTCGCGAGCGTGCAGCGCCCGCTCACGCGCTCCGTCGTCGGATCGTAGACGTGGTCGGTGCCGTCGCGTTCGCGCCGATAGCGCCCGCTCGTCGCGACGTGCGCGTCGTCGTCGACGTCCAGCACGCGCAGGTCGCGGCCGCCGTACGGGCTCTCGATACCCACGGGACCGACCGGGTGCGCGACGTCCCCGCCGCCGTCGACCATCGCGCGCCGCCCCATCCCGTCGGCCGCTTCGGCCGCCCGATCAACGAGGTAGCCCTTCGCGAGGCCGTTCAGGTCGAGCGTGCAGTCCGCCGTCACGACGTCGCCGTCCACCGACACCGACCCGTCGCCGAACTCCCCCGCGACGGCGTCGGCGTCCCCGCGGATGTACGCCTTCACCGCGTGCTCGACGGCGCCCTGCCGGACGTCGAAGACGCCGTCCGTCCGCTCCCGGTACGAGAGACCGCGCTCGACGATGCGCGCGACGTGCGGGTTCTCCACCCGCCCCGTCTCGTTCAGTTCCGCCACCGCGCTCCCGTCGGCGAACGCGTTCAGCTGCGATTCGAGGTCGCGCGCCGTCGCCCGCGCCGCCGCCACCGCGCCCGCGGCCCCGCGCCCCTCCGCGCGGACGTAGAACGACGTGTCACAGCAGTCGAAGCGCGCCTCCGACGCTCCGAGCGCCGAATAGACGCGGCCCGCGAGCGTCACGCGCGCCCACCCCCGCCCGTCCGACCACCTGTCGGTCGCCGTCTCTCCGTCGTCCGTCGCATACCGTCACGGACGCGCCGCGCCGGGGTATCGCTTCGCGTCCACCCGTCGAATCTATCCCTCGACGGCCTCGATGCCGTCGAGCAGGCGCTCGACGTCCCCGGGCGTGTTGAAGACGTGGAAGGACGCGCGCACCGTCCCCGTCGGGAGCGCGCGCACCACCACGTCCCGCTCCGCCAACCCCTCGACGAGCGCCTCGGGGTCGTCGCTCTCGAACGCCACCAGCCCCGACTCCGGCGTCGCCGGGCCGACGACTCGCTCCGCGCCGATGCCGTCCACGAAGCGCTCCGTGAGGTCGTCGATTCGCGAGCGCACTGTCCCGAGTCCGATATCGTCGAAGCAGTCGAGGGCCGCGACGAGGCCCGCGTGCGGCGCCGGCGACACCGTCCCGATTTCGAGGCGGCGCGCGCCCGGGTGGAACTCGTATCCCTCCGCCTCGGGGTCCGTGACGCTCCGATAGCCGACCTGTCGGGGTTCGAGGGACGCCGCCGCGTCCGGCGCGACGTAGCAGAACCCCGCGCCCCACGGCCCGAGCAGCCACTTGTGACCCGCCGCCGCGACGTAGTCCGCGCCCCACGCCTCCACCGGCATCTCGGCCTGCCCCGGCACCTGCACCGCGTCCACCAGCACCGCCGCGCCCGCGTCGTGCGCCTCCGCGACCAACTCGGCGACCGGGAGGCGCGTCCCCGCCGTCCACGTGATCGCCGAGAGGCAGACGAGGCGCGCGTCCGCGACGGCCTCGCGGTACGCCTCCCGGTCGACCCGGCCGTTCTCGGTCGGGACGACGCGCGTTCGAATCCCCGCCGCGTCCCGCAAGCGACGCCACGGCAGCACGCCCGCCGCGTGCTCGACGTCCGTGCGAACGACCACGTCCCCCGGCTTCCAGTCTATCGCCGACGCGACGCGATTGATGCCGTCCGTCGTCGACTGCGTCAGCGCCACGTTCCCCGCGTCCGTCCCGAGGAACCCCCCGATGCGCTCTCTGACTTCGTCGAACAGTTCGAACGCCGCCGGATACGGCCGACCGTCCGCGTGCGCGTCGTACTCGTGGTATTCGAGGCAGGCCTCCGCCGCCTCCACGACCTGTCGCGGCGCCGGGCCGCTCGCGCCCGTGTTCAGGTACGTGACCTCGCCGGCGGCCGGGATGTCCTCGCGAAGCGCCTCCGGAGTCATGTCCGTTCGTCGCGGCCCGAACCGTATAATACCGGTCGCCGACCCGACCCAGCCGCGCCGACGACGCGCCGCACGGCGCGCCTCGGCGACCCGAACGCGTTGCCCGCAATAGTTTTCGCCGTTCGGTCCACTAGTGTGGAGTATGCCGCGAGAGGGGGCGGCCGCCGAGACGCGCCTCGGACAGCTACGCGAGCGGTACGGGACGTTCCCCGTCGTCGAGGAGCACACCGTCGTGCCCCAGGAGGCGCTCGTCGAGTGCATGTCGAACGCGAGCGACGGCAGCCTCGGCGGGGCGCGCACGCTCCTCGAACGCGACGGGGCCGCGCTCCTCGTCCGCTACGAGGACGCACCCGACGTCTGGGACCTCCCGGGGGGGAGTCTCGACCGGAACGAACACCACGAACAGACCGCGCGCCGTCACGTCGCCGACCAGCTCGGCATCGAGTGCGAGCTGACGGGCGTGTTCCACGCGCGCCGCCAGCGCTTCGGCCTCGTCGACGGCGGTGACGGTGCCGAAGGGCTCTGGATCCACTTCGAGGGCCGGCCGCTCGAAACGACGCTCGACTCGCGATCCGACATCGTCGAAGCGCGCTGGTTCGACAGCCCGCCCGCCGCCGTCGCCGACGACGTCCGCGAACGACTCGCCGCGGCCGTCGCCGCCGACTGACCGCCGAACGACCCCGGCGCGCGGAGCGCGGACGTGACACGGCAGAATCGCCCGACTGCGTGCCGGCGTCGCCTCGCGTCCGCGCGCGTGTGCCCGCTTCAGAAGCCTTTTGCTCCGTGGATTAGAACGCTCCTACACATGTACGACGACCTGAACTGGGCCATCGGCGGGGAGGCCGGCGATGGAATCGACTCCACCGGGAAGGTGTTCGCGCAGGCGCTCTCCCGTGCGGGTCGACACGTCTTCACCTCGAAGGATTTCGCGTCCCGAATCCGAGGTGGGTACACCGCATACAAAGTTCGCACGTCCGTCGACCGGGTGCAGAGCGTCGTCGACCGCCTCGACGTCCTCATCGCGCTCACCGAGCGCACCGTCGAGGAGAACATGGACGAACTCCACGAGGGCTCCGTCATCATCTACGACGGCGAACGCACCGAGTTCAACGACTTCGAAGCCCCCGAGGAGACGGTCGGCATCGACGTCCCGCTGAAGTCGCTCGCCGAGGACGCCGGCGGCGCGCTCATGCGGAACATCGTCGCGCTCGGCGCCGTCTGCGAAGTCGCCGACTTCCCCATCGAGAACCTCGACGAGTCCCTGCAGAAGCGCTTCGGCTCGAAGGGCGAGAAGATCGTCGAGAACAACAAGGAGGCCGCGCGCCTCGGCGCCGACCACGTCGCCGAAGAGTACGGCGACGTCGTCGACTCCCTCGACTACGAACTCGAAACCACCGACAACGACTACGTCCTGCTGAACGGCGACGAAGCCATCGGCATGGGCGCCATCGCCGCCGGCTGTAAGTTCTACGCCGGCTACCCCATCACGCCCGCGACGGACGTGATGACCTACCTCACCGGCCGCATCGAGAACTTCGGCGGGCACGTCGTGCAGGCCGAGGACGAACTCTCCGCCATCAACCTCGCGCTCGGCGCCGCCCGCGCCGGCGCCCGCTCCATGACCGCCACCAGCGGTCCCGGCATCGACCTCATGTCCGAGACGTTCGGCCTCGTCGCCCAGTCCGAGACGCCGCTCGTCATCTGCGACGTCATGCGCTCCGGCCCCTCCACGGGGATGCCGACCAAGCAGGAGCAGGGCGACCTCAACATGCTCCTCTACGGCGGCCACGGCGAGATCCCGCGCTTCGTCCTCGCCCCCACCACCGTCGCCGACTGCTTCCACAAGACCGTGGAGGCGTTCAACCTCGCCGAGAAGTACCAGACGCCCGTCTACCTCACCTCCGACCTCTCCATGGCCGTCACCGAGCAGACCTTCGAACCCGACGAGTTCGACATGGACGCGGTCGAGATCGACCGCGGCAAGGTCGTCGACGAGTCCGAGATATCCAAGTGGCAGAACGAGAAGGACCAGTTCAAGCCCCACGCCGTCACCGCCGACGGCGTCAGCCCCCGCGCCTTCCCCGGCACCGAGGGCGGCGTCCACATGTCCACCGGCCTCGAACACGACGAACTCGGCCGCCGCACCGAGGACACGGACGAGCGCATCGAACAGGTCGACAAGCGCGAGCAGAAGGTCCAGACCGCCCGCGAGAACGAGGACTGGAGCCCCGTCGAGTACGGGAACCCCGACGCCGACACCCTCGTGATCTCCTGGGGGTCCAACGAGGGCGCGCTCGTCGAAGCCCTCGACTTCTTAGAGGAGGACGACGTGGACGTCCGCGTCCTCTCCGTCCCCTACATCTTCCCGCGCCCCGACCTCACGGAGGCCGTCGAGGCGGCCGAGACGACCATCGTCGTCGAGTGTAACGCCACCGGCCAGTTCGCCGACGTCATCGAGAAGGACGTCCTCGAACGCGTCGACCGCATCAACAAGTACAACGGCGTCCGCTACAAGGCGGACGAACTCGCCACCGAGATCAAGGAGGTACTCGCATGAGCTCCGACGTTCGATTCACCGACTTCAAATCCGACAAACAGCCCACGTGGTGTCCCGGATGCGGCGACTTCGGCACCATGAACGGCATCATGAAGGGACTCGCCGAGACCGGCAACAGCCCCGACGACACGTTCGTCGTCGCCGGCATCGGCTGCAGCGGCAAGATCGGCACCTACCTGCGCTCCTACGCCCTCCACGGCGTCCACGGGCGCGCGCTCCCCGTCGGCACCGGCGTCAAGATCGCCAACCCCGACCTCGAAGTCGTCGTCGCGGGCGGCGACGGTGACGGCTACTCCATCGGCGCAGGCCACTTCATCCACGCCGTCCGGCGCAACATCGACATCACGTACGTCGTGATGGACAACCGCATCTACGGCCTCACCAAGGGGCAGGCGTCCCCGACCAGCCGCGAGGACTTCGAGACGTCCACCACTCCCGAAGGCCCGAAGCAGCCGCCCGTCAACCCGCTCGCGCTCGCGCTCTCCGCCGGCGGCTCCTTCATCGCACAGTCCTTCTCCTCGAACGCCCTGCGCCACCAGGAGATCGTTCAGCGGGCCATCGAACACGACGGATTCTCGCTCGTCAACACGTTCAGCCCCTGCGTGACGTTCAACGACGTCGACACCTACGACTACTTCCGCGACTCCATCGTCGACCTCGACGAGACCGACCACGACCCGACTGACCGCGAGCAGGCGAAGGAGAAGATCCTCGACGACGGCAAGGAGTACATCGGCGTGCTCTGGGAGGACGAGGACGCGGTCGACTACAACACCGCCCACGGCGTCGAGGGCAACATGGCCGACATCGACGAGAGCGGCGCCCCCGACGGCGCCACCGACCTCGTCCGCGAGTTCTACTAACGGACTTTTTACGCCTCGGGGTCGCGAAGCGACCCTCTCGCCGTAAAAAGGCCGCGAACGCGTCGCGTTCGCGCGGACGCTGCTGGATTTCTCGCTGATCCGTCGATCAGCCGACGGTCTTCTACTCCTCGTCGCGCCCGACGGAGATGACCTGCACGAGCGAGTCCACCGGGACGCCGTCCACGTCCCCGACGCCCTGCTTGTCCACGAGCACGGCCGACGCGACGGCGTTCCCGCCGTCGCTCTCCACCGCCTCGATGGTCTCGCTGATGGTGGTTCCGGACGTGATGGTGTCGTCGACGACGAAGCAGTCCCTTCCCTCGACCTGCGCGAAGTTCCGGCTGAAACTCCCGCCGAGGTCCTCGATGTCGCCCTCCTCCCACTGGTGTTTGCGCGGCGCGTACGTCCCGAGATCCGTCTCTAGCTCCCGTGAGACGGCGGTCGCGAGCGGCACCCCCGCCTTCTCGACGCCGATGACCAGGTCGACGTCGTGGGAGTGCTCGCGCAGGAGGTCCGCGAGCGCGGCGCCGACCGCGGAGAGGCGCGCGCCCGCTTCACCGATCGCGCTCCAGTCCACGTGGATGTCCTGCGGGCCGCTCGCGGTCGTCGTCGGCGTCTGGTCGCTCGGTTCGGCGCTCCGGCCCGCGCGCTCCACGAGCCAGCTCGCCGTCTCGCGCGAGACGTTCAGTTCGTCCGCGATCTCGCCCCGCGAGAGACCGCGCTTCGCGAGATCCCCCGCGCTCTCGATGAGGTCGTCGACGTTCTTCATACGGAACACATCGAGGGCCGTTTTTATGGTCGTTTCGTTGGCCCGCGCGCCGCCTCGCGGGGTCGCGACCGGCCGTTTTATCTGCCGACGGGGCCGAGAGCCACTATGCGGCGCTACGACGAACTCTACTCGCTCTACGAGCGATTCGACACCGATACGCTCCGCGCCTACCGCGACTTCGTCGACCTCTTCCCGCCCGTCGACTCCCGCGTCGCCCTCGACTACTGGGAGGAAGCCCACGACGCGCTCACCGAGCGCACCGACGACGTCGCCGACGTCCACGGCGAGACGCTCGCCGCCCTCGCCGCGCACGCCACGCGCGAACAGGCGTTCACCGCGCTCGACCTCCACACGAAGTACGACCGCGGGGTGAACGCGCTCGTCCTCGACGTCGACGAGACGCTCCGCTCCGCCGGCGGCACGGACAACGAGATTCCGCGCGAGACCCTCCACCTCCTCACCGTCTTCCACGAGAACGACGTTCCCATCGTCGTCTGCACCGGGCAGACGCTCGAGAACGTCAAGGGGTTCCTCAACCAGGGCCTCGGGAACGAACTCTTCCACTCCGGGGACGTCTCCGTCGTCTACGAGGCCGGTACCGGCGTCTTCACGCCCGGCCACGGCCCCGACACGAAGCGCCTGCTCTACGAGCGACTCGACGACGACGTCCAATCCGTCTTCCAGGCCGTCCGCGGGCGCGTCCTCCCCGACGCCCCCGAGAACGTCCGGCGGGGCTGTCACCTCCAGGGCAACGAGTTCAACGTGACGCTGAAGCCGAACTACGAGACCGGGAGCGACGACGCCGTCGCCGTCATCGACGAGGCGACCGTCTACCTCACGTCGCTGCTCGCGGACGCCGCGCCCGTCCTCGACGAGGCGGACGTCCGCGCGTACTACGCCGAGCGCGACCCCGAGATCGCGGCCGTGCTGGACGACGCGGACGCCCGGCCGGACGACCACGAGGTCGACGACGACGCGCTCGCGCTCCTCGAACGCGTCCAACTCGCCTACTACGAGGGGGACGCCGCCGAACTCACCGCCGACGAACTCGACAAGCCCGCGGGCGTTCGGGCCGCGCTCGACGTCCTCGGCGTCGACGACCCGTTCGCGCTCGTCATGGGTGACTCGAAGAGCGACCTGCGCGTGATGGAGTGGGTCGCGGACGCGGACGCCGGCATCGCGGCGGCGCCCACGCACTCCTCTTCGCGGGTCATCGATCACGTCGAGTCGACCGACGGCCTCGTCTACGATCGGGGCGCGGCGGGCGACGTCCTGCGCACCGTCTACGCGCTCAACCGTCTCGCCGCGAGCGAGTGACCCTCACGAACATCTCCAAAGATTTACGCCGTTTCGAGTGAATTCCGGGCGTATGGCTAAGGACTACCGGCAGCTCCACGATCCGAACGCGGAGTACACGATGCGGGACCTATCAGCGGAGACGATGGGCGTCACGGCCGAGCGCGGCGGCGGCCGCGACGTCGAAATCACCGACATCCAGACCACCATGGTGGACGGGAACTTCCCGTGGACGCTCGTCCGCGTCTACACGGACGCGGGCGTCGTCGGCACCGGCGAAGCCTACTGGGGCGCCGGCGTCCCCGAGCTCATCGACCGGATGGCACCGTTCGTCATCGGCGAGAACCCGCTGGACATCGACCGCCTCTACGAGCACCTCGTCCAGAAGATGAGCGGCGAAGGCTCCGTCGAAGGCGTCACCGTCACCGCCATCGCCGGAATCGAAGTCGCGCTCCACGACCTCGCCGGGAAACTCCTCGACGTCCCCGCCTACCAGCTCCTCGGCGGGAAGTACCGCGACGAAGTGCGCGTCTACTGCGACTGTCACACCGAGGAGGAAGCGGACCCCGACGCCTGCGCCGACGAGGCCGAGCGCGTCGTCGAAGAGCTCGGCTACGACGCGCTCAAGTTCGACCTGGACGTCCCCTCCGGCCACGAGAAGGACCGCGCGAACCGCCACCTCCGTCCCGGGGAGATCCGGCACAAGGCCGAGATCGTCGAGAAGGTCACCGAGCGCGTGAAGGACGAGGCGGACGTCGCGTTCGACTGCCACTGGACGTTCAGCGGCGGGAGCGCGAAGCGCCTCGCCGCCGAAATCGAGGAGTACGACGTCTGGTGGCTCGAAGACCCCGTCCCGCCGGAGAACCTCGAAGTGCAGGAGGAGGTCACGAAGTCCACGCTCACGCCGATCACGGTCGGCGAAAACCGCTATCGCGTGACCGAGGAGCGCCGCCTCATCGAGAACCAGGCGGTCGACATCGTCGCGCCCGACCTCCCGAAGGTCGGCGGGATGCGCGAAACGCAGAAGATCGCGGACGTCGCGAACCAGTACTACGTTCCGGTCGCGATGCACAACGTCTCCTCGCCGATCGCGACGATGGCGTCCGCGCAGGTCGGCGCCGCCATCCCGAACGCGCTGGCGGTCGAGTACCACTCCTACGAACTGGGCTGGTGGGAGGACCTCGTCGAGGAGGACGTCATCGAGGACGGCTACATCGAGATCCCGGAGACGCCCGGTCTCGGGCTGACGCTCGACCTGGACGCCGTCGAGGAGCACATGGTCGAGGGCGAGACGCTGTTCGACGAGGCGTAAGACTCGTCGAACATGCAGGACGCAGTCCTGCCCAGTTCGATGCGGCCTGAGGACGCATCGGGCACGTGAATCTTCGATTCACGGAGTTCGACGAGGCGTAAGACTCGTCGAAGACTGAGAGAGAGCGAACTGGCGACGGACGGCGGTCACGGGACGCGCGTCGCTCTCGTGGCGGCGCACGCTCGGTGCGCTCCGACTGTCGGCCGTCCTCGCTCGTGTCGGCCGACCGCGTCCCGCGGCGCGGTGCCAGGACATACCCCGCGGTGGTCGCGTGCTCGTATTTGAAGGTTCGTCAGGGGGGTGCTTCGCGCAAACGGACGAGCCACGCGGATAGCGTTCGCCGATCGAGCGGCCCGACGGGCCCGAGTGAGGCGATTCTCCGCGAACGCGGAGCGTTCGCGGCCCGTTTTAGTGGAGGTTTTTGCTCCGAGAGGTGCGCGGAGCGCACCCGAGGAGGAAAAAAGTCCTTTAGTAGATGAGTTCGTCGTCGTTCTCGACCATGTAGAGGGTGCGCGCGGCGATGTTGACGGCGTGGTCGCCGATGCGTTCGAGGTCCCGAACGGTGAGGAGCATGCGGGAGACGTCCTGCATGAGCGCCTGGACGTGTTCGTCGGACTCGTCGGGGTCGAGTTCGGTCTCGATGAGGTCGCGGACGACGGACTGGGAGGCGTTCTCGCAGAGGGTGTCGAGGTCGTCGTCGTGGTCGGCGATGGCGTAGCAGGCGTCGGGGTCGCGGGCTTCGTAGGCGACCATGGCGTCTTCGAGCATCTCCAGGGTGTGGTCGCCGATGGTGTTGATGTCGACCTCGGGGAACATGTCGTGTTCGGCGTCGAGGGTGTACTCGCCGAGGTTGACGGCGAGGTCACCGACGCGTTCGAGGTCGGTGATGATCTTGAACGAGGACGCGATGAGGCGGAGGTCGCCGGCGACGGGCTGCTGGAGCGCGAGCAGGTCGATGCAGTCCTGTTCGAGTTCGAGGTAGAGGTCGTTCACTTCGTCGTCGCCCGCGATGACGTCGCGGGCGGCGTCGTAGTCCTTCTGTTCCATCGCTTCGAGCGCGAGACGCAGGCGGTCGATGACGACCTCGCTCATGTAGAGGACGTCCTCCTGCATCGACTCGAGTTGGGCCTGATAGCTTTCGCGTGGCATGTGTGTGGTGGGTAGTGGGTCGGTGGGGAGGCTAAAGCGTTCGGGGGGTTACCCGAACTTACCGGTGATGTAGTCCTCGACGCGCTGGCTCTGCGGGTTCTCGAATATCTGGTCGGTGTCGCCGTACTCGACGAGTTCGCCGCCGGTGAGGAAGACGGCGGTCTGATCGCTGATGCGGGCGGCCTGCTGCATGTTGTGCGTCACGATGACGACCGTGTAGTCCTCCGCGAGCTCCTCCACGAGGTCCTCTATCTTCGACGTCGCGATGGGGTCGAGTGCGCTGGCGGGTTCGTCCATGAGGAGGACGTCCGGGCCGACGGCGAGCGCGCGGGCGATGCAGAGACGCTGCTGTTGGCCCCCGGAGAGCCCGAGGGCGTTGTCGTCGAGACGGTCCTTCACCTCGTCCCAGAGCGCGGCGCCGCGGAGGCAACGCTCGACGAGGTCTTCCTCCTCGTCCCGGTCGTCGCGGCCGAGGAGGCGCGCGACGAGGCCGGTGTCGAGGTCGCCGTGTTTGCGCGGGCCGTAGGAGATGTTGTCGCGGATGGACTTCGGGAAGGGGTTCGGGTGCTGGAAGACCATCCCGATGCGCTTGCGGAGTTCGACGAGGTCCACGCCGTCGGCGTAGATGTTCTCGCCGTTGAACTCGACGCTCCCTTCGACGCGCGCGGCGCTGATGCGGTCGTTCATCCGGTTGAGACACCGGAGGAACGTGGATTTCCCACAGCCGGACGGGCCGATGAGCGCGGTGACGGACTTCTCCGGGATGTCCATGCTGATGGATTGGAGCGCCTGGTCGTCCCCGTAGTAGACGTCGAGGTCTTCGACGGAGAGCGCTGTCTCCCCCTCGAAGTCGTACTCGAGCCACTCGTCGCGAATCTGTTCTTCGGTCTCTCCGGTCGTTGTCTGTCGTGTCTGGCTCATTGGCGAAGCTTCCTCCTGAAGTAGATGCGGGTGGTGATGCCGACGGCGTAGAAGGAGATGACGACGAGCAAGAGGACGAGCGCGGTCCCCCAGCCGAACTTGATGGGTGCGCCGACGCCGGCGGTGATGACGGCGAAGAGCTGATAGGGGAGTGCCGTCGCGGGGCTGAGGAGCGCGTCGTTAGTGACGAACGGAGCGGTGCTCGTGAAGTGGAAGGAGCCGAGGACGCTCGGCGCTTCCGAGGAGAACGGCTCGCGGACGAGCACGAGCAGGATGGGCGCCGTCTCACCGGCGATGCGGCCGACGCCGAGGATGACGCCGGTGAGGACGCCGGGGACGGCGGCGGGGAGGACGACGCTCCGGATGGTCTGCCACTTCGTGACGCCGAGCGCGGCGCTCGCGTCGCGGTACTCGTCGGGGACGTTCTGGAGCGCCTCCCTGCTCGTGATGAGGACGAGCGGGAGGAGCATGAACCCGAGGACGAGTTGGCCGGTGAGGAGCGTGACGTGGTTCTGGATGCGCGGGAGCAGGAAGGCGAACGCGAACAGGCCGTAGACGATGCTCGGCGTGCTCCAGAGGCCGTTCGTCGCCGTCTCGACGACGCGCGTGAAGCGGCCCTGCTCGGCGTACTCGGTGAGGAAGACGGCGGCGCCGACGGCGAGCGGGACGGCGAAGACGACGGCGCCGACGACGAGCCAGACGGTGCCGACGATGGCGGGATAGATGCCGTTGACGTCGTATCGGAGGCCGAACCCGTTCGTGACGAACGGGACGTGGAGCGGCCAGAGCTGTGCGCCCTTGAGGACCTGGTCGAGGCCGTTCTGGACGACGAAGATGACGAGGAGCGCGAGGACGGCGAGGAGCGCGACGGCGTAGACGCTGATGAGCGTGTACGCGCCGTACTCGCGGCCGCGCGCGCCGAAGCCCCGGTAGGCGTTCGCGGCCGCCCAGACGGTGAGGAGGCTCCCGACCATCGCGAACGCGGCGATGGCGGTCTGACCGACGAACGTCGCGGAGAACCCGACGGGGCTCCACGACCACGACGGGCCGACGACGCCAGTGACGACGGCGAGGCCGGCGACGAACTCGAAGGCGGCCACCGGGAGGGTGACGCCGAGGTCCTCGGGGATGGCGAGGACGGCGACGGCGACGACGGCGGCGGCGACGAGCCCTGCGGGCGCCCAGACGAGCGCGCCCTGGCCGAGGGTCTGTGAGACGACGAGGCCGACGGCGACGAAGGCGAACGCGCCGTAGACGCCCGCGGGGACGACGCCGACGGAGCTGTCGGGGTTGTTGTCGATGACGTCCGTGACCGAGAGGACGCCGACGCCGACGAGGGCGACGCCGGCGAGGAGGTGGCCCGCGGAGATCAGGGTCGCGTACTGGACGCCCGCGAGCGCGTCCCTGACGCCGACCCACTGGAAGACGACCGCCCAGCCGGCGACGAACGCGAGCGCGCCGAGGACGAGCGGGACGACGGCGAGGTAGTCCGCCGTGGACGCCTCGGAGACGATGTTCTGTTCGCCGTGCGCGCCGTAGTCGCTCATTGTTCACCTCCGAGCGAGCGCTGCATGCGGCGCTCGATGGTCTGCGAGATGACGCTGAGCGCGAGCACGACGACGAAGAGGACGACGCCGGCGGCGAACAGCGCGGCGAGCTGGAGCGGGCGGCCGGCCGCCACGCCGTACTGGCTCGCGATGGCGGACGTGAGCGTGATGGTGTTCCCGAACACGTCGTAGAGCGGTTCGGGGAGCTGCGTGACGTTCGCGAGGATGACCGTCGCGGCCATCGTCTCGCCGAGCGCCCGCCCGACGCCGAGGATGACGGCGGCGGAGATGCCGGAGACGGCGGTGGGGACGGCGACGCTCTTCGTGGTCTGCCAGTCCGTCGCGCCGAGCGCGACCGAGCCGTCCTTCATCGGGTTCGGGACGGCGTTGAGGGCGTCTTCGGAGACGGAGACGACCGTCGGGAGCGCCATCACGCCGATGACGAGGCCGACGACGAACAGGCTCCCGGAGGTCGGGAGGTGGAAGACGTCCTGCATGTACGAGTTGATCACGACGAACCCGATGAACCCGTAGACGATGGAGGGGATTCCAGCGAGCAGTTCGATGGCGGGCTTGACGGCTTCCCGGACTGACTTGGGCGCGATCTCACTGATGAACACGGCGCCGGCGACGCCGAGCGGCGCGGAGACGAGCGTCGCGATGATCGTCGTCACGACGGTCCCCCACATCATCGTCACGAGCCCGTAGCGGCTCGCGTGGACCTCCCAGTTCGTGGTCGTGAGGAGGCCGAGCCCCATTCGCTGGACGATCGGAATCGCCTTGACGAACAGGTAGACGGTGATGATGCCGAGAATGACGAGCGTCGAGACGGTCGCGATGAACGTCAGCGCTCTCGCGGCCTCGGCCTGATGGAAGAACCAGCCGTAGAGCGCGGTCACGACGAAGACGAGTGCGGGGAAGACGACGAGCCCCGGACTGACGACGAACGCCGCCAGCGCGGCGGCGAGTGAGAACGCACCCACCAGCCCGGCGATGCGTGCCGGCCAATCGAGTTCGGTGAACGACCGGCTGATCGCCTGTGTGGTGGATGCTCCGGACATGCTGTGCCGTGCGGCTTACTGGGTGTCCGGGAGCTTTGAAAGTTCCTCTTTCCGGCGCGACTCCGAGAGGGTCGCGTAGCCGGCCGGGCCGACGAACTCGCCCTGGCCGTAGTCGTGGAGGAGCATCCGGATGAAGGACGCCTCCTTCTTCGAGGTGCCGTCGTAGGTGTAGCAGTGCAGGTCGCGGGCGAGCGGGTAGCCCTTATCGGAGAGGTTCTTCCCGGGCTCGTAGACGGTGCCGTCGAAGTTGAGGGCGACGGCCGGGACCTGGTCGGAGACGAACGCGAGCGCCATGTAGGCGATGGCGTTGTCGGAGTTCTTGACGGTGGTCGCGACCTGCTGGTTCTCGCCCTTGCGGACGTCGACGCCGGGCATGTCCGCGTCGGCGCTGCCGAGCATGTTCACGCGGAAGGAGGTGTCGGTGCCGGACCCGACGGCGCGGCCGACGGCCTGAATCTCCATGTCCTTGCCGCTGTAGCCGGGGACGTCCTTCCAGTTCGTGATCTCGTTCCGGTAGATGCCCCGAACGGTCTCCGCGTCGAGCTTCTGGACGCCGTTGTCGTAGACGTACTTGGAGACGACGATGGGCTGGGCGTCGACGCCGACGACGTGGTTGACGAACTTGTCGTAGTCGACGTCTTCGAGTTCCGCCTCGACGGGCGCGGAGGCGTCGCCGATGTCGACCTGCCCGTTCTTGACCTTCGTGAGACCGACGCCGGAGTGGCTGAGGCCGACGGAGACCTTGAACGGCGCGTCGCCGTTCTCGTTCGGCTCGAAGCCGTAGAGACCGGCCCAGTAGTCGGCCATCGCCTTGTCCGTGCTGATGCCGTAGTCCTTGTACGGCCAGTACTCCTCGTCCTTGGCGGGCGGGTTGTAGTTCCAGATGGACGCCGCCTTGGACGTGATCGGGTAGACGGTCGACGAGCCACCGGCGGTCAGCGCGCTGACGGCGCCCGACCCGCTGGAACTGCTCGAACTGGAGCTCATGCTCGTGCTGGAACTGGACGAGTCGCCGCCGCCGTTCCCGCCACAGCCGGCGATGGCCGCCGCGCCGGCCGCGCCGATGCCGCCGAGTACTTTCCGTCGCGAGACGCTCTCCCCGAAGCGCTTGAACTGCTTCGTCATCACGTGAGCAGAGACGGGTATTAAATAAATACTCTACTATTATTTCTATATAGATCTGTATATGGGGACGTACTGCTACGTGAAATGCCGGCTCACCGGAATCGGTATTGACACCCTAAACACGGATAAAGGCGCGTGAAAAGTGCGTATAGGTGATTCGGGGCGAGCAGACATGCGCTGTATATAGACTTCCGTAAATTTATAGTGGAGCGTCGCCGACCAACCGGTATGGAACGCCGCAAGGTGCAGGTCACCGGTGGATCGACCTTCACCGTCTCCATCCCAAAGGACTGGGCGCGCGACCACGACGTCGAGGCGGGCGACGAGATAGCCTTCCTCCCCGATAGCGGCTCTCTCCTCCTCTCACCCGTCACGGACGAGGAGACCCAGCGCGGGACGTTCGACGTCAGCGGCATGGAAGGGGACGCCCTCACGCGCACGGTCATGACGATGTACGTCAGCGGGTTCGACGTCCTCGTCCTGGAGGCCGACCGCATCACCTCCGACCAGCGCCGAATCATCCGGAACGCCACGCAGGGCCTCGTCGGCCTCGAAGTCCTGGAGGAGACGGGCGACCGCGTCGTCGTCCAGGACCTGCTGGACTCCAGCGAACTCTCCATCCACAACGCCGTCCGCCGGATGCGCCTCATCGCGCTCTCCATGCTCGACGACGCCGTCACCGCGCTCCGCGAGAACGATCACGACCTCGCGCGCGACGTCATCGAACGCGACGACGACGTCGACCGCCTCTGGTTCGTCGTCTCCCGCATCTTCCGCGGCTCCCTGCGCTCGCCGCGCACCGCCCAAGAGATCGGCGTCAGCCGCGAAGCCTGCTTCGACTACCACTCCAGCGCGCGCCAACTCGAACGCATCGGCGACCACGCCGCGAAGATAGCGAACGTCGCCCTCGAACTCGACGCCCCCGTCCCCGAGGACGCCGCGAGCCAACTCGGCGCGCTCCACGAGGACGCCGCCGACATCGTCGACACCGCGATGGAAGCGCTGTTCACCGACGAACAGGACGAGGCGACCGCGCTCGCGAACGACGCGCGCGCCGCCGTCCTCGGCATCGACGAGCACGCGCGACGACTCGACGACGTGCTCCGCGAACTCGAACCGCACGACGCCCAGCACCTCGGCCTCGTCGTCGACTCGCTCTCCCGCTGTGCGGACTACGGCGGGAACGTCGCGGAGACGGCGCTCCAGAAGGCCGCGCCCGCGCCCGACCTCTAAATTTCAGTCGTCGTCCGCCGTCACCGGGCCGGACGCGTCCACCGCGTCCGTCTCGATGCTCGGCGGATACTTCCCGCGATCCAGCTTCAGATCCGAGAGCGGCCGCGCCATACACGTCAGACAGTAGTCCTCCGCCTCCTCCTCGCTGAGGCCGCGCGCCGCCGGTTGCGCCACCTCGCCCTCGACGATCTCCGCCGAACAGGCGAGACACATCCCGACGCGACAGGAGTACTCCTGGCAGATCCCCTCGCGGAAGCAGGCCTTCAGGATCGTCTCCGTCTCCGAGACCTCGATGGTCTCGTCTCGCCCGACGAACTCGACGGTGTGCTCGGTCATGGAGGCGCTTGGACGACCGACGGTAAAACTCTTTATCGCTCAGCGTCGCCGCGTCGGCGACGGATTCGTCGGAAAAGAGTTTTCACGCCCCGAATCAATCACCGCGGTATGACCAGCCACGAGTTCGACTTCGTCGTCGTCGGCGCCGGCACGTCGGGGTGTTACGCCGCCGCGACCGCCGCGGAGGCAGGATACGACGTCGTCGTCGTCGAACGCAAGGACGCCGACGAGGCCGGCCACATCGCCTGCGGTGACGCCCTCAAGGGCGCCGCGAACTTCCCGTCCGCCATCCCGAAGTCCGAACTCGAACCAGCGTTCACCAACACCGACGTCGACCACGGACGCTTCGAGATACCGCAGGAGGACACCGTCCTCGAAATCCCAATCCCGGGCGAACTCGCCGTCATCGACCGCTGGAAGTACGGTAAGTGCATCATCGAGGGCGCCGACGCGCGCGGCGTCGAGTTCCACTACGACACGCTCGTCCAGGACGTCGAACAGGACGACGACGGCCGCGTCACCGGCGTCCGCGCCACCCGCAAGGGCGACGCCGTCACCTACGACGCGGAGGTCGTCGTGGACGCCGCCGGGTCGCTCTCCCTCCTCCAGGACAAGGTCGACTTCGGCGACTCCACGTTCGACACGAACGTCAGCTACTCGCAGTTCTGCTCCGCGTACCGCGAGATCGTCGAAGTGCCCGAGGAGGTCGAGTGGCAGGACGCCCTCGTCTTCAAACCCACCAAGCGCGCCGCCGGCTACCTCTGGTACTTCCCGCGCACCGGCACGGAGATCAACGCCGGCCTCGGCTTCCAGATGAACGAGGAGCCGATGGAGATGATCGAGGACCTCAAGGTCGACCTGCGGAACCGCCCCGAGTTCCGGGGCGCCGAAGTGAAGGACAAACTCGGCGCCGCGCTCCCCACCCGCCGGCCCTACGACTCCGCCGTCCACCCCGGCTACGTCGCCGTCGGCGACGCCGCCGGCCACGTCAACCCCACCACCGGCGGCGGCATCGCCGGCGCCGCTTACGCCGGCAAGTACGCCGCTGAGGCCGCCATCGCCGGCATCGAGGACGGCGACCTCTCCGAGGACTCCCTCTGGGAGTACAACGAGCGCGTCATGGACCACTTCGGCGCGCGCTACGCCGCCCTCGACGTCTACAACATCCTCTCGACCGGCGTCGACGTCGACAGCCTCATGAGCCTCCTCGCCAGCCTCCCAGGAAAACAGCTCAGCGAAGCGCTCTACGCCGGCACATCCAGCTTCGGCGTCGGCCTCGCCGCCAAAGTCGCCGCCAAGAGCTTCGGCCACTGGGGGCAGATCTATCAGATGTACCAGACCAAACGCGAGGCTGACCGCCTCCTCGACCACTACGAGGACTACCCCACCAGCCCCGCCGGCCTCGACCGCTGGCAGACCCGCCGCGACGACATCATGGCCGACGTCTACGACGTCACCGGCGCGGACGCGAAGTACTAACGACCGTTCGTCGTTCGTCAGCTTCGCTGACGCTGGCAAACGCTCGCCTCCTCCTGTCACCCCCCGTCGCCGCGAACCTTCAAATACGAGCGCGCGACCACGCCCACCTATCCTCTAGCCACGGGGCGCGCGACCCCTGCGACGTCGGCGACACGCTCGCGCGCCGGCCGACCCGCGGGTGTCGTCCGTTCGCCACTACCTGCGCCGCGTCCACAGGCTATTTGTCGGGCACGCGCTCACGTAGCCTCGTATGAGTGGTACTGATAGCGGTGACGCGTCGGCCGACGTCGAGGCCGAACTCGACATGGCCGAACGGCACGGACCCGACCTCGACTTCCACGGCGGCCCCGCCGCGAGCGCGATTCCGCTCGCGGTGTTCGTCCTCTGGGCCGTCGTGCAGAGCGGCCTGTTCGGTATCGGGGACACGACCGGTCTCGTCGTCGGGATGCTGTTCGCGCTCGTCGTCGGCCTGTTCTTCGCGAAGGGCGACTGGACGGACTACGCGAACACCATCTTCGAGGGGATGACCCAGCGCGTCGCCGCGACGGCCATCGTCGCGTGGCTCTGGGCGGGGATGTTCGCCCAACTCCTCCAGGACGGCGGGTTCGTCACCGGCCTCATCTGGGTCGCGCAGGCGATTCCCGTCTCGCAGACGGTGCTCCCGCAACTCCTGCCCGCCGTCACGTTCGTGCTCGCCGCGCTCCTTGCGACCGGAATCGGCACCGGGTACGGCACCGCGGTGACGTTCGTCACGACGTTCTTCCCCGCGACGGTCCTGCTCGGCGCGAACCCCGTGCTGATGTTCGGCGCCATCCTCTCCGGTGCCGCGTTCGGGGACAACCTCGCGCCCGTCAGCGACACCACCATCGTGAGCGCGGTGACGCAGGACGCCGACATCGGCGGCGTCGTCGCGTCCCGATTCAAGTACGCGGTGACCGCGGCCGCCCTCGCGTTCGTCGCGTACCTGATCGCGGGCGCGGTGATGACGAGCGGCGCCGGCGCCGGCGCCGACCTCCCGACCGGGAACCCGCTCGGCCTCGTCCACCTCCTCTCGATGGGCGTCGTCATCTACACGGCCGTCCGCGGCCGCCACATCGTCGAAGCGATCACGTGGGGGATGCTCACGGCGATCGCGTTCAACCTCCTGCTCGGCCTGGAGGCGCTCTCCGGCATCGTCGCGTTCGTCGCGCCGACGAACGCACCGTTCGCGAGCGCGTTCACGTGGCTGCCGATCCTCTCCGTCGCCGGTCCGGACACGAGCGCGGGCGTCACCGGGAGCCTCTACGCGGGCGCGGCCGGGTTCTTCCCGCTCATCGTCCTCACGCTGCTCATCGTCGCCGGCGCGCGCATCATGATCCGCGGCGGCGCGTTCGAGGCGATCCAGGACGCGCTGCTCTCCACCGTCGCGACCTCGGTGCGGCGCGCGGAGACGACGCTCGTCCTCGGCACGGCGCTCGTGAACGCCGCCATCACCATCAACACGGCCGCCGAGATCGCGATCTCGCCGTACGTCGCGCGCATCGGCGAGTCGTTCAACATCAACGGCTACCGGCGCGCGAACATCCTGGACGCGAACACGTCAGCGCTCGGCTACATCTTCCCGTGGGCGGGCGGCGTGCTCGCCGGCTACTCGGCGATGCCGGGACTGGTCGACCAGTACGGCCAGCAGATGCTCGTGAGTCCCGTGCGCGTCGTCCCGTTCGTCTTCCACGGCTGGTTCCTCTTCGCCGTGTTCCTCCTCGCGGCGCTCACCGGGTTCGGTCTGGAGTACGTTCCGGACCGCGAGTCCGAGGAGGTGACGCGCGTATGAACACGCGGAAGCTCACCGCCGGGTGGACGTTCCGCTCTAGCACGCCGTCGTTCGACGTCGGCGAGGAGTTCGCGGTGTACGTCACCGGCGCGGACGCGGAGGGTCGCGCGCTCGCCCGCGTGGGCGACACCGTGCTGACGGTGCACGACGCCCCGAGCGCCTCCGAGGGGACGAAGATCCGGGTTCGCGTCACCGACTTCGACGAGTCGGCGCACGCGGGCGACGCCGAGTTCCTGGAGACGGTCGGTCGCTCGACGTACTGAGCGGCGCCGCCGCTCTTCGGCGAGTCAGGTGGGAGAGGAGAGTTACGCCGGGGAGCCGACGTGTTGGACGCGTTCGATGTCCGCGGTGACGTGGACGCTGTTCGGGAAGTCCCAGGTCATGATGTCTCGCGCGAGGTCGTCCGCGCCGTGGATCTCGACGCGCCGCCGATAGACGGTGTAGTGCCAGTCGTCGAACGTCTCGCCCTCGCCGTCGAGGGTCTTGTACTGCGGGACGAAGTGCTGGTGGGGGGTGTCGGAGTGCGGTCCTTTGAGTTCGGCGCCCTTGCGGCGGACCGTGTCGCGGATGTCCTCGACGATGCCGTCGAGGGCCGCTCGGTCCCCGCTTTCGAGCGTGAGGCGTGTGACGAAGGTCATGGCTGGGAATGCGCGTAACCGTACCCGACGACGTCCTCGTTCAAAAATAGCGTGGTTACGCGCTCGCGGATCCGACCCCGCGTGCCCTCCGACATTCTCTTAATCCGTCGTCGATTTAGTGCATATAATGACGGTTGAAGCAACCAGTGCCGGTGCCATCCTCTTCCGGGACACCCGGGGCCGGCGCGAATACCTCCTCCTAAAGAGCCGACCAGGGGACTGGGAGTTCCCGAAGGGCGGCGTGGAGGGGGACGAAGAACTCCAGCAGACCGCGATCCGCGAGGTCCAGGAGGAGGCGGGCATCGAAGATTTCCGCCTCGTCGACGGCTTTCGGGACGACTACGACTACGTCTTCGAGGCGAACGGGAACCGCATCCACAAGACGGTGCACCTGTTCATCGCGAAGTCGTTCGAGGCGTCCGCGGAACTGTCGAGCGAGCACTCCGACCTGCAGTGGCGCGACTACGAGCAGGCGTTGAACACCATCACGCAGGACGGCCCGCGCGAGATACTCGAGGACGCACACGACTTCCTCGACGAGAACGAGCTCTGAGATGCCGGGTGCGGAGTTCGGCTTCGAACTCCGGGTCTGCGCGTGGGCGGAGGCGCACTGGGAGCCCGCGGCGTCGGACAGCCGCGTGCTCGTCGCGCGCCAACTCGGCACGCAGCGGCGGCGCTGGGACACCGTCGTCGTCGAGGCCGACCCGGCCGGCCTGCGCGAGCGCGCGGCGTTCGGCGCGCGCGAACTCGACCCCGAACTCCGCTCGCTCGCCGAGCGCGCGCCCGCCGAGTGGACGTACTATCGGGACGCGCTCCCCGACCCCGGCTATCCGTGGCGGTACGTCCGGGAGGCGATCCATCGCGCGTCCGCGCGCGGCGTGCTCGACGAGCGAAAGCGCGGGAACAGAATCGAGATCAGGCGAATCGCGCCCTACCCGGAGTGGGTTCGTCGCGTCGTCGCGGTGGAGAACAAGCCGGACCTCGACGCGTCGGCGGCGCGCGCGCTCTCCGACCAGCTAGAGCGAGACGTCGCGCTCTCCCTCGCGGACGAGGTGTGGGTCGCGACGGAGGCGGACGCGACGAGCGCGCTCGTCGCGGAGATGCCGGTGTCGGCGGGCGTGCTGACGGTCGCGGAAGACGCGGACGTCTCCGTGGCGTGGCATCCGCGCTCGCTCGATCCGGACGGGACGGGCGTGCGCGTCACCGAGCACGGCGACCCGACGACGTTCGAGTACGTCTCGCCCGCGGAGAAGCGCGAGACGCGAGCGCGCATCGCGGAGCGCGCGTACGGCCGCGGCTGGCGCTCGTACGTCGAGACGATGCGCGCGGACTGCCGGACGTTCGACCTCGCGCGCGGCCCGGACGGCTACGTCCCGTACTGTCACGCGAAAGGGCGCGAGCAGACCGCGGCCGAGTGCTCGGGGTCGTGTGCGTCGTTCGCGCCGGAACCACCCGCGTGGCGACAGAAGGAGTGGCCGATAGCGGGCGGCCCGGGGAAGACGGTGAAACGCCTGCTCGCCGAGCGTCGGCGGCGGCGACGCCCGGGTCTCGAGTGAGCTAGTCCTCGGCGACGACGACGTCGTCGCGTTCGACGGCGAGGCGGAACGTCGGGACGGTCCGGTAGACGAGTTCGACGACGCCGCGGCGCTTGAGCGCCTGGAGCGCGCGCCGAACGTCCTTCGCGTCCGCGACGTCGCCCTCGTCGTTCTCGGCGGCCTCGCCGAACTCGTCCCGGAGTCGGTGGAGGACGCTCACGACGCTCTCCGAGCGCTCTTCGGGGCCGGGTGCGACCTCGAATATTCGCTCCTCGAAGCCGGTCATGTACACCTCCGTCGGCCCCTCCGGTTCCTCGCCGGTGACGAGCGCGCGCGCCTCCGCCGTCGCCCGGATGAGGCTGTTCTCGTCGCGATAGTAGTACTCCTTCAGTTCCGATTCGAGATACTGGTGGACGTCGCTCCCCGACTCCATCTCCCAGCGGTCCTGTAGGGCCTTGTTCTTCGTCGGCTGGAGTTCGACGATGTCCGCGAGGCGTTCCTCGGCCTCCTCCGAGAGCGTCATACCGTCGCGTATTCGCCGTCCCTATTTCGCCGTTTCCCTCGGCGTCGACGCCCGCGGGGGGTCCCGCCGGTGTCGCCCCCACCGTTATGGGCTCGCTTCGCGTCTCCTCCTGTATGCCCGAGACAGTCCGCCTCGACGTGAGCGACGACGTCGCCACCGTCACCATCGACCGGCCGGACCGCCTGAACGCGCTGGACAGCGCGACGCTCGACGCGCTCCTCGACACGCTCGCCGACGCCGAAGCGGCCGACCCGCACGTCCTCGTCCTCACGGGCGCGGGCGACCGGGCGTTCGCCGCGGGCGCGGACATCGAGGAGATGGCGGAGTTCTCCCCCCCGGAGGCCCACGCGTACGCCGAACTCGGCCACGACGTCACGCGCGCCATCGAGACGTTCCCCGCGCCCGCCGTCGCCGCGGTGAACGGCTACGCGCTCGGCGGCGGCCTCGAACTCGCGCTCGCCTGCGACCTCCGCGTCGCCTCCGAGCGCGCCGTCCTCGGCCAGACCGAGACGGACCTCGGCGTCGTTCCGGGCTGGGGCGGCACGCAGCGCCTCCCGCGCCTCGTCGGCGACGAGACGGCGCGCCGCCTCGTCTTCTTCGGTGACCGCGTGGACGCGCAGGACGCCCACGAACTCGGCCTCGTCGGGGACGTCATCGCGCACGACGAACTCGACGAGCACGTCGACTCGCTCGCCGCCGAACTCGCCGAGCGCGCGCCGAACGCGCTCGCCGCCGCGAAGGAAGCGATCACGCAGTCCCACGAGGCCGACCTCGCCGCCGGCCTCGCGTTCGAACGCCGGACGTGGGCGTCGCTCTTCGGCACCGACGAGCAGCGCGAGGGGATGTCGGCGTTCCTCGAAGACCGCGACCCCGCCTTCGAGTAGCGCCGACAGGCCAAAGACCCCTGGCGTGGTAGGGCCTTGCATGACGGAGCGCGTGAAACTCGTCGACCTGGAGGACGCCCTCGAAGGGCTCCCGTACCCGCTCGCCAGACAGGACGCCGCGACGGAACTCGAGGACGTCGTCCTCCTCTACGCCGACGGCGAGGAAGCGGCGAGCGACGTCGTCCGGCGCATCGACGAGGACGTCTTCGACGACCCCGCGTCGCTCGCGCTCTCGATGCGGAACAACCTCCCCACGGAGGCCGTCGGCGAACCCGGCCAGTCCGAGGGCGAAGGCTAACACCGCGCTTATAGCCCCCCGACAGCTACGAGGGGTACCGATGGAATTCTGCGACGAGTGCGGTTCGATGATGCAGGCCGAGGGCGACTTCTGGGTCTGCACGTCCTGCGGTCACGAACAGCCGAAGGGCGACTCCGCCCAGTACGTCGTCACCGACGAACAGGAACAGACCGAGATCGTGGACGTCTCCGACGCCGAGGACCGCGGCCTCCCCTCCACGAAGGTCCACTGCGACGAGTGTGGGAACGATCGGGCCTACTACTACATGCAGCAGATCCGGAGCGCCGACGAGTCCGAGACGCGCTTCTTCATCTGCACCGAGTGCGAGCACCGCTGGCGCGAGGACGACAACTAACGTTTCACGCCCGGACCCGTCCGCCGAGTCGCACACCGACACCCGTTAGTCGTTCGACCCGGACGCGTTCGTATGGCCGACAACCCGCACCTCGACGCCGCGAGCGCGCTCGCCGTCCTCGGCGCGCTCGCCGCCACCGCCGTCGCGCTCTGGACGCCCCCGCAGCCGTCTCTCCCCGGCGCCTCCCTCTTCGTCGCCTCCCTGTTCGTCGTCACGTGGGTCGGCGCGCTCTGCGTCGTCCTCGGCCGTCGCGCGCTCGCGCTCGCGTGCGCGCTCTGCCTCGCCGTCGTCGGCGTCTGGCAGGGCGCGCTGTGGCCCGTCGTCTTCCCGCCCGCCGCGGCGTACATCGTCGCGCTCGAACTGCGCGGACGACTCGGCTAGACGGCCCGACGACCGTCGCGCGAACGTCAGGTAGTCCGTGTGAGCCGAGGACCGTTTTCCGCCTCGGGTTCGCGCCGGGCCCCGCCCGCACACAAACGTTTACGTAGTCTAACACGAATTAGGGGGTGTGTTCGGGAGGACACGGGGGAAGGACGCGACGCTCTCGCGGTGGGAGCTACTGGTCACCGTCGGCCTGCTCGCCGTCCTGCTCGGCGGTCTCTCCGTCCTCCTCCCCACCCGCCTCCTCGTCGTCGTCGTCGCCGTCACCGCGATGGTCGCCGTCTTCTACGTGACATCCGTGAGCCTCGTCTACTACCGCGACGCCCTCCCCGCGTGGACCGAATCCGTCCCGTTCTGGACGACGCTCGCCGTCCCGTTCACCGTCGTCGCCGTCCTCCTCGCGAAGTTCGACACCGCCGTCCCGCTCGCCACCCTCGCCCTCCTCTTCGCGCTCATCCTCGTCTTCTTCTACTACTGGCTCGTCGTCCCGCTCGCGCTCTACCAGCGCCTCGCCGAACAGCACCGACGGGTCGAGATAGCCGAGTGGCCGGCGCTCGCCGTCATCGTCCCCACGTACAACGAAGCGGGCTACGTCGGGAAGACCGTCGACTCCTTCCTCGCCGCCGACTACCCGGATGAGCGCCTCGACGTCGTCGTCGACGACGACGGGAGCACCGACGGGACGATAGGCGAACTCGCGGCGTACGACGACGCCGACGTCACCGTCCTCCGCAAGGAGAACGGCGGGAAGCACTCCGCGCTCAACTACGGCCTCACGCACACCGACGCGTCCCTCGTCGTCACCGTCGACGCCGACTCCGTCGTCGCGCCCGACGCGCTCAAGACGCTCGTCCGGTCCTTCGAAGCGCACGACGACGTCGGGGCCGTCGCCGGCAACGTCAAAGTCTCCAATCGCGGCTCGCTCGTCACCGACGTCCAAGCTCTCGAGTACGTCCTCGGCATCAACACGTTCCGGCGCGTCTTCGACCTCCTCGGCGTCGTCACCGTCGTCCCCGGCTGTCTCGGCCTCTTCCGGCGCGACGCGCTCGCCGCCGTCGGCGAGTACTCCGCGGACACCCTCACCGAGGACTTCGACGCGACCATCGCCCTCCTCGAACGCGGCTTCCGCGTCCACCACAGCGGCGCCGTCGTCTACACCGAAGCGCCCGACACCTGGACGGACCTCTACCGCCAGCGGCTCCGCTGGTTCCGCGGGAACCTCCAGACTGTCCTGAAACACCACCACATCTTCCGCTCGTCCGAGTTCGGGATGCTCCACCGCGTCGGCGCGCCCTACCTCCTGATGACGATGTCCGTCATCCCCGCGCTCGGCGTCGTCGTCGTCGCCGCGATGCTCTGGACCGTCGGCGCCGGCGACCCACTCCAGTTCGTCGGCCTGCTCGGACTCTTCTCCCTCCTCCAAGTCCTCCTCTCCCTGCTCGCGCTCCGCATCGAGGGCGAGGACCTCCGCCTCGCACTCTACGCGCCGCTCTCCGTCGTCGGCTACAAGCAAGTCCTCGACGTCATCCTGATCAAGAGCATCGTCGACGTCCTCACGCGCCGCACCGTCACGTGGACGAGTCCGACGCGCGTCCGTCAGCGCGACCAGTGACCGGCTACGGCCGCCGCGCGAACGTGAGGTAGCCCGTGTGAGCCGAGGACCGTTTTCCGCCTCGGGGTCGCGCCGCGAACCGCTCGGCGAAACCCCTCCGCGAAAAACGCCCGCGCGCCGACGGCGCGCGGTGGGTGCGGGACCGCTACGGCCGCCGCGCGAACGTGAGGTAGCCCGTGTGGCCGACGCCCTTCGTGGACGGGCGCGACCCGCGCTCGTCGAAGTCCATGCGGCGCTGGATGGTCTCGATAGTCTCGACTTCCGCCAGTCCCGCGTCCCGGGCGGCCTCGTGGCTCGCGCGGGCGTTCTCGACGAACGGCGAGTAGACGGCGACGAACCCTCCGCTGACGAGGTGGTCGTCGAGGCGTTCGACGACGGCGGGCGCGTCCGGCGTGTCCAGCGTCACGAGGTCGAACCGGCCGAGACCGTCGAGCTCCTCCGTCACGTCGCCCGTGCGAACCTCCACGTGCTCCTCGACGTCCGCCATCGCGACGTTCTCGCGGGCGACGTCCGCGAACTCGGCGCGCGACTCGAACGTCACGACGTCCGCGCCGATCCGGCCGAGGTACGCCGCGAGCACGCCAGTCCCCGTGCCCGCGTCGAGCACGCGGTCGCCCGCCGCAGCGCCCGTGTGCCCGACGATGAGCCCGATGTCCTTCGGCATCATCGGTGCGCCCGTCCGCTCCAAGTGATCGAAGAGGTCGGGGCCGCGGAGCGAACGCACCGTGAACGCCTCACCGAGATGCGACTCGACGACCTGACCCGGCTCGGGATCTTCGGGCACCTCGACGACGCCGAGGTCCGAGTGCAGCTCCTCGCCCGGACGGCAGAGGAACTCGCGGTCGTCCCGGACGAGGAGGACGACCGTCACTCCAGCGCGTCGATGGCGGCCGCGAGGTCGCCGTTCGTCTCTTCGAGCGCAGCGCGCGCCTCCTCCGGACTCGCGCCCGTGCGCTGCACGACGATCTCGACGTCACCGTCCGGCACCGCACCGGCCGCCTCCGCCTCCTCGACCTCGCTCTCGTCGTCGTCGCTCGTCGCCTCGCGCTCCTCCGGCTCGCCCATGATCTGGTAGGTCTGCTGGCCGCGGGCGTCCATCTGCGTGACGTCCACGTCCGTGAAGACGAGCTCGCGGCCGTCCGTCGTGCGAATGACGACCTCCTCGGCGTCGAGCTCCTCGACGTCGATACCCATCTGCTTCATCATCTGCTGCATCTTGCGCGGGTTCATCCCGCCGCCGCCTCCTCCGAACATACCCGTCCGTGCGAGTGCAGGAGGGAAAAACACTACGGGTCGGCGTCGTGCGCGCGCGAGACCCGAATTTCCGCCGGGATTGCGCACCTGCCCCCATCTCGTTTCGCGGGTCGCGCCGCTCACGGCTCCCGGTGGTCGGCCGCACGTTAGCTCGCGCCCGCGCCGCTCACGGCTCCCGTTGGTCACCGTTCGCCGTGTCGCGGGCCCGCGCTCGCTAGTGCTCGCTCGCGCCCGCGCCGTCCCGCACCTTCACGGCCATCCCCGTCTCGAAGTCCCGAACGGCCGCGGCGTCGAGTTCGGCGCGACCCACCGCGATGACGTGTCCGTCCTCGTGGACGACCACCACCTCGTCGCCCGCGCGAACCGCCGGGTCGACGTCGCTCGCGAACTTCGCGAAGACGTTCTTCCCCTCGCGGACGAACGGCTCGGACTCGTCCCCGACGACGACGCGACACCGCGGCGCGTCGAACGCGTCCCGGAGGCGTCGCCCGCCCGCGAGACCGAGGGTGAACCGGCCGTCCGTCCCGAACGAGACGAGTCGGTCGCCGTCCGCCGTCGCGACCTGTCGGGGGCGACCCGACTTCGAGCGATCCACCTCGTAGGACTCGCTCGCGGGGAAGAGCGCGTCACCGGCCCCGCGCCCGAACTGGTAGTCCGCGATCGCGCGGAGCTGCGCGCGTTCCGTGTCCTCCATCGTTCGCTCGTGGCGCGCGCGTCGCTTGTACCCTTCGGAGTGCCGGCAGCGACGTCCTCGGCGCCCGCGCCCGACGCGGCGCGCCGTCGGCTCGGAGGAGGTGGGCTTATGTGGCGCGGCGACTAACCCCCGACCAGACATGGACAACAAGGTTCTCGCCGGTCTGCCGCTGCTCCTCGTCGGCGCCGTACTGCTGCTGTGGACGAGCCTCTCGATGTCGTCCGTCGGCGGCCTCAGCCTCGGCGTCGCCGCCGTCGCGTCCGTCGTGATGGCCGCCGGATCGCTCCTCGTCGGCACGTCCGTCGACGGCCGCTCCGTCTAGGCCGTCCCGCGCCTCAGAGCAGGTACGTGTCCGGGTCGGCGTTCAGGTCCGTGAACTCGTCCGCGGCCGCGACGAGTTCGTCCGCGACGGACGGCCCGAACCCGCGCACCTCGATCCGCACGCCCTCGTGCCGCAGGTGGTGGCAGAGGCGCGCGAAGTCCCCGTCGCCCGTGCAGAGCACCACCGCGTCCACTTTCGCGGCGAGCGTCACCGCGTCGAGACTGATGCCGACGTCCCAGTCCGCCTTCTTCGACCCGTCACCGAACGTCTTGATGTCCTTCACCTTCGTCTCGAAGCCGATGTCGCGCAACGCCTCGAAGAACGACTCCTCCTCCGGGGAGTCCGCGCGAATCACGTAGGAGATGGCGCGAACGAGTTCGCGCCCGTCCACGCACTCGTCGAGCAGCGACGCGTAGTCGACGTTCCGGGAGTGGAGGCTGTGAGAGGAGTGATAGAGGTTCTGCGCGTCCGCGAGCACCGCGACGCGCTGCGACTCGTGTGATTCCGCCATGCCAGCGCTTCGCCGCTCGCGCGTAAAGAGGCTACGCACGCGTCTCGCGAACGTTCGGGGCGGCTCGCGTGTCGTCCCTCCCCGCTCGCGCTGGTCGCGTCGGCTCGCGTGTCGCTCCCTGTCGGTCGCTCGCGCTCGCGCTGGTCGCGGAACCTCACCGCGTTCGGTTCCGCGTTGCCCTACGCCGCCGGTGTCTGGTGCCGCGTCAGTTCGAACGTCTCCGGGTCGAGGTGATAGTAGGACTCCCAGACGGGCGCGAGGGTGACGACGCGGGTGTCGCCGAAGGTGGACTCGGTGTGCTCGTGGTGGTGGCCGACGAGGCAGAGCGCGGGGTCGAGTGCGTCCACGAGTTCGTCGACGTACTGGCAGCCGACGTCGTAGTCTTCCTGGACGGGCGTGCCGTGCGGGGCTTCGTGGAGGAGGAGGACGTCCGCGTCGCCGAGCGCTTTCGCGGCCGCGACGTCCTCGCGGACGAAGTGGCGGCGGCGCTCGGCGTCGAGTTCGCCGCGCGCGTTCTCGTATCGGGTGGGCGCGTAGTTCCCGGAGAGACCGGCGACGCGCACGCCGTCGACGGTGACGGCGGTGCTCGCGAGCAAGTGGGCGTTCTCGACGTCCGAGGACTCGACGCGGCCGTTTCGGAGCGCGTCGATGACGTCGAAGTCCTCGTTGTTCCCCGCGACGAAGTACGTCTCCACGGGGAGGCGATAGTGGAGGAGGTCCCCGCACTGGAGCGCGACGCCCTCGTCGGCGTCCCGGTACGCGGCGAAGAGGCTCCGACGCTTCGCGGGGTCGTTCGCGTGCGCGTCGCCGAGGACTAGCATCGTTCGAGTCGTCCCCTGCCGCGCTGATAAAACTGTGGCCCGAACTCCGACAGACCTATCATCGTGGAGTCCTGGATTGCAGGTATGTTCGTCGCTCCACGGCAGCGCGCTCGCCCGGCCGCGAGCGACGGCGTTTTCTCCGACGCGGATAAACGCGCGCCCTGAGGGCTCGGTGCGGGCGTAGCACCCCCGTTCCGGGCCGCCGCGGCACGCATCGGCGTTCCACCGCTCCCAGTCACACCACCCACACCAATGACCCGAAACGTCACCGAGGGAACGTTCGTCGCCATCACGACGCCGTTCCAGGACGACGTACAGCAGATCGATCACGACCAGCTCGCCCGCGACGCCCGGCGTCTCGTCGACGCGGGCGTCGACGGCATCGTCCCCGCCGGCTCCACGGGGGAGGCCGCGACGCTCACGCACGACGAGCACGTCGACGTCGTCGAGACGGTCGTCGACGCCGTCGACGTCCCCGTCATCGCGGGCGCGGGGTCGAACTCGACCCACGAGGCCGTCTCGCTCTCCCGGCGCGCCGCGGACGCGGGCGCGGACGCCCTCCTCCACATCTCCCCGTACTACAACAAGCCCGAACCCGCGGGAATGGAACGCCACTTCCGCCGCGTCGCCGACGAGGTGGACCTCCCGCAGATCGTCTACAACGTCCCGTCCCGCACGGGCCGCTCCATCGACCCCGATACGACCGTCGCGCTCGCGAGCCACCCGAATATCGTCGGCTACAAGGCCGCGAGCGGCGACCTCGGGCTGATGTCCGAGATCATCGAGCGCACGCGCGACGAGGCGTTCGACGTGCTCTCCGGCGACGACGGCGTCACGCTCCCCCTGATCTCCATCGGCGGGACGGGCGTCATCAGCGTCGCCGCGAACGTCGAACCGGCGCGGATGAGCGCGCTCGTGGACGCGGCGCTCGACGACGACGTCGCGGACGCCCGCGAGCGCCACCACGAACTCGGCCCGCTCTTCCGCGCGCTCTTCGCGGAGACGAACCCGATTCCGGTGAAGGAAGCGATGGACGTCTGGGGGCACGGGCCCGCGGAACTCCGCGACCCGCTCTCGCGTGCGACCGCGGAGACGCGCGAGCGCCTGCAGGCCGTCCACGCGGACCTGGGTGGAGAATGAACGTCGCCGTCACCGGCGCGACGGGCCGGATGGGGCGTACCGTCCTCTCCGTCGCGCGCGACCGCGGCGTCGACGTCGCGTTCGCCGTGAACCGCGGCGGGGACGGCGAGCACGTCGAGGGCGTGCCCGTCAGGCCGTCGAGCGAGTTCGCGACGCTGCTCGACGAGGAGGACCCGGACGTCGTCGTGGACTTCACCGGTCCCGACTCGACCGTCGAGTACGCCACGGCGTGCGCGGGCGCGGGCGTCCCGCTCGTCACCGGCACCACCGGCTTCTCCGAGACCGATATCGCGGCGCTGGAGGAGGCCGGGTCGAAGACGCCGGTGCTCGTCGGCGCGAACTTCTCGCGCGGCGTGCAGGCGCTCCTCGACGCCGTCGAGGCCGCCGTCACGGACCTGCCCGCGTACGACGTCGAGGTGACGGAGACCCACCACAACGGGAAGCGCGACGCGCCCTCCGGCACCGCGAAGGTCGTGCTCGAACGCATCGACGACGCGCGCGACGACGCGGGCGAACGCGTCCACGGCCGCGAGGGCGAAGCGCCCCGCGAGGACGGCGAAATCGGCGTGCACGCCCGCCGCGCGGGCGACATCACGGGCGAGCACGAGGTGCTGCTCGCCGGGAACCACGAGGCCCTCGAACTCACGCATCGCGCGGGCTCTCGCGAGGTGTTCGCGGAGGGCGCGCTGGACGCGGCCGCGTGGCTCAGCGAACAATCGGCGGACTATTACCGCTTCGAGTCAATCGCCAGCCAACTGTGAGCCGAAGCTACGATTCGCTCGAATCCGACGTAGAGGCCCTCTGGGAACGACTGCAGGACGACGCGGTGTCCGCGAGCGACCTGGACGCCGGCGACGCCGACACCATCGACGCCTTCCTCGAAGCGCTCGAGGCGGGCGAGGTCCGCGCCGCGGAGGAGAACGACGGCGAGTGGGAGTCCGTCGAGTGGGTGAAGCGCGGCGTGCTCCTGAACTTCTCGCTGCGCGAGACGGAGCCGCGCGAGTACGGCGGCGTCACCTACCACGACGTCCTTCCGCTGCGCGACACCGCGGACCTCGGCGAGCGCGGCACCCGGAACACACCGGATGGAACGACCATCCGTCGCGGCGCGTACGTCGGGAGCGACGCCATCCTGATGTCCCCGGCGTTCGTGAACATCGGCGCGCACGTCGGCGACCGCACGCTCGTCGACTCCTGCGACACCGTCGGCTCCTGCGCGCAGATCGGTGACGACGTGAAGCTCGGCGCGAACACGCTCGTCGGCGGCGTCCTCGAACCCGTCGAGGACGCGCCCGTCGTCGTCGAGGACGGCGTCTCCCTCGGCGCCGGCTGTCGCGTCACCTCCGGCTTCGTCGTCGGCGAGAACTCCGTCGTCGGCGAGAACACCCTGCTGACGCCGCGCATCCCCGTCTACGACCTCGTCGAGGAGGAAGTCATCTACGGCGAACTCCCCGCGGAGCGCCGCGCGTTCACGCGCTTCGTCGAGTCCTCCATCGGCGACCACGACCTCTTCGACGGCGGCGCGTACAAGCCCGCTGTCGTCGCCACCGACCTGGAGGCGAGCACGCTCGAAGGGAGCCAGCGCGAGGAGGCGCTCCGGGAGTGAGCGGGGAGGCCGGCCCGGCCGTCCGCCGGCTCGCCGACTGGGACGCCGAACGGCTCCGCGCGCTCGCCGCGGAGTACGGCACGCCCCTCTACGTGGACGACCTGAACCGCGTCCGCGCGAACTACGCGCGCCTCGCCGACGCGTTCCCGGACGCCGAGGTGCTGTTCGCGGTGAAGGCGAACGCCGGCGGGCACGTCCTCCGGGCGCTCCGCGAGGCGGGCGCGGGCGCCGAGTGCGCGAGCGCGGGCGAACTCGCGCGCGCGCTCGACGCGGGCTTCGACCCGGCGGACGTCCACTACACGGCCGTCAATCCGCCCGCGGAGGACCTCGACTACGCCGTCTCGGTGGCCGACGAAGACCCCGACCTCACCGTGACCGCGGGCGCGCGCGACACCGTCGAACGCCTCGCGGAGCGCGACTTCTCGGGGCGCTTCTGCCTCCGGGTTCACCCGGGCGTCGGCGCCGGGCACAGCGATTCGGTCTCCACGGGGAAGGACGCGAAGTTCGGCGTGCCCGCCGACGAAGCCCTCGCTGTTCTCCGCGACGCCGACGCGCACGGGTTCGACGTCGTCGGAATCCACGCGCACGCCGGCAGCGGCATCTCGAACGACCAACTCGACGAGCACGCGCGCGTCGTCGAGACGCTCGCGGACGTCGCGCGCGAGGCCGCGTTCGACCTCGAGTTCGTGGACGTCGGCGGCGGCTTCGGCGTCCCGTATCGCGAGGACGAAGCGCCGCTGGACCTCGACGCCGTCGCGGAGCGCACGCGGGACGCGCTCGCGGGCGTGGACGCGACGCTCACCGTCGAACCCGGGCGCTACCTCGTCGCGGACGCGAGCGTCCTCCTCACCGAGGTCAACACCGTGAAGCGCGTCGCCGACACCGTCATCGCGGGCGCGGACGCCGGGATGACGACGCTCGTGCGCCCCGCGATGTACGGCTCCTACCATCCGATCCGCTCGCTCGTCGCGGGCGACCGGGCGACCGAGAACGTTTCCGTCGTCGGGCCCGTATGCGAGAGCACGGACGTCCTCGGCGAGGACAGACCGCTGCCGGCGCCCGAGCGCGGCGACCTGCTCGCCGTCGGGAACGCGGGCGCGTACGGGATGGAGATGGCGTCCCAGTACAACTCGCGCCCGCGGCCCGCCGTCGTCGCGCGCGACGGCGACGAGACGCGCGTCGTGCGGCGCCGCGAGACGCTCGCGGACGTGACGCACGCCGAGGACACGGCCCGGACCTATCCAGAATGATCGACTACGACGTCTACCACGGCACCGGCAACGACTTCGCGGTCGTCGACGCGGACGAACCCGTCGACGTCGACGCGTTCGGCACCGCGCTCTGCGGCCGCCTCGGCGTCGACGGCACGCTCTTCGTCGGCGTCGACGAGTCCACCGTCGAGACGGGGCGGAGCGCCGACCCCGAGGGCGACGCGCCCGGCGTGCGCGCGACGATGACGCTCGTCCAGCCGGACGGCTCGCGCGCCGCGATGTGCGGGAACGGCGCGCGCGTCGCCGCGCGCTGGGTCGCCGAACGCACCGACGCGGCCGTCGTTACTCTCGACACGGGCGCGGGCCCGCGACGCTGCACGCTCGACGGCGACACCGTCACCGTCGAGATGGGCGTCCCGTCGTTCGCCCCGGACGCCGTTCCGCTCGCCGGGAGCGAGGAACTCGTTCGGGCCGACGTCGAGGGCTACACGATCACGGCCGTCAACACCGGCGTCCCGCACGCCGTCGCGTTCGTCGACGACGTGGACGCCGTGGACCTCGAATCGGACGCGCCGCCGATCCGCCACAGCGACCTGTTCCCGGAGGGCGCGAACGTGAACGTCGCCGCGCCCCGCGACGGGGGGTTCGCCCAGCGGACGTTCGAGCGCGGCGTCGAGGGCGAGACGGAGGCCTGCGGCACGGGCGCCGTCGCTATCGCCGTCGTCGCCGCGCGCCTCGGGAAGACGCCCCCGCACGGCACCGTGACGGTCTCCCCGCCCGGCGGCGATCTCGAGATCGGCCTGCGGCCGGACGGCACGACGACGCTTCGCGGTCCCACGTCGTTCGTGCGCGCGGACGCCGCCGACCCGGAGGAACTCCATGCCTGAGTTCGCACCCGTCGACTTCCTCGAACGCGCCGTGGAGACGCCCTCGCACGAGGACGTCACCGCGATGCGGGAGTTGCTCGTCGACGAACTCGAATCGCACGACTGCGACCCCGTCGTGGACGACGCCGGGAACACGCTCGCGGTCCGCGAGGGCGACGCCCCCGGCCCGCACGTCGTGCTGAACACGCACATCGACACCGTGCCGCCGCACATACCCCCGAGACGCGACGGGGGCGTCCTGCGCGGGCGCGGGTCGTGCGACGCGAAGGGGCCGCTCGCAGCGCTGCTCGCGGCGTTCCTCGGCGTCGACCCGGAGCGCGGGCGCGTGACGCTCGCGGTGACGCCGGACGAGGAGACGGACTCGACGGGCGCGGACGCCCTCGAACTCGACGCGGACTGCTATCTCGTCGGCGAACCCACCGAACTCGACGTCTGCACGGCCGCGCGCGGGCGCTTCCAGGGGACCGTGACGCTCACCGGGAGCGCCGCGCACGCCGCCGAACCCGAGTCCGGCGTCTCCGCGATTCGGGGTGCCGCCGCGGCGCTCGACGCCCTGGAGACGTTCGACGACGAGCGCGGCCCCGGCGTGCACGAGACGCTCGGCGCGCCGACGCTCACCGCGACGACCATCGAGGGCGGCGAGGCGACGAACCAGATTCCCGCGTCCTGCTCGTTCGTCGTGGACCGGCGCTCCGTCCCGCCGGAGACGGCCGACGGCTTCTTCGAGGCGCTTCGCGCGCACCTCCGCGACGCCGTCCCCAGTGAGGTCGGCGTGGACGTCGCGCCCGCCGAACGCACCACGCCCTTCCTGGAGGCGTTCGCCACGCCCGCGGACAGCGACGTCGCGACGGAGCTCACCGAGGCGGGCGCGGGCGAGACGCGGCCCTTCGGCGCCGCCACGGAGGCCTCCTACTTCGCCGACGACGCGCCGACGGTCGTCTTCGGCCCCGGCTACCTCGCGGACGACGCGGGCGCCGTCGCGCACGCCGAACGCGAGTACGTCGACCTGCCGGAGGTCGAACGGGCGGCGGAGATAGCGACAGCGGCGCTGCGCTCGCTCGTCTAGCCGAAGAAGACGTCCGCGAGGTCGCTCCCCCGATTCCCGACGTCCTTGTACAGTTCCGTGTAGCCGCAGGCCGCACAGGTCACCGTCTCGAACTTGTTCGTCTGCACGTCGAACATCTTGGAGAGGCCGGACCCCGTCGTGGAGATGGACCCGGTGGTCACCTGGTCGTGTCCGCACTTCGGACAGCCGTACTCGTCGCCGGAGGAGTCAGGGCGGTCTGCCATCCCGTGCTAGTGGCGTCGGCACCGACAAAAGGATTCGCCAGGCGCCGACGGCGCCTTCAGGCGTCCCGCGCGAGGTCCGCGGCGACGCCCGTGTACGTCTCCGGGGTGAGCGCGCGCAGTTCCTCGCGGACGTCGGGGGAGACGTCCAGGTCGTCGAAGAGGTCGCGGAAGTCCGCGAGCGTCACGCGCTCGCCGCGCGTGAGGTCCTTCACGCGCTCGTAGGCCTGCGTGTCGCCCTCGCGGCGGAGGATGGTCTGCACGGCCTCACCGATGACCTCGGGGTTGGCTTCGAGGTCCTCGCGCATCACCCGCTCGTTCGGCGCGACCTTCGCGAGGCCGTCCCGCAGTTTCACGTAGCCGAGCAGGCAGTACGCGAGCGCGGCGCCGACGTTGCGCTTCACGGTGGAGTCGGAGAGGTCGCGCTGGAGGCGGGACGTCGGGAGGTAGTCCGCGAGGAAGTCGAGGTCCGAGTTCGCTTTCGAGAGGTTCCCCTCGGAGTTCTCGAAGTCTATCGGATTGACCTTGTGCGGCATCGTGGAACTCCCCGTCTCGGACTTCGCGGCTTCCTGTCCGAGATAGCGCTGGGAGACGTACGTCCAGACGTCCTTATCGAGGTCCAGGAGGACGGTGTTGGTCTCCCGCAGGGCGTCGCAGAGCGCGGCGACGTCGTCGGAGGGGTTGACCTGCGTCGTCGGTTCGACGTGGTCGAGGCCGAGCGAGTCGACGAACTCGCGGGAGAACGCGCGCCAATCGACCTCGGGGTAGGCGACGTGGTGGGCGGCGTACGCGCCCGACGCGCCCGCGAGTTTGCCGGCGAGGCCGTCCGCGGCGCGTTCGACGTCGCCGAGTTTGCGGCCGAGGCGCGCGGCGTAGACGGCCATCTCTTTCCCGAACGTCGTCGGCGTCGCGGGCTGACCGTGGGTGCGCGCGAGCATCGGCGTCTCCGCGTAGTCGTGCGCGAACTCGACGAGCGCGTCACGGACCGCGCGGAGTTCGGGCAGGAGGACGTCGGTGACGGCCGGCCCGAGGAGGACGCGGTACGCGAGGTTGTTCACGTCCTCGCTCGTGAGCGCGAAGTGGATCCACTGGTGGACGCGCTCCGGGGCGTGCTCGCGCACGAAGTACTCCACGGCCTTCACGTCGTGGTTGGTGGCGTCGTAGCCGCGCGCGCCCGTCGTCTCGATGTCCTTCACGAGCGCCGCGTCGTCCGCGTCGAACGACTCGTAGGCGGCGCGCAGGTCGGCGCGCTCCGACTCGGAGAGTTCGAGGGGCGTGGCGTCCAGGTCGGCGAGCGCGCAGAGGTACTCCACCTCGACGCGGACGCGCGCCCGGATCAGCGCCGCTTCGCTCGCGTACTCCGCGAGCGGCGCGGTCCGGGATGCGTAGCGGCCGTCGAGGGGCGAGACCGCGTACAGGGAGTCCGGCATGCCCGACTCTCCCGTCGCGCGACGCAAAAACGTGCCGGTCCGAATCGCCACGTGTATGCATACACCCCCGACGACACCGCGCAATCCGCCCTGTTTCTGTGCTCGTTCGTGCACACATTCGCTCGCGGAACCGCAACCCCTTTCGGCGTGCGGTGCGCGCAAGCGCGTATGAAGCTAGCCGGCCTGGCCAGCAACCGTGGACGGAACCTCCTGCACGTCGCCGACCGCGCCCCCGGCGGCGCCGAGTACGCGGTCATCGTCACCAACGACGCCGACGCACCCGTGCTCGACGCCGCGGCCGAACGCGACATCCCCACCGAAGTCGTCGAACGCGCCGACGGCGAATCCCGCGAGGACCACGAGGACCGCGTCCTCGACGCGCTCGACGGATACGAGTTCGACCTCGTCACCCTCGACGGCTACATGCGCGTGCTCACCGAGACGTTCCTCGACCGGGTCCCGACGACCCTGAACGTCCACCCGAGCCTCCTCCCCGCCTTCCCCGGGACGGACGCCCACGAACAGGTGCTCGACGCGGACGTCCGCGTCACCGGCGCGACGGTCCACGTCGTCGACGACTCCGTCGACGGCGGCCCCATCGTCACCCAGGAACCCGTCCCCGTCTACGAGGACGACGACGCGGCCGCGCTCAAAGACCGCGTCCTCTACCGGGCCGAGTTCAAGGCCTACCCGCGCGCCGTCGAGTGGTTCGCGACCGGCGAGGCGAGCGTCGAGGACGGCGAGGTCAGCGTCCCCGTGGACGCCGACGAACCCCTCCCGCGACGGCGCATCGACGGCTCCGACCGCGCCGCCGACCTCCGGTACGGCGAGAACCCCCATCAGGACGCCGCCGTCTACGCCGACACCACCTGCGAGGAACCGAGCGTCGTTCACGCCGACCAGCTCAACGAGGGCGCGAAAGCGCTCTCCTACAACAACTACAACGACGCCGACGGCGCGCTGAACCTCATCAAGGAGTTCGAGAAGCCCGCCGCCGCCGCCATCAAGCACACCAACCCCGCGGGCTGCGCCACCGCCGACACCCTCGCCGAGGCGTACGAGGACGCCCTCGCCACCGACCCGATGAGCGCCTTCGGCGGCATCGTCGCGCTCAACCGGCCCTGCGACGAGGAGACCGCGTCCCTCATCACCGAGTCGTTCAAGGAAGTCGTCGTCGCTCCCGGCTACGACGAGGCCGCCCTCGACGTCCTCACCGACGAGGACGACCTGCGCGTCCTCGACGTCGGCGGCGACCACCTCGGCCCCGACGTCGTCTCCGAGACCCACACCGAGCAGTCCCTCGTCGGCGGCAAACTCGTCCAGGAGCGCGACACGTGGGCGCCCGACCCCGACGACCTCGAATTCGTCACCGAGACCGAACCCACCGACGAACAGGTCGAGACGATGTGCTTCGCGTGGCGCGTCCTCAAGCACGTGAAGTCCAACGGCATCGTCTTCGCGAAGGACACCGAGACGGTCGGCGTCGGCATGGGTCAGGTCTCGCGCGTCGACGCCGTCCGCCTCGCCGCGATGAAGGCCGAAGAACACGCCGAAGGCAAGCATCCCGAAGGCTCGGTCATGGCATCCGACGCGTTCTTCCCGTTCCCCGACGCCGTCGAAGAAGCCGCGAAGGCCGGCGTCGACGCCATCATCCAGCCCGGCGGCTCCGTCAACGACGACGACGTCATCGACGCCTGCGACGAACACGGCATCGCGATGGCGCTCACGGGCAGTCGGACGTTCCGGCACAGCTAATCCGTAGCCGACGGCCGGACGGTCCGCCACAGCTAGATTCTTATACGGGGACGGGACCACCGGCTCGCGTGCGCTGACCGTCGCGGCGCGCGGGGCCCGTGGACGCCCGACGGCGTCCGAACCGGCGACGACACGCCCGCGCGCCGGCCGTTCGTGTCGTCCGTTCGCCCCTAGTCGAGCCGCGGGTCCGTGCCCTCGCTGTGGACGGGCGGCTCCCGCGGGGACGTGACGAACTCGATTCGCGCGCCCCCGTCGATGGACGCAGCGACCCGCACCCGCCACCCGTGGCGCGCGGCGATCCGCGCGACGATCGGGAGCCCGTACCCCGTGTCCCCCTCCGACGTCGTGCCGCCGAGCGCGAGCACCTCGCCGCGGCGCGCGGGTTCGATCCCCGGCCCGTCGTCGGCGACGTAGAACCCGGCCATGTCCGCCGTCTCGAACGAGTCCACCGTCACGCTCGCGTCGCTCCCGGCGTACGCGAGCGCGTTCTCGTAGACGTGCCCGAGCGCGTCCGCGACGAGTTCCGGCGTCCCCGTGACCGTCCCGGGCGCTCGCACGTCGAGCGTCGCGTCCGTCGTGTCCGCGTCGAGGCCGTCCCACGCGTCCCGCGCGACCGACGCGACGTCCACCGTCTCGTCCGCGATGCCCGCGCGGCCGACCCGGAGGTACTCGACGACGTCAGCGACGGCGTCGTCCGCGCGCTCGATGGCACGCTCGACGCGCGCCGCCTCGTCCCCGTCGTCGTCCAGCAGGTCGAGCCAGCCGCGCGCGACCGTGATGCGGTTCCGGAGGTCGTGGTTCAGCACCGCCGCGCTCGCCCAGATGGCCTCGTCTCGCTCGCCGAGCGCTCGCTCCGCGACCGCTCGCTCGGTGACGTCGCGCTGCTGGACGAGCACGTACCGCGTCCCGTCCGTCGAGTAGCCGGACACTCGACACCGATACCAGCGCCGCTCTCCGCTCGTCGAGCGCTCGTACTCGACGGCGTCGGACGCCGCGCCGTCGAGGACGGCGGTGACGGTCGCGGCGACGCGGTCGCTCGCGCCGCCGGCGTCCGCGAGCGCACCCACGTAGGCGGTTCCGGCGGTCGCTGTCACGCCGAAGTGGTCGAACGCGCGCCACGCCTCGTTCCCGGCGACGACGACGCCGTCCTGGTCGAGGACGGCGGTCGGAACCGGCACGGCGTCGAGCGCGCCGACGGCGACGGAGTGACGGAGTTCCATTACCGGTTGGCTCGTCCCGTGTCGGTATAGGCGTTGGCCTCCCGTCCGCCGGCCGTCACACACCGTCCTATCCGACACGCATTTGGCGGCCCGCCCGGACGTATCTGTATGCGCTACGACGAGGCCGCGAACTTCCTCCTCGACCGCCGTCGGTTCCGACCGCGCGCCGGGGCCGAGGGCGTCGAGTCCCTCCTCGCGACACTCGACATCGACGTCGACGGCCCGACCTACGTTCAGATCGCCGGGTCGAACGGGAAGGGAAGCACGGCGCGGATGGTCGAGGCCGCGCTCCGCGAGGCGGGCCTCGACGTCGGACTCTACACGTCGCCGCACTTCGACGAACTCCGCGAGCGCGTGCGCGTGAACGGCCGGAAGGTCCCTGAGCGCGCGGTCTGCGAGTACGTCGACGCGGTCGCGGATCACGTTCGGGAGCGCGCGGCGAGCGGGGACGCGCCGACGTTCTTCGAGACGCTCACGGGGCTCGCGCTCTGGCAGTTCGCTCGCGAGGACGTCGACGTCGCCGTTCTCGAGGTCGGGATCGGCGGCCGCTACGATCCGACGAGCGTCGTCGACCCCGCGGCGTCCTGCGTGACGAGCGTCACGCTCGAACACACGGGCATCCTCGGGGAGACGGTCGACGAGATCGCGCGCGACCAAGCACACGTCGCGCCTGCCGACGCGCCGCTCGTGACGGCCGCGACGGACGAGGCGCTCGACGCGATCCGGGACGTCGCGGGCGACGTCGTCTCCGTCGGGACCGACGCGGCCTGCGACCTGCGCGCGACCTACGAGGGCGTCGATTCGCCCGCGGAGGCGACGGTGTCGCTCGACGACGGCGCGGGTCCGCTGGACGTTCGGATCCCCCTGCTCGGCGCGCACCAGGCGACGAACGCGGGCGTGGCGGCGGCGCTGGTCCGCCAGCTCGCCGACGTGGACGACGAGACGCTCGCGCGCGGCCTGCGAAAGGCGCACTGGCCGGGGCGCTTCGAGGTGATGGGCGAGGACCCGCTCGTCGTCCTCGACGGCGCGCACAACCCCGGTGGGTGTGCGGTGCTCGCGGAGACGCTCGCGGAGTTCGACTACGACGACCTCCACCTCGTCTTCGGGGCGATGGAGGAGAAGGATCACGCGGGGATGGCGGCGGCGCTCCCGTCGGCACACGTGCGGACGTGTCGGCCGGACTCGGATCACGCGGCGGACCAGGAGGCGCTCGCGGTCGCGTTCCGCGAGGCGGGTGCGGCGTCGGTGACGGCGATGAGTTCCGTGGAGGCGGCGCTGGACCGCGCTATCGAGGACGCGGGGCCGGACGACGTCGTGCTGGCCGCGGGGTCGCTGTACACGGTCGCGGAGGCGCGGAACCGCTGGACGCGCACGACGGTGGAGAAGCGCGCCCGCGACCTGGACGAGGCCCGCGCGCACTTGGAGCGCGCGCACGTGACGCCGCCGGGGGCGTGGCGGATGCGCGCGAAGGGCGTGCATCGAATCGTGCGTTCGCGCGTGCAGAAGCGCCAGGCGCAGTACCTGAAGGAGGAGATGTTGAGCCTCGGTGGGGAGTGCGCGATATCGGGGCTGAACGATCAGGCGCGCGGGATGCTCGACGTCGTGCTGATGGGGACGCTCGCGCAGTTCAAGCGCCTCTGCGGGAAGCTGGACGGCCAGCCGTACGGGCTCTCGATCTACGCGGACGAACTCCGGGAGACGCTGGACATCGAGCGCCCGTCGACGGAGCCGACGTATCCGTGGGAGGGCGACCGGACGGCGGTGATGGGCATCCTGAACGTGACGCCGAACTCGTTCCACGACGGCGGCGAGTACGAGGCGGTCGAGGACGCCGTCGCGCGCGCCGAGCGGATGGTCGAGAACGGCGCGGACGTCGTGGACGTCGGTGGGGAGTCGACGCGGCCGGGCGCGGAGCCGGTGCCGGCGGAGACGGAGATAGAGCGCATCACGCCCGTCATCGAGCGTCTCGCGGACATGGACTGTCTCGTCAGCGTGGACACGATGAAGGCCGAGGTGGGGCGCGCGGCGCTGGAGGCGGGCGCGGACGTGCTGAACGACGTGACTGGGCTCTCCGACCCGGAGATGCGTTTCGTCGCGGCGGAGTACGGCGCGCCGCTGGTCGTGATGCACTCGCTGCACGCGCCCGTCCGGCCGGGCGCGAGCCCCGACTACGACGACGTGGTGGAGGACGTCATCGACGAACTCCGCGAGCGCGTCCTCCTCGCGGAGAAGGCCGGTCTCCCCCGCGAGAAGATCATCGTCGACCCCGGTCTCGGGTTCGCGAAGTCGCCCGCGGAGAGCTTCGAACTCCTCGACCGCACCGACGAGTTCCACGCGCTCGGCTGCCCGGTGCTCATCGGCCACTCGCATAAGTCGATGTTCGGCCGCGTGGACAGCTATCCCGACGACGGCGGGTACGCGACCGTCGCCGCGACCACCCTCGCCGTCGAGCGCGGCGCGGACGTCGTGCGCGTTCACGACGTCGCGGAGAACGCCACCGCGGTCCGCACCGTTGAGGCGACGCGCCGCGGTGTCGGAGGTGACGACGATGAGTGACGCGCGCGACGAGAGCGGGCGCGCGTCCTACCTGCGCGCCGTCCGCGAGGGGTACGACGAACTCGCGCGCGTCCACCGCGAGGCCCGCACCGCCGTCAGCGAACCCGGCATCGATCAGGTGGACGCCGTCGCCCGCGACCTCCCGGACGGCGCGCGCGTCCTCGACGCGGGCTGTGGCGCTGGCACGCCGGTCCTCTCCCGCTTCGACCTCGCCTTCGACGTCGTCGGCCTCGACCTCTCCCGCGAGCAGCTAGAGCGCGCCCACGAGCGCTCCCCCACCGCCGGCCTCGTGCAGGGCGACATGACCGCGCTCCCGTTCCGCGACGCCGCCTTCGACGGCCTCGTCGCCCTCCACTCCATCATCCACGTCCCGCGGGACGCCCACGAGGCCGTCTACCGAGAGTTCCGCCGCGTCCTCCGGGACGGCGCGCCCGCGCTCGTCACCACCGGCACCGACGCCTACGAGGGCGGCACGCCGAACTGGCTCGACAGCGGCGTCGAGATGCACTGGAGCTTCCCCGCCGCCGCCGACACCCTCGCCAGCCTCCGCGCCGCCGGCTTCGACATCGAGGAGGAGAGCCGCGTCCCCGACGAACACGGCGGCGGCGAGTTCCTCTTCGTCCGCGTCCGCGCCTAGTACGGGTATCGGGTTCGTTCGCTGACAACTCCCTGACCGTCTCTTCTCCCGAAAGCCCCCTCGCGCTCGCGCCGGCTCAGCGGCATATCGCTCGCGTCGCTCGCGATAGTGGCCGCTGACCGCGACGCGACCGCTCGCCCTAGGCGGGACGCATCGCGTCCCGCTGCCTCTCGTTCGTGCCGTTGCCCCTCACGAGAACCCCTTTCGAAGTCCCACCCGGTGGTGGTATGTGGTGGTGGCTGTCGTCGTGGCGTGTGACGAGAGCTGTCGCGCTGCGTGGCCGGGCGTCGTCGCTATAGCGCGCCGAGTTCGCGGTAGCAGTCGAGGTAGCGTTCGAGGAAGTCGCGCTCGTCGTAGTCGGCGTAGCGTTCGTCGACGGGTTCGCGTTCGAGGGCGCGGGCGTCGCCGAGGCACTCGACGAGTTCCTCGTCGCTGGTCGCGAGGAAGCCGCGGGGTTCGTGCTCGACGAGTTCGTGCGCGGCGGAGTGCTCGTGGTATTCGACGACGGCGACGCATCCGCAGGCGAGCGCGCGGAGGAGGTCGGTGGCGAAGGGTGTGCGGCGTGCGGTCTGCGCGTAGACGTGCGCGCCCTTGAAGAGCGCGAGGCGGTCGTCGATGGACTGGTCGCCGACGAAGGTGACGCGGTCGTCGATGCGGAGGTCGCTCGCCTGGCGCTCGTAGTTCTCGCGTTCGGGGCCGTCGCCGACGACGGTGGCGGACCAGTCGTACTCGCGGAACTCGGCGAGGGCGAGCAGGAGCGATTCGAGGTTCGCGTCCGCGTCGAGGCGCCGCGAGTAGACGATGTCGCCGGCGTCCGGGTCGGGGTCGACGGCGCGCACGCGGTCCATCTCTAGGGCGTTCGGGAAGACGGCGACGTCCTCTGCGAGGCCGCGGGCGCGCACGGCCGTCGCGACCATCTCGGAGGGGGCGACGACGGCGTCGCTCGCGCGCGCGGCCCAGCGG
>Ga0207755_100089_pt1 | contig 72797 bp, 67 predicted proteins | sample A23P2SouthBayCA_FD_187734 | JGI IMG/M metagenome (GOLD analysis project Ga0207755, IMG submission 187734) | Aerobic enrichment media microbial communities from Bioluminiscent Bay, La Parguera, Puerto Rico - A23 P2 (SPAdes) | ecosystem: Environmental > Aquatic > Marine > Unclassified ...
GGTGTCCGCTGACGCTCCACAAAATCTAATTCGATCCAGTTGCTACCACTGCTGAGGCGGCTGATTTCGGGCATGATCACTCAGAAATCAGCACGCCTCACTCTTTACGCTTAACTTGACACGACCACTAGCCAGATGAGCAAATTTATATTTTGGAGGAAAATAAGCCTACATATGAATTCTGCAAATGTTCTTCTCATAACCATCGATAGTCTTAGAGCGGATCACACGTCGTGTCTCGACCATGATTCGAACGTCGACCCTCGACTCAAGCAGCTCGGTGACAGAGGAGCGGTGTTTCAGCAGGCTGTCGCAAACGGCCCAAACACGACTGCGAGCTTCCCGTCGATCCTCACTGGTGCCCACTCTTTGACTTATGGCCCATACGGTGTCTGTGGTGATCGTTCCCCGTTTCTCTCACAAGAACTGCGTGACGCGGGTTACCGAACTATTGGCTATCACTCGAATCCACATCTTGGGGTGAAACAGGGGTATCCGACAGGGTTCGACTTGTTCGAAGATCTCGTCGAGGGCGACAAATCCGTTGCGACGGCCAAAGACCGCGTCGACGGGATCTTACCGACGAATTCGACCCTGTATCGGTTACTCCGACGAGCGTATCACTATTTTAGCATGACCACCTCCAACGAGGCATACGCACGGGCGGATACAATATCCGACAATGCCATACACTGGATTAGTGAAAACGGAGATGAACGGCCCTTCTTTGCATGGCTCCATTACATGGATGTCCACTATCCATTTCAGCCACCAACAGATATTCTGGACGAAATTTCGTCACCAAACCTCTCGAAACGGCGTATCGTCAATCTAAACGGGAAGATGCAGGAGAGACCGGAAAAAATGACGGAGAAGGATCTTGAGGATCTCCAGACGCTCTACGACGCCGAAATACGGTACACTGACCGCCAAATTGGGCGTGTTATCGATGCACTTGAAGAAAATAATATTCTGGATAGCACATTTGTCATTGTCACCGCAGACCACGGAGAAGCGTTCGGTGAGCATGGGCGGTTCGGACACCATCCCTATCCCTATGAGGAACTACTTCGAGTCCCACTAATCATTGCAGGTCCTAGCATAGAACCGACAACCAGTTCTCAGCAAGTGTCGCTGCTTGATCTTGCGCCGACGATTCTGGATCTAGTTGGTCTCGAGCCCTCTGAAAAAATGGAAGGAGAGAGTTTCACTCCTGCCGTTTTTGATGAAAAAATCGATGACCGGACAGCGATGAGTATTTCGGATAACGGGGAAGTATTCGGATGTCGAACGACAGAGTGGAAATACATTACGCGCTGGAACGACGATGAGGCGTATCTCTACGATTTGTCCTCTGATCCCGTGGAATCTCGGAATCTCTATGGGGAGTACCCTGAGATCGTGAACCACTTCGAATCCCTCATCGAAGAGTATCGTAACGGTATCGACACAGCAAGTGAGACCAATATCGATCATTCGTCCGAGGTCCAACAACGTCTCGCCGACCTCGGTTACGTAGACGAATGATAACTCTCCCGTTTGCTATGGCAAGCGGCAGTTTGTCAGTTAATTTGTAATAAGCGTAGAACGAACTGATCAGGAGAACCGCCGAAGCACTGCGTCAAGTGGTCCGAGCGACAGCCCAAATTTGTCTTCGATCGACCGAGCAACCATCACGTCGGTCGGTGTGAATCCGAGCACGACGACAACGGCGATGGCGTAGGTAAGCGCGAACGCGCCGCTGACTCCCAACGTCCACAACAACGTCGACGGGACTCGCTGGAACACCGGAACGGCGGCGAGCGAGATCGGGACGGCGACCGCAATCGGCCCGAACACCGGTGTGGACAGCGTCGTTTCGCCAGTGTAGTATCTCACTTCCAACGTCGGAAGGACACTCAAGACCACGAACGACAGCGTCGTCGCAACCGCTGCCCCATATGCCCCGTACTGCGGAATCAACAGGAGATTGGCCCCGAGGTTCACGACTGCCGCCGAGGTGGTGTTGAACGCCGCTAACTTCGATTTGCCCAACGCTTCGAGGATCGGACCGTGGGTGAGGAGCACGTTCTTGAGCGCGAAGCCGATGACGAGAACGACGAGCGTGGGCGCCGCTGAGGCGTAGGCCGGACGATAGATCAATCGGAGGAAGTCCCCGGCGAACGCAACCATCGGAATCAGGGCCCCAATCGTAACGATGGTAATCCACCGAGCGATCGTCGTCTGGACGGATATCGCCTCGCTGACCTGATTCTGGTTTTCCAACTGGCTAGAGACGGGTGTGCTGAGGAAGCTGAAGGCCGTCGAGAACATCGCAACTAGCCGGGCGAACGCGTACGCAACACCGTATGCGCCGACGGCGCGGTTCCCGACGAAGTACAGCAGGAGGAAGATATCGAGCGATCGGTAGACGAACGATGAGAGCCCGCTGACGGTGAACGGCAGCGAGTACCGGAGGAACTCCGGGAAGACCTGCCGTGCCCCCCGCGTGTCGGACTCGTCGGGAAGATTTCGCCAGAACAACGTAACTGCCAGTAACCCAGCGAGGACGAACGGGACGGTGTAGCCGGCCGCGAAGCCCACCTGGTTGGCACCGACGACGACGGCGACCATGATGAGCGCGAACCGTGCGCCTGGATGGAGGATATTCTTCACGTACACCCGGAACCGGGAGATTTTCAGCCCTCTCGTGCCGCCGATACCGAGGTTCATCAAGGCGGCAAACGGAATCGCTGCGCCGAACACGCGGAGGCTCGTATCTAACCCCGGCTCTCCGAAGAGGTTCGTCGCTATCACGTCGGCGAACACGACGATCGGAATGGAGACGACGAACGAGGCCGGAAGGACGAGCGCAAGTGCGTATTTCGCGAGTGGACGTTGTTGTGCCCGTGTCACTCGGGGGAGGTACCGTGCGAGCCCCGAAGCGAATCCCAAGCCAGCCAAGACCGCTCCGACGTCGAGTAGTGCTGTCCCGGAAATTAAATTTCCAAACCCGCCCACTGACAAGTGAACCGCAGCGAACCGTTGGGCGACGAACGCTAACCCCATCTCCAAGACGAGGCCGATATAGACCACTCCGGCGCCGCGAACGACATCGCGGACAGCGTCGTCTTTCGTGAATCCGTCTTGGTCTCCAGCGTCGGTCATTTGAATCTCGTTCCTCGCTGGCGAGACGACCGTGGCGTCTCGTCGTCAGTGGTCATCGATAACGGCTCCTAAGAACTGCTCATATCGATCGTACTGAGCTGTCCATGTGAACTCGTTTGTGACCCGCTCTCGCGCGGCGGTACCCATCGCTGCCGAATCACACTCTTCGAATAGCCGATCGATCCGCCCAGCGAGCTGCTCCGGTTGACGTGGGGGGCACAACAGTCCGGTGGTCCCTTCCGTGACAACTTCGGGAACGCCACCCACCCGCGTGGCGATCACGGGCAGTTCAGTCGCAGCGGCTTCGAGCAGGACCCGGGGCAGTCCTTCGGTATGAGAGGGGAGAACGAGCGCATCGAACGCCGCATAAACTGCGGGCATCCGCTCGTAAGGAACGCTTCCGAGAAACACACCGTTCTCTCCGAGTTCTCGTTCCAAGCGCCCTCGAGCCGGGCCGTCTCCAGCAATCACGACGGTTGGCTCCGTTTCAGTCCGCTGGACTGCGTCCGCGAGATCGAAGACCCCCTTGTAATCGAAGAGACCGCCGACGAACCCGAGAAAGGGACCATCGGTCTCTTCGAGACGCGCCGCAGCGTCAGCGGGCAAATCCACGTCCGTGTCAGGATGAAACCGCTCGGTGTCGACGGCGTTACGAACGTCGTAGATGCGTTCCTCACGAATTCCGCGATCCAGTAATTCGGCGCCAATAGCGTTACAAACCACGAAGTAAGCGTCGTGGGGGGCACGAATACGGGAAGTGAACGACGCGTTATCGAGGAGGTCGATTACGCCAACCGTCGGCGGGTTGAGGCTGCTGCCGACGTGGATGACGTGCGGTGCGCTCAGAACCGCCGCTGCGGCGAGCCCGGGGAGGTACGTTTTCCGCGTCTTCGAGATGATTACGTCGGCGTCGAGATCCCTACCGGCTCGGATCGCTCGTCGTGTCGTCCGAATCGGGTCCACGACGAACCGCAACTTCGGAGCGATGGAGTGCTGGAAATCGACTTCCGGTTCGCTATTCCAATCGACGAGGTGGACATCGTGTCCCCGGTCTCGCAGGCCAGCGACGACGTTCCGCACGTGAATCTGTCCCCCTCTCACCATCGTGCCGGAGAACGTGATCGCTTCCTCGGTGAGGAAGAGGATATTCATGTTCCACAACGTGCTGCTGTGCGATTATATATGCCCCGTTTTGAGTTGATTTCACGGCCTGTCGGTGGCTCTCCCACAGGCACCCCTGCACGATCGACCGAACATCGAGTCTCATCGACGGCGGCGATGTTGCCCCTCACTCGAGTGGTTCCGAGACAAATCACTTTTTGCCTCTGATAGTGAGACACCACCATGCCCGACTCCGACGCCGTCTGCGTTCTCATCCCCACTCTCGACGAGGCCGAAACCATCGGCGACGTCGTCCGGGACTTCCACGGCGCGAACTTCGGGAACGTCCTCGTCGTCGACGGCGGATCCACGGACGACACGCGCGCTATCGCCCGCGAAGCCGGCGCACGCGTCGTCCGTCAGTCCGGCTCCGGCAAGGGGCAGGCAGTCCGGGAAGCCGTCACGAAACATGTCGACGCCCCACACATCCTCATGCTCGACGGTGACGGCACGTATCACGCCGACGACGCCGAGGCCATGCTCGAACCCCTGCTCTCGGGCGACGCCGACCACGTCATCGGGGACCGCTTCGCCGACATGCGGCCGGGGGCCATGACGCTCCTCAACCGCGTCGGCAACCGCCTTATCAACGCCGCCTTCGGCGTCATCCACGGCGACGACTTCGGCGACATCCTCTCGGGCTACCGGGCGTTCACCCGGGAGTCGTTCGAGGAGATGCATCTCACGGCGGAGGGGTTCGGCATCGAGACGGAGATGGCCGTCGAGTGCGCCAAACGGTCGATTCCGACGACGGTCGTCCCCATCACCTACTACCCGCGACCGGCGGGGTCGAACACGAACCTCCACCCGATCCGCGACGGCGGGATCATCTTCCTCGAACTCTACCGGCGGGCCAAGACCAACAATCCACTGTTCTACTTCGGGAGTCTGGGCTCGGTGTCGACGGCGACGGGCGTTCTCGTCGCCGTCTACGTCGCCGTCGAGTGGATCACCCAGCGTGTCTCCCACGAGGTCCTCGCCGTCGTCGCCGCCTTCGCCATCCTCGTCGGCGTCCAACTGCTGATGTTCGGCATGCTCGCGGATCTGATCCTCTCCTTGCACCGCGAGCAGTTGCGGGAGCGGAAGTAGGCGGCAGACACCCGGATTGATTACCGTCCCGGTCGACGCGCCGATAGACGATGTCTGGCTCCGACGAGTCGTCGGGCGTCCCGTGGCGCTCCCCACGGCTGTATCTCCTCCTCGCGACCGCGGCGGTGGCACCGCTCGACGTGACTATCGTCGGGCCGGCGCTCCCGGCCATCGCCGACGCCTTCGGTGTGTCGAGCGCCCGGAGCGGGCTGGTTATCACCGCCTTCGCCGCTCCGGGGGCGGTGCTCGCGCCCGTCGTGGGAATGTACGCCGACCGATTCGGCCGGCGCCGGGTGGTCGTCCCCTGCCTCTTGGTCTACGGCGTCGCCGGCGTCGCCGTGACGCTCGCGACCGACCTCTGGACGGTGCTCGTGCTCCGGGCAGTACAGGGGAGCGTCGGCGGGAGCATCCTCGCCTCGCTGACGCTGGCGCTCGTCGGCGACTACTACGACAGCCCGCGGCGCAACGCGGTGATGGGCGTCGTGAGCGCGGGCATCTCCTTCAGCGCCGCCGCCGGCCCCGTCCTCGGGGGCGTCCTCGCCGCTCGCTCGTGGGACGCGCCGTTCTATCTCTACGGGGCGAGCGTCGTCGTCGCGGGGCTGGTGTATCGGTATCTCGACGCGCCGGCGACGGCAGCGGAGACGGGGGCCACGGACCGCGACGGATCGTATCTCCGCGCCGCCGTCGCGTCGCTCCCGGCCCGACGAGCCCTCGTCGTCTACGGCGCGACGCTCGCGGGCTTCGTCCTCTTTTTCGGCGGCGTCCTCACCGCCGTCCCGTTCCTGCTGGAGGGGACGTACGGGCTCGCGTCGGGACGGGTCGGCGCGCTCGTGACGGGGGCGATGATGGTCTCTGCCGTCGTCGCGGTGTTCAACGGCCGCTTCGCTCGCTATCTGTCGGATCTCGGGCTCGTCACCGCAGGGTTCTGTTTCTACGCGGCCGGTCTCGTGAGCGTCTGGGCCGCCGGATCGGCCGTCGGCGTCCTCCTCTCACTCGGCGTCTTCGGCGTCGGCCACGGCCTCGTGCTCCCCTCGGTGGCCTCGGCGCTGTCGGCGCTCGCCGGTCCCGAGTTCCGCGGTGGCGTCATGAGTCTGCGGACGAGCGTCGTCCTCGGGGCGCAGGCCATCGGTCCGCCGCTGTTCACCCTGCCAGTGACGCGGCTGGGTGTGGACTACGAACTGCCGCTGGCGGTCGCCGGCGTCGGGGCGGGACTCGCCGCCGTCGGTCTGTTCGCCGCCGCTGGCGGGCGGACGGGCGTCGCCGCGACGGTGAGCGGGCGGTAGCGAGCGACGAAGGGTAACGTTTAGGCCGATTCCGCGGGGTGCATCGACCATGTCCGAGACAGTGCTTCTCGTCGGCGGCGGTGGGCGCGAACACGCCATCGCCCGCGCCGTCGCGCCCGACGCCGACCTCTACGCCTGTGCGAGCAACCGCAACCCCGGCATCGCGGCGCTGGCCGAGGAGATGCGTGCCATCGACGAGCGGAGTGGCGAAGCAATCGTCGCCTTCGCGGAAGACGTGGACGCGACCCTCGCGGTGATCGGCCCGGAGTCGGCGCTCGCGGCGGGCGTCGCCGACGCGCTCGACGACGCCGGCGTTTACACCTTCGGCCCCGGTGCGGACGCCGCCCGCATCGAGACGGACAAGGCCTACCAGCGGCGGTTCATGGTGGAGGAGGGTATCCCGGGCTGTCCCGACTTCGAGACGTTCGACGACATGGCGGCCGCGTGTGACTACATCGACGCCTACGACGGCGACCTGGCGGTCAAGCCGGTGGGGCTCACCGGCGGCAAGGGCGTCCGCGTCACCGGCGATCAGGTGACCAAAGCCGAGGCCAAAGACTACCTCCGCGAGGCCGACTACGACCGCGTGGTCCTGGAGGAACGACTCGTCGGCGAGGAGTTCACCGTGCAGGCGTTCGTCGCGAGTGAGGGGCGACGCGACGCCGGGCGGCTACGGACGACGCCCGCCGTGCAGGATCACAAGCGCGCCTACGAGGGCGACGAGGGGCCGAACACGGGCGGCATGGGGAGTTACAGCGACGCCACGTCGACGCTGCCGTTCATGGACGAGGCGGACTACGAGGCGGCGGTCGAGATTCTGGAGGCCACCGTCGACGCCCTCCCCGAGTACAAGGGCGTTCTCTACGGCCAGTTCATGCTCACCGCCGACGGCGTACGGGTCGTGGAGTTCAACGCTCGCTTCGGTGACCCGGAGGCGATGAACACCCTCCCCGTCCTCGAAACGCCGTTTATCGACGTGTTGACGGCCGCACGGGACGGCGACCCACTGCCCGAACTCGACTTCGACCCCCGGGCGACCGTCTGCAAGTACGCGGTGCCGGCCGGCTACCCGACCGAGCCCGAGTCCGGCGCGCTGATCGAGGTGGACGAGGAGAGCGTGGCGCGGGTGGCCGAGGGGGAGGGTGACGCCCTCCTCTTCTACGCCAGTGTCGACGCCCGCGACGATGGCCTCTACACCACCACGTCGCGGGCGTTCGCGGTGGTCGGCATCGACGGGACGATTGCGGACGCGGAGGCCATTGCGGAAGACGCTCTCGCGGCCGCGGGCGACGGCCTGCGGATTCGGCACGACATCGGGAAATCCGACCTCGTTCAGCGACGGATCGACCACGTGGCGAGGCTCAGGGAGTAACGGCCCGAGGAGCGCATGACAGGCGTGTGACGCGCCAAAAACCTTTATTTCGCAGCGTCTCGTCGGTCCGGTAATGGCGACGTTACGCGATTCTCTGGGCGACCTCGTGAACGACGTCGACGGACTGTTCCTGTTCTCTCCGTCGGTGGCGTACTACGAGCGGTTCGCGGACGCGGGCGTCGAGCGGGTGGTGATCGACGACGAGAACGACGTGGGTGCGGAGTCGTTCGTCGAACTCCCACTCGATTTCGACAACGTCCGTGATCGCATCAAATTCGGCGTCGAAGGCGCGATGGATCACGGGTTCGCCACCGAAGGCGACACCGTCGCCTGTGCCGTCTCGATGTTCGGCGACGAGGTGGACGCCGACTGTCTGGTCCGGGTGCGGGTCGACGAGTCGATGCGGTCCGGCATCTACGACCTCTTTACCGACTCGCGGGCCGAACCCGGCGTCATTCGCGACGTGTTCGAAGTGGCCATCGACCTCGGGAAGAAAGGGCAGAAGGGCAAGCCGGTCGGCGCGCTGTTCGTCGTCGGCGACGCGGGTAAGGTGATGAACAAGTCGCGGCCGCTCAGCTACAACCCTTTCGAGAAATCACACGTCCACGTCGGCGACCCCATCGTGAACGTGATGCTGAAGGAGTTCTCGCGGCTGGACGGTGCGTTCGTCGTCTCGGATTCGGGGAAAATCGTCTCGGCGTACCGATATCTGGAACCGTCGGCCGAGGGTGTCGACATCCCGAAGGGGTTGGGGGCGCGCCACATGGCCGGCGGCGCGATCACGCGTGACACCAACGCCATCGCTATCGTCCTCTCGGAGTCCGACGGGATGGTCCGGGCGTTCAAAAGTGGCGACCTGATTCTGGAGATCGATCCGGAGGAGTACTGAGATGCAAAGCGGGACGATCCGCGAGTTCGTCGATGCCGTGCCGATCCGGTTCTGGCTCGCCTTCGCGACGCTCTTTTTCGGCCTGCTTCTCGGGTGGCTGACGCGCATCGTCGCCCGGCGGGTACTGCGACGGATCGGCGTCCCCGGTGCCATCGAGGGGACGGCGTTCGAGCGGACTGCTCGCGAGTTCGGCACGTCGACCGTCGACATCCTCGCGGCCATCGCGGGCTATTTCGTGTTCGGCATCGCCGTCTTCGCCGCCGTCGCCGTCGCCGAAATCGAGTACGTCGCCCAGTTCTGGAACGCCGTCGCTGGCTTCCTCCCGAAGCTCTTTTTCGCCGTCATCGTCCTCATCGTCGGCGTCCTCCTCGGCGACAAGGTGGAACTGGTCGTGTCGGAGCGCTTCCGCGGCGTGAAGCTCCCGCAGATCGGTGTCCTCCCGCTGATGGCCAAATACAGCGTGTTCTATCTGGCGGCGCTGATCGCGCTCGGACAGGTGGGCGTCGCCACCGCCGCGCTCATCGTCCTGCTCGCGGCCTACGTCTTCGCCATCGTCTTCCTGGGAGGACTCGCCTTTCGTCACCTGCTCTCGGCCGGCGCCGTCGGCACCTACCTCCTGCTCAACCAGCCCTACACCATCGGTGACGAGATTCGCGTGGGCGACGTGCGCGGAATCGTCCAGGAGGTAGATCTGTTCGTCACCCACGTCGAAACCGACGGCGAAGAGTACGTCTTCCCGAACAGCAAGGTGTTCGCGGATGGCTTCGTTCGTATCCGCTCCTAGGCGCCGTCGCTCCCGACACCACCCTCGACCGGTCGGGCTGGAACCCCCGCGACCGTCGTCCCCGGCGGCACGTCCTCGGTGACCAGCGAGTTGGCAGCCACCTTCGCGTCGTCGCCGATTTCGACGCCAGGGAGGACCACCGCCCCTGCGCCGACGAGCGCCCGCTCACCGACCACCACTTCGCCGGTGCGGTACTCCTCGGTCAGGAACTCGTGACAGAGGAGCGTCGCGTCGTAGCCGACGACGGCGTCGGCGCGGATGGTGATGAGTTCGGGCCAGAACACGTCCGGCGTCGCCTCCAGGCCGAACGCGACGCCGGGATCGATGGTCGCTCCGAGCCGGCGGAGGAGCCAGTTTTTCGCCCGCAGACTCGGCGAGACGCGGATCAGCCAGACCGCGAGGTAGTTCACGACGACCCGGAGCGGGTGTTTCGCGTCCGTCCAGTGCCACAGCGAGTTGCGCGGCCCGGCCGTCGGGTGGCGGGTGAGGCGGTCGTGTCGGCGGTCGGCGTCCGAATCGGTCACGGTCCGCGTTCGCGCGCCGGCGTCTTGAAACCGGGACCCATCACTCCCGACGGCGGCGCGCGACGAGGGCCGTCAGCGCCGCGAGCGCGGCGAGGCTCGCGAGCGCGCCGAATCCGGGACCGTTTCCGGCAGTCGTCGCGGCCGGCGAAGGCGTCGGCGTGTCGGCCGGAGTTCCCGTTCCCCCGTCCGTCGGCGTGGCCGTCACCGTCGCCGTGTCCGCCCCGTCGCCGCCGGAGTCGGTCGGTGTCGGCGTCGGCGTGGCGGTCGTCACTTCGACCGTCGTCGACGCCGTCTCCGGCGCCTCGACGACCGCGAACGTGGAGAAGCCGGGCGTCTCGGCCGCCAGCACCACGGTCGATCCGCGCCGGCTCTCGACGGTCGTCTCGAAGGTCTGCCACGAATCCGTCGCCTCGTCGTAGCGGGCGATGCGCAGGTCCGCCGCGTCGGCGCTCGTCCCCGACGTGTCGACGGTCAGGCGGAGCGTCGCGGATGTCGACCGCCAGTCGTCGGGCAGTTGGATCGAGACGAATCCCACCGCCGGATCGTCGGGCGCCGAGACGCCCTGTGGCGGTGACGTGAGCGTCGTCGAGCGGGCGAAACCGTTGCCCGTGGCGCGGCTCGTGACCGCGACCCGACCGATCGTCCCCGTTCCGAGGTCGAAGGTGACGGATGCCGTGTCGCTGAAGACGAGGGCCGTCGAGGAGGCGACGCGGTCTGCGAGCGAGCCGGGAGCCTGCGAAACCGGGCTTCCCCCGTCGTCCGGGAGGTCGACCCCGGCCGAATCCTGCTGTCCCACGGCGGCGCCGTTGCCGGCGGCGTCGACCGCGCGCTGGAGCGTCGCGGTGTACTGCCCGCTGACCTCGGCCCGGTAGCTCAGCGTGTGGACGTACGGCCCGCTCCCGGAGACGGAGAACGTGGAGAGCGTCCGCGAGCGGGGGCCACTCAAATCAACTTCGACGGCATCGAGCGGTTCGGAGGCCGTCACCTGCACCTGGATGCGGGAACGACCCTCGTTCGTCGTCGCCGACAGGTCCGTGACGATGGGTGCCGCGCCGTCGGTCTCGGTCACGTCGGCGTCGCCGATGCCCGCGATGGCGTTGCCGGCGAGGCTGGCCGTCGATCCGGGCGTGTACGTCACGTCGACCGCGCCGGTACCGGACACCTCGTCGGCATCGGTCGTGATCTGCACCTGCAGTCGGTCGTCGTCGGTCGTCGAGAGCGTGTCGACCGCGTCGGTGGCCGTGCCGCCGAGCGCCCAGTTGCCGGGCGTGACCGTCGAGTCGTCGATCGGCCCGGAGAACGTCAGCGTCGCGGCGTCGACGTTGCCGTCGCCGTCGCGGTCGAGCGTCGTCGCCGACTGGACGACCGGCGCGGCGCCGCTTGTCGTGCCGGTGAACGTCTGTGTGCTGCCGATAGCGTTCCCGACCGGATCGTAGATCGAGTCGGCCGCGAGCGTCACGTCCGGGGTCGCGTCGCTCCCGGAGAGTCCCGACACCGACAGGCGAACGGCGTCGTCGTCGGCCGTGCCCGTGCTCACGCCGTCGACCGAGCCGGCCGAGAGCGAGAACGCCGACGCATCGAGCGTCGAGGCGCCGTCGTCGATGGGTTCGGAGAGCGTCACGTCGATGCGGTCGACGTCGCCATCGCCGTTCGTGTCCTTCGTCGTCGCCGCGGTGACGACCGGCGGCGCGCGGTCCGTCGCCGTCACCGACGGTGTGGAGGGGCTATTCGGCGTCCCGGACAAGTCGGAAATCGCGCCGGCCAAGATCCCCACGTCGGGCGTGACGTTCGTGTTCGAGAAGCCGGTCACGATCAGTTGCGTCCGGTTGTCGTCCGTCGAGAGTGAATTCGTGACCGAGTCGACCGACGCAGGCGACACGATGAGAGGGAAGTCAGTTGGGTCGAGCGTCGAGTCGTCGACGGGTTCGGTGAACGTCACGTTCAGCGCGTCGACGGCACCGTCCCGATCCGCGTCCGTCGTGTTCACCGACTCCATCACCGGTCCGGCGCCGTCGGCGACGGTCCGCCCGGCGAACGACGCCGCGGGGTTGGTCGCGCCGTCGACGACGCTGCCGTCCGTGCCAGCGGTCCGGTCGTACGACAGCGTCAGATCGAGCGCCGTGTCGTCTCCGGGACCGGTGACGTTGATGTCGACGTCCTTCCCGTCGGTGTCGACCGAATCCAGCGTGACGCTGCCGGCGTCGTTACCGCCGAGGCTGTAGTCGCCGAGTTCAGGCGTACTCGCCGAGACGTCCTCCGAGTAGCGGACTCGGAGCTGGTCGACCGTCCCGTCGACGCTCCCATCGCTGCCGTCGAGTGCGGTGATCGAGAGCGCGTACGGGGCCGCGCCGTCCGCCGCGGGATCGGAGGTGGTGTCGCTCATCAGGTTGCCCGCGCCGTCCTGCACGTCGGTCCCACCGCTCGCCGCGTAGGCGAGCGTCGGCGCCGCGCCCGTGTCGGCCGTACTACCCTCCGAGATGGTCACGCTCACCGTCGCGTCGCCGTCGTCACCGGAGACGCCCGAGACGCTCCCGGAGAGCCCGTTCGCCGTGCCGATCGAGAAGTCGGCCGCCTCGACCGACCCCGACGCGACGTTCTCGGTGAACGTCACGGTCAGGTTGTCGACGTAGCCGTTCGCGTTCGCGTCGGCCGTCGTGACACCGGCGAACGTCGGCGCGGCGCCGTCCTGCACCGTGAGCGTCTGGCTGGGCGCGGCGTTCTGCCCGTCGGTGACGCTCGTCCCCGCGTAGTCGAGCGTCGGTGCGGTGGTGCCGCCCGTCGTGTCCGTCGTGCCGTCGACGTCGATCCGCACCTCGGCCCCCGAGACGGTCCCGGTGCCGTTCTTGCTGACGCCGACGCTCCCGGCGTCGGTGATCGTCCAGTCGGCGTCGGTGTAGGACGACGACGACACGTCCTCGGAGTAGGCGACGTCGATGCGGTCGACGGTGCCGTCGGCGTTCGCGTCCCGATAGGTCGCGTTCAGCGCCACCGGCGCCGCGCCGTCGGCCGCAGTCACCGTCACGTCACCGCTCGCCGGCCCCGTGTTGCCGCTCGTGTCCTGCACCGCGTCCTGTGCGACCGTCACGTCCGGCGTGATCGACGTGTCGTTCGTCGGCGCCGAATCGACTTCGAGTCGGAGCGTGTCGTCGCCGTCGTTGTCGGCGACGGTCGCCACCGTCGCGCCGCTGACGGTGAAGTCCCCTGTCGCGTAGGTCACCGATCCGACCGCCTCGTCGAAGGTGACGGTCACGTTGTCGACGGTGCCGTCGGTGGTGTTGTCGTACGTGGTCGCTCCCGTCGGCACCGGCCCGTAGTCGGCAGTCACCGACACCGACGCGCTGTTGCCGTCACTGTCGAGGTCGACGGTCGCCGACGCCGAACCCCCCTTCTGCACGAGCAACGTGTCGGTCGTGTCGTCGGTCGTCGTCGCCGACAGGTTGAACGACCCCCAGTACTCCCCGTCGCCCGCCGTCGGGTCGGGGCCGTTGCCCGTGTCGTACATCGTGATCGTGACCGACGCGGTGCCGTTCGTCACCGTGACCTGCTCCGTCGTCCCGTTGAGCGTCCCGGCCGTCGCGTTGATGTACACCGTCTCGCCGTCGGTGGCGGTACTGATCTGGGTTCCGCCGGGCGAGTCGTAGACGGCGGCCTCGTCCTGTGCCGCCGCCACGGTCCCGACCAGCGGCGACCCGAGACTGGCGAGGACGAGCGACGCGACGACGACGAGAGCGGCGTCACGTCTAGCGATCATCGATTCCCCTCCGCGATACTGAACTCGGTAACGCGTCCACTGCCGAAGCGTCCACTACCCACGTACATCGAATCCGATCACTGTCCGACCGTATCGACACGATGGGATTAAAAGTGGCGCACGAAAGCGGGATCTACCGCAGTCCAGCCACCAGATACGCGGCCGGAAACGTCGCGATCAGCGCGCCGAGGCCGACGACGAGTCGGGCGTAGATGTTCGGGGGGCTGAGGGCGACGGCGAGGGCCGCTGGAACGGCCGCGATGAGCAGGGCCCAGACGAATCGCTCGGAGGACATAGCTACGCCAGCCGTTTCGAGACGTACGGCCCGTCCTGGTGGTAGCCGAGCTTCTCGCGGTAGTACCGGCGGACGCCGATGCCGCTGATGACGCTCACCGTGTCGTAGCCGGCGTCGGCGGCGAGTTCCTCGGCACGTTCGAGCAGTCGTCGACCGTAGCCACGGTGTTGCCAGTCGGCTGTCCTGTCCCCCTGGATGCCCGCCTCGCTCCCGTAGACGTGGAGTTCGCGCACCAAGGCGGCGTCGTCGAGTTCGCGGCGGACGGGGTCGTTCGGAAATCGCAGGCGACAGAAGCCGATCAGCAGGTCGGCGACGGGGTCTTCGAAGCTGATGAAGTGTTCCGTCCCGCCGCCCGCCTCGTAGGTCATGGTGTCGAGTTCGACGCGCTCGGGGTCCGGGTCGGCGTCGTTGTGCCCCACCTCGCGGGCGCGGATGTCCCGCGGCGTGATGCCCATCTCTTCGGCCCGCTGGGTCGCCAACTGGCGCAGATTGGATTTCCAGACGCCGGCGTCGATGTGGTCGGCGGGGATGTCGCGCTGGACGCGCTGGAGGCGGGTGTACTTCGGGATGACGTCCATCACCTCGGCGACGAGTTCGGCCGCCGCCTCGTTGGAAAGCGGATCGAAGTCGTCACGGCGCCACATGTCGTAGGTTCGGGTGCCGCGGACGACGAGCGTCGGATAGATCTTGAGGTAGTCCGGCCGCCAGCGCGGGTCCTCGAACAGCTGTCGGAAGTCCTCCAGACACATCTCGTAGGTCATGCCCGGCTGGCCGGGCATCATGTGGAAGCCGACCTTGAACGCGGCGTCGCGGAGGCGACGGTTGGCGTCGATGGAGGCCTGCACGCCGTGCCCGCGGTGCATCTCGCGGTTGATCCGCTCGTAGGTGGTCTGGACGCCGACTTCGACTTTCGTCCCGCCGAGCCGGAGCATCCGGTCGATCTGCTCCGGATCACACCAGTCGGGCTTGGTCTCGAACGTCGTGCCGATATTCCGCACGTCGGCCGTCTCGTTCTCGGCGATCACGTCCTCCAGGTAGCGGAACTCGGGGTCGTCCTCCGCGAAGCTCCGCCCCTCGGCGGGGTTCGGTGTCGACTCGGTGTCGTAGTCGTTGAGGGCTTCGAGCGCCCGCTTCACGAACCACTCCTGGTAGTCGTGGCTCCGGGCGGTCATCGTCCCACCCATCAGGATGAGCTCCACCTTGTCGATCGGGTGGCCGATGTGGCGAAGCTGTTCGAGGCGGAGGGTCACCTGTCCGTACGGGTCGTAGTCGTTCTGCTCGCCACGCGCCGCGGCGGGTTCGTGGCCCGTGTAGCTCTGGGCGCTGCCGAACTCCGAGGCGGGGCCGCCGGGACAGTAGAGGCACTTCCCGTGCGGGCACATGTGCGGCGAGGTCATGATCGCGACGGGCGAGACGCCCGACGCGGTCCGGACGGGTTTGCGCCGGACGACCGCCTGCACCTCGTCGCGGCGCTCGTCCGGCGCGCGCTGGAGGATGTCGGCGTTTTTCGGCACCTTCGCCGCCGAGTGCTCCGAGCAGGCGTCGAGCTTCGCGGATTCGAGGTCGTCACGATCCAGGTCGCCCTCGAGGATACGGTCGACGAGGTCCTCACACACGCGCTCGAACGCCTCGCTGTGCTCGGCGTCGGCGTCCGCGCTCACGATCCGTCCCTCCGGCTGGTCATCGTCGTCGTGTCGACGGGTCGCGGGGTTAAGGGTATCGCTCCGTGGGGCCGGCGGATCATACCGAGTATCGTAACTGTGTACCGGTGGTTCGCTGGACCGTCTCGGCGACCCTCCGGTACTGACTGACAGTAAACCGTATCAGGCCAGCCGCTCGGCGGCGGCGGTGACGATGGCGTCGATCGCGGCGTCGCGACGACCGGAGAGGAACTCGATGCGCCCGTCACGGATGCTCGCGGCGGTGATGCCGGCGTCGCCGACACGTTCGGCGGCGTCGCTCGCGACGCCACGCACATCGATATCGCCAGCAGTCCGGAGGTAACACTCGTCGGTACCGACGCCGACGATCAGGTCGGCGTCCCGGCGGCGGTGAAGTTCGTCGAGCAGGAGGCTCGTCGGCGGGAAGTCGAAGCGGTGCGTGTAGGCGTCGGTATCGAGCACTTCGACCGTCAGTCCGTTCTCGTCGCGAGCGTCGATATTGGCCGTCGCGGTGTCGACTTCCGCGTCGAGTTTCTGCCGGAACTGCTCGCTGATGTGGCCAGCCAGCCCGCCGGCGTCGTCGAACAGGAGGTCGGTGATGAGTTCGCGCTTGTCCTCGTAGGACTGGTAGTACGCCTCCAGCGCGATGGCCTCGCGGAGTTCGTCCGTTCGGTCGGCGTCGTAGCCCGCCTCGACGGCGAGGTCGATGTACTCGTCGGGGGTGTCGCCCCAGTAAGAGACCGCCGGCAGGTGGGCGATATCGTCGCGCACGTCGGGATCGACCGTCGCGGCGAGGGTGGCCGCCAGCGTCCCCGTCGAGAGGTCGGTGGCGTCGGCGCCGGCGAGGCCGGGGTTGACGATGGCGTCGCAGTCCTCCGCCACCGCGGCGTCGGCCACCTCGGCGTCGATGACGACGCGCCGGGCGCCGTAGATGCCGAGTAGGCCCAGTCCGTCACTGGACTCGACCGTGCTCCCCGTGCCGACGAGGAGAACGAGCGGAAGTTTCTCGTCGTGACGGTCCCGATCCTGGAGCATTCGGGTCACGTCGTTGGTCGCGTCGTCCATATCGTAGACGGACTCCTCCAGCGGTCGCCGCGTGAAGTAGTGGTACTCGGCGTCCGCCGTGGCGTGCTCCTCGCGGATCAGCGGGAGGACGGCACGTTCGATGGCCGCCCCGGCGACGTAGCCGTCGGCTGTCGTGGCGTGACGGACGACAACGGGCCGGGACTCCAGTACTGCGCGGCGGATCGTCTCCGCGGCGTCGACGAGATCGTCGGCCACCGCATCGATGGCGTCGTGGTCGGCCAGCGTCGTCACCGAGTCGGGGCGCGCCTCGGCCGTCAACGCGTCGGCCAGTCGGCGCTCGACGGCCGCCGCTTCATCGTCCGCCAACACGGAGAGCGCTTCCGTCTCCACCTGCAGTTCGTCGTAGCGGAGCTCCACCTCGCCGTCCAGGCGAACGACGCTCCCGACTTCGACTTCGGGGTAGGCGCGCACACCCGCCTCGACGAAGGCCGCACAGTCGACGACACCGGAGGCGTCTCGGAGTTCGAACACCGTCGGGCCGCTCGTCTGGCGGACGCCGACGATTTCGCCCTCGAGACGGACGGTGTCGCCGACGCAGTCGTCGAGCGAGCCGACATCGGTGCGCTCGCGGTCGGCCGTGGGTTCGGATTCTGCGGAGCGGGACTCGGTGGTTGCCGTGTCGGTCTGTGTCGCCGTATCGGCCTGTGTCTCACTCTCACTCTCGCCGCTGCGAGTCAGCTTCTCGTCCTCGCCGTTCAGCGCCTCGCTCTCGTCGTGTTCGGGCGTCGGCGTCTGCCGAACGGGACCGGTCGAGTCGCTCTCGTCAGCTTCCGATTCGGCCTCGATGGCGTCGCCGTCGGCGTCGCCGTCGGGGTCGTGAATCTGTGCCCCGCGGAACTCGTCGCCGGACTGCCGTTTCGACCACGCGAGGTCGACGTTGCCGTTGTCGCGGACGTTCTTCACCTGGACGAACACGGTGTCGCCGGTGTCCCAGTCGAGGCTTTCGAGGCGACGGTCGAGTTCGCTCCGGTGCAGCAGTCCCGTCACGCCGGGTGAGAGGTCGACGAACACGCCGAAGTCGGCGAAGCCGTCGACCGTCCCCTTGTAGTATCGACCAGAGACCAGTTGATCCGGGCTGGATCCGCGGAAATCAAACCAAACGTCTTCTTCGTGGGTGATCCAATCCATTGAGCGAATCGAACAGCCCCATCCTAAAACGATTGTCGAAACGCCGCCACCACTGACACGCCGATCGAGATCAGATGATGTACCAGTTCCGGAGCAGGACGAGGAGGGCATCGAAGCCGCCGAATCCGTAGCCGAAGAGGAGAACAGCCGGGAGCGCGGCGGCGAGGATCGCCCGCCCGGTCGTCGTCTCGTGAACGGTCGAGAGGCCGACGACGAGCAACGCGGCGCCGTACAGACAGCAGACGAGGCGGAGTTCGGGGACGGGGACCGCGGCCAGCGGACACGGCGCGGTGGCGTAGGCGAGCACCTGCACCGTCTCGCTGACGCCCGCTCGGTCGCGGACGGTGACCATCAGACAGAGCGTCTGGATGGCCGCGAGGAGGTGGAGGGCGGCTGGCGCGACCAGTACAGCGACGAGCAACACGATCACCGCGGCTCGGATCGCCCCGGACGCGGGGAAGCGAAGCGGGTCGAGAAGCGCCAACAGGAGGGCGTATCCGACCGCCGTCACGACGGCGAAGACGAGGCCAGGCGCCTGATCGCCGGGCGCGACGCCGGTCTCGAAGAACCGGCGAGGGCGGATCAGCACCTCGGCCCACGCGCGGGCGATACCGCGCGGTCCGCGGTCACGGCCACCGCGGGGGGTCTCGACCCAGGTCGTCACGCACGTATCTGGAACCGCGGCCGACAAAGGAGTTTCCGATTAGCCGCCCACGTTCTGGTCGCTCTCGAACGTCCTCGGGTCGGGTTCGATGTTCGCGTACTCCACGATGCGGCGGCCGAGGGTGGCGACGCGGTTCTCGATTCCCTCGTCGACGAACTCGCCGTCCGAGAAGGCGGACGACGCCCGTGGAATCGCCGCCTGGTGTGGAAGCACCCACGCGTCGAGGGCGCGACACACGGATCGCAGGTGTTCGAGCGCCGTGATCGGGAAGGCGCCGCCGGCGACGCCCAGCAAGCCGACGGTCGTGTCCTCGAACTCGTCGAACCCGCAGTGATCGAGCGCGTTCTTCAGCACGCCGGCGTAGGAACCGTGATACATCGGCGTGCCGAGCACCACGGCGTCGGCCTCGCGGACGCAGCGTGCGAAGGCCGCGCTGTCGCCCTGTTCCTCCACGTCGGGGTCCAAGGGCGGCAGGTCGAACGTCCGCAGGTCGAGCAGGTCGGTGTCGGCGCCGGCCTCGGCGGCGGCGTCGAGGACACGGCGGAGCGCGAGTCGGGTGTAACTGTGGTCACGGAGGCTGCCGGCGACGGCGACGACGGTGGTCACGGAAAGCAGGCTCCCATCACCACTCCAGCCCACCGTTGACGCCGAGGACCTGCCCGGTCATGTAGCTAGCGTGATCGCTGACGAGAAAGCGGACGATGCCGACGATGTCCTCCGGTTCGGCGAAGCGATTGAGCGGAATCTTGTTTCGGATTTTCTCCTGTACGCGTTCGGGCACCTTCTCCAGCATGTCCGTCTTGACGAATCCGGGCGCAACACAGTTGGCCGTCGATCCGTGGGCGGCGAGTTCGAGCGCGAGCGTCCGGGTGAAGGCGAACATCCCGCCTTTGGACGTGGCGTAGTTGGCCTGTCCGTAGTTGCCCTGCTGGCCGACCACACTGGAGATGTTGACGAGGCGGCCGTGGTCGGCGTTACGGATGTCGTCGAAGAAGGCCTTGGTGCAGTTGAACGTCCCGCCGAGGTTGACGTCGATGACGGTCTGCCAGTCGTCGTGGGTCATCTCGTCGAACTTGCGGTCGATGGTGATGCCGGCGTTGTTGACCAACACGTCGACTGCACCGAGTTCGTCGTGAATCTCGGCCGCCATCCGTTCGACCTCGTCCGGCTCCGCCACGTCGGCCTGGGCACACATCGCCGTCTCGCCGTTCGCCTCGATGATCTCCTCGACCTCGCGGGCCGCGGCGTCGGAACTTCGGTAGTTCACGACCACGTCTGCCCCACAGCGCGCGAGTTCGAGCGCGATGGATCGACCGATGCCACGCGAGGACCCCGTGACGAGGCAGGTTCGGTCGGAGAGTGGGCGCGGATCGAGTGGTTCCAGCCGGGTGGTCGTTTCGGACATACATCTACCAATGCGGGGTGGCGGTTGTTAATGATTCGCGCCCTACTGCCGGTCACCACCGTCGATCCGGCGACAGGTTTTATTATGGGTGACGGTAACATGGGTCCACCTCTACCCCGACGCGTACTTCGGAACTCGCCACCGTGCGGGAGAGACGACCGCAAGTATGACTGACCGCATCGATCTGGACGACATCGACACGGAAGAGGGATCGGACGACGAACCGAACCGCGGCGACTGGTTCTGGCGGGACGAGGGCGACCCCGCGGACGAACCGGACGACTCCTTCGGGACGCGGAGCGTGGGGGAGGCAGCGGTCGGAGATGGTGCGGACGGGGCGGACGGGGCGGACGGCGACAGTCACGCGGCGACCCCGCGGGTCCCCAGACAGGGCGACGACAAACCAGTCGGGATCCCAATCGAGGGCGGCGGTGCGGGGAGTTCGCCCGCGTCGGATCGGGAAGCCGTCGAAGGCGGTGTGCCGGACGATGCCGGGGGTGGGGCGGCCGACACACAGCGCGAGGCGACGGGTGCCGCCCCACACGGCGAGGACGCCGACGACATGACGATGGCGCTGACCTACCGAGCGGCGATGCGACTCACCCACCCGGCCTCGGCGTTCGCGGACGCGGAGCAGTGGGCCGACTGGATCGGTATCGTCGGTCGGGTAGATACGCCGGTCATCAACCGCTTTCAGCGCCAGAACGGCGTCGACGCCGACTTCTTCAGCGGCACCGGCACCGGCCCAGGTGAGCGTCTGGCCGAGGTCGGTCCACGATCCATGTTCTACGCGAAGCGCATGGTCGTCGTCGGCATCCAAGGTGAGGACGAACGCATCGCGGCCGAAGCCGACTGGGAGTTCGTCCCGCTCTCGGAGGCCGCGGAGAAGGCCGGCTGGGAGTTGAACGAGGAGTAATTTTTTATGAGTGAATCGCCAACGTGTGTGGTGAGCTATCATGGGTGTCAGAACTGCGCTCACACAGGCACGAATCGTCACACTCGGCGTCTTCGCCGCGGCCATCTGGGTCGTCCTGACCATGCTCCAGGTGTACGGACGGATGGGGCCGCTGTCCAGCGGCGGCGTCGGGCAGACGCCGATTTCGGGGCTCGTCGGGCTCGTCGTTCTGGGCGGACTGTTGGCGCTGCTGCTCGTCCTCTACGCCGAGCTGAGCGAGGAGGAACCGGCACCCGAACCCTGGGAGTGAGTGATGCAGTACGAGTGTAGCGAGTGCGGGCATTTCACCCGACTCGGACTCGTCGAGCGCGAGTTCGTCGTCCGAACCTGTCCAGCCTGCGGGGAGTCCGCGCGATTCGAGCCAGCGTTCGAAGGGGAAGGGGTCTCCTTCTGAGCCTCTCCATCGATCTGACCGAGCGATTCGTCGCCGCCGCCGACGAGTGGGCCGAGGCCCGCTTGGAAGACCGCGAGACGGCCCTCGAGACGAAAGCCGAGCAGGCGCTCTTGGAGATCGAGTATCTCGTCTCCGGTCGGACGGAGGTGTCGTTCGACGTGGACGCCGAGGCCGGCCGCATCGACTACGCCCCGAGCGACGAACTCTCGGCACTGCTGTCCGCCCAGGCCGACGACACCGGCCTCGACGAAGCGACGGTCCTTCGGCTCCACGTCGACCTGTTCGTCGGTGCCTTCCCCGGCGACGACGATCGGCCGCCGAACGCGCCGCCGGTCTGACCTCCGGTTCGGTGAACCCAGTTCGGTTCGCTCACTTTGTTCGCTCGCGAGACTCCGATGAGCCGTCGACTCACCTCGTTTGTTCCTTTTTTCGCCGACCGCGACTGCGAGTGATCGGTGCGCGCTGACTCCCGAAGCGTCGTCGTGTCCGGATCAGTTCTCACAGTGGTTATTGTAACTGTTTGCCGGTGGTTCGCCGACCCGTTCTGGCGAACCACCGGTAGTGACTTACCCTAATCACAATCACCCCGGCAACACGACGTTGATCCCCGCCACCACCAGCCCGGCCAGCCCCATTCGTGCCGCGGCGACGTACCACCGCTGCTCCGAAATCGACCCCATGTAGGCGCCGAACGCTCCCAACACGCCGACGCCGAGGCCGACGGCGACGACGCCCGCTTCCACCATCGAGAACACCGAGCCTTCGAACAGGAAGGGCACGAGCGGAATCAGGATGCCGATGAGGGGGCCGAGGCCGCTCGCGACGGCGTGGAGGAACCGGGCACCGCGTTGCTCGCGCTGGATGCGCGTGTCGTCGAGGTCGGTGAGCATCGCGCGTTCGATCCGCTGGATCGAGGCTCTGGTCTCGGCGCGTTCGATTTCCCAGACGCTCCAGACGGCGGAGGTACCGAGGCCGACCGCCGCTCCCAGCCCGATCTTGATGACGGTCGCCCCGTCGGGGACGCCCGAGAGGACGGCTCCAACGACGATGCCGATGGCAGTGAGCGTCCCGTCGAAGCCGTTGGAGACGAAGTAGCGCCGGGAAATCGCGACGACATCGTCTTTCGCGAGCAGCCGGCGGAGGGCTCGACGGATCGGTGGCACGGACTCAGAACTCACCGGCTGATCGGCGATCACCGACGACGCGTTCGCCACACGCCACCTGATCGACGGAGTGGACGGTCCCGCCGAGCTGTTCGATCGCCGCCTCGATCGCCGCGACATCGAGCTCGTCTCCCTCCAGTGTCACCTCGACGTTCTGCACCTCCCGGTCGAGTTCGATGAGTGTGGTACTGACGCCCACGACGCCGCCGACCTCGGCGATGCGATCGGTGAACGCCACGAGCGGCGGATCGTGCGGTTTGAGCACGTCGAGGACGAGCCGTCGAACGGTAGCCATACGCCGAAATGCGAGGGGTACGGTCTAAAAAACATCGGGCGGTTGTCACGCGGTCGAGAAGCGCGGCACCCTTTACCATCCACGGGGGCGAGAGTGGACGTGATGCTCGTCGACGCCGTGCTCTTTCTGGGTGGGCTGGCGGCGCTCGTGGTGGGCGCCAACCGGGCGGTGACGGCCGCCGGTGATCTCGCGCTCTACTACGGTGTCTCGCCGTTTTTCATCGGCGTGACGCTCATTTCGGTCGGCACGTCGGTTCCGGAGATGGTCACGTCGGTTTACGCCGCGTACTACGGCGCGGGTGACCTCGTCGTCGGCAACATCGTCGGCTCCGAGACGGCCCAGATCACCCTCGCCATCGGGATCGTCGCGCTGATCGCCCCCTTCGTCGCCGAACGCCGCAACGTCCTCGTCTACGGTTCGGCGATGCTTCTGGCCATGATCATCATGCTCCTGACGCTCGACGACGGCGTCATCGCGCGCTCGGAAGGGTTCCTGATGATGCTGGCGTACGTCCAGTTCGTCTACACGCTCTACACGAACGAGGGCGGCGCGGAGATCGCCGAGGAGGTGATCGAGGAACCGGCGGCGCCCGAACACGCCGTCCCCTGGATTCTCGGTGGGCTGGTGCTGGTCGTCGTCGGCGGACAGGTCATGGTCACGAACGGTGTCGATCTCGCGCGGGCCGCCGGCGTGCCCGAGTACCTGATCGGCCTCCTGACCGGGCTCGGGACGACGGCGCCCGAGATCGTCGTCGCCGGCATCGCCGCTCACGAGGGCCGAGGCGGCATCTCGGTCGGGGCGATCCTCGGGAGCAACATAACCGATCCCGTCTTCTCTCTGGGCATCGGCGCCCTCTTTTTCGACGTGACCGTCGAGAACGTGGCGGCGCTCCGCCCCTCGCTCGCCTACATGTTCGTCGTGTCCGTGATCGTGCTGTCGCTGTTCTACTGGCGGCGGGGTATCGACCGACGGGCAGCCGTGGTCTGTCTCGGACTCTACCTCCCGACGTTCCTCGTGGTGTGAGTAATCGTCACACACCCCGGAAACGCCGGTCGAGGAGGTCTCGAAGGCCGAGATTGAGAGCGAGGAAGCCGACGAACGCGACGGCGATCCAGCCCCACTCGCCGAGCGACAGCGGCCGAACGTCGAAGACGGTGCTGAGGGGCGTGTAGAGGACGAGCAGTTGCAAGAGGAGGGTGACGCCGATGGCGACGAGCAGCCACGGGTTCGACAGGATCGAGAGGTCGTACCGCGAGCGGATCACCTGAATCCGAATCACCTCGACGACCACGAGGAACGTAAACAGGAGCGTCTGGGCGCGGAGCAGGGAGGCCGTCGTCGCCAGCCCGTAGAAGAACAGCCCGAGGCCCGTGCCGGTCATGATGACGCCGATGGCCGCGATGGAAGCCAGCAGCCGCCGGTCGATGACGGGCTCGCCGGCGGGTCGAGGTGGTCGGTCGAGGACGCCCTCGGCTTTCGGATCGGCGCCGAGCGCGAGCGCCGGCAGGCCGTCGGTCACGAGGTTGATCCAGAGGAGCATGACCGGCGTGAGCACCAGCGCCTCGGCCCGCTCGGCAAACAGCGTCGGAAAGAGCGCGGTGCCGACGAGGACACCGAGAAAGACAACCAGCACCTCGCCGGCGTTCGCGGAGAGGAGGTAGTTCACGAACTTCCGGATGTTGTCGAAGATGCCGCGTCCCTCGGCGATGGCGTCACGAATCGTCGCGAAGTTGTCGTCCTGCAGGATCATGTCGCTCGCCTGCTTGGCGACGTCGGTGCCGCGTTGCCCCATCGCGATGCCCACGTCGGCGGTGCGAAGCGCCGGCGCGTCGTTGACGCCGTCGCCCGTCATGGCCACGTTGTGCCCGTTCGCCTGCAACGCGCGGAGGATGGCGACCTTGTGGCCGGGGTTGGCGCGCGCGAACACGTCCACGTCCTCGACGGTCCGCCGGAGGTCGTCGGCCGACTGTTGCTCGATCGCTTGCCCGGTCAGGGCACCGGTCGGATCGAACCCCACGTCCGCGCCGATAGCCCGCGCCGTCTCGACGTTGTCGCCGGTCACCATCACGACCCGGATTCCGGCCTGCCGACAGTCGGCGACGGCACCCGGCACCTCCTCGCGTGCCGGATCGAGCATCCCCTGCAGGCCGAGAAAGATCATCCCGCGCTCGATGTCGTCGTCGGTCGCATCGGGATCGGTGACGGCCTTGGACGCGAACCCGAGCACGCGCAACGCGTCGCCCGCGAACGCCCGGTTCGTGTCGAGGATCGACGCCCGCTTCGCGTCGGTGAGCGGCATCAGGTCACCGTCCTCGAGGACGCGATCACAGCGTTCGAGCACCACCTCGGGAGCGCCTTTCGTGTAGGCCGTGAGGGAGTCGCCGTCGACGAGGACGGTCATGCGCTTGCGCTCCGAGGAGAACGGAATCTCCCGGAGACGCTCGTGTGAGGCGTCGATGCCGGCGTTCTCCGCTGCGATGCGGAGTGCAATCTCGGTCGGGTCGCCACGGTATCCGTCCGCCGCGTCGGGGGCGGGTTCCGCGTTGTTGCAGATCGCTCCACACCGCAACACGGGATCGGTGCTGTCGGGAATGGCGTCGCCGTTCGGGCTGGCCGTCCGGAGTGTGGGCGTCGCTCCCTCGGCCTCGTTTTCGTTCTCGCTCTCGCTCTCGCTCTCGCTCTCGTTCCCGCCGTCCGTGGCCCCGCGTTCGTACGTCTCTCCGGCGGCGTAGATGCGCGTGACCGTCATCCGATTCTCCGTGAGCGTTCCCGTCTTGTCCGTCAGGATGATATCGACCGACCCCAGACTCTCGACCACCGGCAACCGCCTGACGAGCGCGTTGCGGTCGACCAGTCGGCGCGATCCGAGCGCGAGCGTGAACGTGACGACCGCGGGGAGCCCCTCGGGGACGGCCGCGACGGCGAGCGTGACGCCGACGAGCAGGATGGTCAGCGGACTGGCGGCCGTGAGGGCGAACTGGACGGCCGCGACGACGGCGATGAGTGCGAGGACGCCGTAGCCGATCTGCCTGCCGAGATGGTCGATCTCCGCCTGGAACGGCGTCGGCTCGTCCGGTGCCTGCTGGATCTGGGTGGCGATGTGCCCGACTTCGGTGTCCATGCCCGTCCGGGTCACGACGGCCCGCCCGCGCCCCCGGACGACCGAGGAGTTCATGTAGACCATGTCGGTCCGCTCCGCCAGCGGCGTGTCGGCATCGACCGGCTCGACGGACTTCGAGACGCTCGTACTCTCGCCGGTGAGTGCGGACTCGTCCGCGTCGAGGCTAGCGGCCTCGACGAGTCTGGCGTCCGCGGGGACGGCGTCCCCCTGTTCGAGGAGCAACACGTCGCCCGGAACGACGGCCGTCGCGTCGACGGTCGCCGTGTCGCCGTCCCGAACCACCGTCGCCTCGGGCGAGGAGAGGTCGCGAAGCGCGGCGATGGACCGCTCGGCCTGGTAGTCCTGGACGAAGCCGAACAGGCCGTTCGCGAGGAGGATCAGGAAAATCAACGTCGCGTCGGCGTAGTGTGGCTCGTACCCCGGAAGGATCCCGACGCCCAGGGCGAGAAGCGCCGCGACGACGAGCAGGTAGATGAGGAAATCCCGGAACTGATCGAGGAAGATGCGCAGCGGGGAGACGCTGTCGGTCTCGACGAGTTCGTTCGGGCCGTGTGTGTCGAGGCGAGCCCTCGCTTCGGCGGCGGTCAGGCCGTCCCGGTCCGTGTCGAGTCGGTCGAGGACGCGCTCGACCGGGAGCGCGTGCCACGGTGCCTGAGTCGTGTCGTCCTCGGCGTCGCCGCCACCGCCGTCGGCCGTCGGACTCATCGGGCGCCCGCCGGTGACGGATCACGACCGCTTCGCGTGGCGTTCGGCTCGACGGCTCCAGCCGGGAACGACGCGTCGACGGTGAGTCCCCCCATTCCGGTGCATCTCCGTCAGTCGAACTGATAAATGTACAGGCTGACAGGTTGGCGCTACGTGCCCGCTGAGACGACGATCACCTCGCGGTCGGTTCGCTCCCTGACGTGTCGCCCGACGCCCGAGAAGTGCTCTTCGTGGTCACCGTGTTCGCCGACGACGATGGTGGTCGCGTCCACCTCGTCGGCGTAGTCGAGGATGACCTCGTGTGGCACTCCGTGACGGGTCTCACCCCGGACGGTGACGGGGCGGCCGTCGGCCATCTCGACAACCTCCGCGACGGACACTACGGCGTGGTCCTCGGCGTAGATGGTCGCGAGTTCCGCCGAACTGAGCGCTGGATCGTCGAATCGCCGCTGGTCGACGACACAGACGACGTGAAGCGTCGTGTCCCGCTTTTCGGCGAGTTCGAGCGCCTCGCGGGCTGCCCGCCGTGCGTACTCGCTACCGTCCGTGGCCAACAGGATCGATGCCATACCGCCCGTAGACACCACTACGAGTTAACAATTTGTCACTCTCGACACGAGAGAGGCGATCACGGTCCCGGCACGTATAGGGCGCCGGCCGACCGACACTGGGGCATGAGCCACACCGACCGGATCGCGATCCTCGGTGGCACGTTCACCCCGATCCACAACGGTCATCGCGCCCTCTTGCACAAGGCCTTCCAGACGGCGAGTCACGACGGTGCCGACGACGGCCACGTGATCGTCGGCCTCACTTCGACGGCGCTCGCGACGGAGACGCGGAGCGCGGCCCACGCCGCCCAGCTGGGTGACTACGAGGACCGACGGGCAGCGCTCGCGGCCGAACTCGACGACACGGCGACGGCGTACACGGCCACGTACGAAATCGTTCGGCTGTCGGACACGGAAGGGCCCGCGGCGACGCGGGCGGACGTGGACGCGCTCGTCGTGTCGCCGGAGGCAAAGGCCCAGCATCGCGCGCACGAACTCAACGAACACCGACGGGAGGCCGACCTCCAGCCGCTCGAGATCCACACGCCCCCGTTCGTCGTCGCCGAAGACGGCGACCGGATCAGTAGCACCCGCATTCGAGATGGGGAGATCGACGTGCACGGCCGTCTACTCGACTAATACTGTCGGCTGTAAGTCAATTAAGATATTCGCCACCCCGGGGTGACGAATATCTTGAAACAGTTACAGCCGACAGTATAAGCGCGGTTACGCGCCGCCCGTGCCCGCGCACCGCGAACGCGACGGCGGTGAGGTGGCGCGGGCGCGAACCGGCGCCGTTCCGGTCGCAGTCGACGATTTGGGGCGCTCACCCGGTCGTGTTGGCCGTCTGCGGGGCGGCCTCGTAGACGACTTCGACGGTCGTCGTCACGGTGACGGGGCCGGATTCGAGGTCGGACGGCGGCGCGGCGGTCGCGACGGGTGTCTCCGTGGCGGCACCACCGGCACCGGCGTCGTAGGCCCGCGGCACGCCGCGACTGGCCGTCCGGATCGTTCGGACGCCGGTGACGGTGAGGTTCGCGTCGGCGGCGAGTGACCGCGCCTTCGCCCGGGCGTCGGCCATCGCGGCGCTCCGAGCCCGCTGTTCGAGTGTGCGTCGACGGTCCGTCGAGAGCGTGAACGACACGTCGTCGATCTCGCTCGCGCCGTTCCGAACCGCGGTGTCGATAACCGTCCCGACGCGGTCGGGGTCACTGACCGTGATCTCGAAGTCGTGAGAGGCGCGGTACTGCACGCGCGGTTCGGCACCCTCTTCTCTGGGCCGACGCCGGTCTTGGTTGATATCGTACCGGCGGGTGGTGATCCAATCCTCGCCGACACCGATCGATTCGAGCGCGCTCCGCATCCGTGACGTGTTCTCCGCGAGTCGCTGGCGGGCTGTCGCGGCGTCGGGACCGCGAGCGACGACCGCGACGCGAACGACCGCCTGATTCGGCTCGGCGTCCGCGCTCCCGCTCCCGACGACCCGGATGGTGCTGTCGGACGCTGACGAGGCTGTCGACTCCGCCGCAGGCGAGGTAGCCGCTGCGGCTGGTGATTCGGCAGGGCCGCCCGCACAGCCCGCGATCACGAGCAGGACCGCGACGCCGACGGCGGCGAGTGCGTGTGTGCGTCGTCGCATGGGTGTTCCATCGAAACGGACCGATAAGTGCCTCGTGGAGGCACAAGTAGCCGTTTGAGATATTCGAGACCCGCGACGGGAGATTGATGTCGCTGGACCGGGTCGACGTAGCACATGGACACGGAGGTGGGACGGATCGGCGTCGGGCGACCGGCGACGTCGAGCGTCGCGGCAGACGACGGGAGGTGTACCGATGGCTGCTGAGACGGCGCTGCTGGAGGTCGGCGTGATGTTCGCCGCGCTCGGCATCGTCGGCTTCCTCGCCGGTCGACTGGATCTCTCGCCGATCCCGTTCTACATCCTCGCGGGCATCGCGCTGAACCAATCCGTCTTGGGCGCGGTCGGCCTCCCCGCGGTGTCGAACGGGGAGTTCGTCGGGATCGGTGCCGAACTCGGTATCGTCTTCCTCCTCTTTTTTCTCGGTCTGGAGTTCAATCTGGATCGCCTGCTTGCGGACCGGCGTCGGATCGGTACGGCCGGGGTGATCGATCTCGGCGTCAACTTCGGCGTCGGCCTCGTGGTCGGGTGGGTTCTCTTCGGGCGTCCCCTGCCCGCGCTGCTGATCGCCGGCGTGGTCTACGTCTCCTCCAGCGCCATCATCACGAAGTCGTTGCTCGATCTGGGCTGGATCGCCAACCCCGAGAGTTCGCCCTTGCTCGGCGTGTTGGTGTTCGAGGACCTCGTGGTCGCCGTCTACCTCGCGGTCGTGACCGCGCTGGTCGCCGGCGGTGGCGACGTTGGCGCTGCGGCCCGCACTATCGGCGTCGCGTTCGCGTTTATCGCCCTGTTGCTCGTCCTCGTCGCCGCCGGAACGGCGCTGTTCGAACGGCTCCTCGATACGCCCTCCTCGGAGTACTTCATCCTCCGAGCCGTCGGGGTGACGGTCTTCCTCGCCGGCGCGGCGCTCGCCGTCGGCGTCAGCGAGGCCGTCGCGGCCTTCTTCGTCGGCATGGCGTTCAGTTCGACGGAGTACGTCCACGATCTGGAGACCGCACTCGCCTCGATCCGGGACGTGTTTGCGGCGGTCTTTTTCTTCTGGATCGGCCTCGTCACCGACCCGTTCGTGGTCGTCGAGGCGGCCGGCGTGATCGCCGTACTGGTCACGGTCACGGCTCCGGCGAAGCTCCTCAGCGGGTTCTACGGCGGGCGGACCTACGCGCTCGACGACCGCCGGTCGCTCCGGGTCGGGCTGGCGATGACCACCCGCGGGGAGTTCTCCCTCATCATCGCCGCCGTGGCGCTAACGGGTGCCGGCGGCACCCTCCCCGTGGAGACGGCCCGCACCATCTACGCCGCCGCGGTGGGGTACGTCCTCGTCATGAGCGCGCTCGGCACGACGCTGATGGGGGTGTCGGATCGGTTCGAGCGCCTCCTGCCGACCCGCGCGTGACCGACGACATGTTTAACCGGAAACCACGTGGAGTGAACGTATGCGGGTGTACGAGTCGGAGGTTCCCGGCGTTGGACGGAAATTCGAACTCGAACTCACCGGCGACGCGTCGGTCGTCGTCGTCGTCCACCACGACGGCCGGTGTGAACTGTTCCGCCGCGACGGCCCGGACGCCGACGGCGAGAAAATTCTCGATCTGAAAGGCGAGCAGGCCAACCGACTCGGATCGATCCTCGAAGGCGCGTACTTCGAGTCCGTCGACGTGGACTCCCTCTCGGTCCCGCTCGGCGAGGCCATCATCGAGTGGGTCGAAGTGGACGCGGACTCGCCGGTTGCGGGCGAGACGCTCGAAACGTCGGAGATACGCACCGAGACGGGTACCTCGATCATCGCGATCCAGCGCGGCGAGGAGACGGTCGCCAACCCGGGGCCCGAGACGGAGATCGAACCCGGCGACCTCCTCGTTGCCGTCGGGACACGGGAGGAACAGGCCGAACTCGCCGCGATGGTCGAAGGGGACGCGTAGTCACCGACTACGGATATCAGTAGCGATACTCGGGGGGAAAGGCGTATCAGCTACGGATTCGGACTGGAATCCGACGTCATGTCGGGGCTCAATCCGCAGAGATGGGAGATACCGAACGTCATCGCCGGCGTGGGTGTCACGCTATTCGTTTCACTCGTGATAACCCAGCTGCTCTTCAACGTCTCGACTTCGGGTGATCTCCTCGCGCCGGGCGTGCTCGTCAGCATCGCCACGACCGGGCCGTTCGCCGGAGGGATGGTGTACGGTGGGCGTCTACTCCGTCGCAACTCCCTCGCGTCGGACCGTCATCCGCGGATCGCCAAGTGGTGTGGCGGCGGGCTAGCCAGCTTTCTCGGTCTCAATCTGGTCATGATCGTCGTCTGGCCGCCGGGTGGACTGGCGAACGTCCTCGGCTGGGCGCTGTTCGCCGCCAGCGTGGGGGGCTGTGGCGGACTGGCCATCGGTATCGTGGAGGGGCGAGCCATCGAAGAGGCGCGTGTGGCCGAACGCGCCACCGTCCGGGCCGAACACGCCGAGACACAGCACGAACGACTGGACTACATCAACAGCCTGCTCCGTCACGAGATACTGAACAACGCGAACGTCATCGAAGGCAACGCGTCGATCCTGTCGGAGCGACACGACGGGACGATGGGCGACCGAGCCAATGTGATCCGGACGCAGAGTCGACGGATGATCGACGTGATCGACGACGTTCGTGTGTTGATCGAGGCGGCGGAGATCGATCCGGAGTTCGACCCCGTCCGCCTCGACGAGTTGCTGACCGAGGAAGCGGCGGACCTTCGGGAAAGCCACCCCGAGGCCGACATCGACATCTCCGTCCCCGAAGGGACGCGGGTCATCGCGGACGACCTCCTCGGGCGGGTGTTCGCGAACCTGTTGTCGAACGCGATCGAACACAACGATAGCGACCGGCCGCGAGTGTGGGTCACCGCGGAGCAAGCCGGCGAAACCGTCCTCGCCAGGATTCGCGACGACGGACCCGGTGTCGCCGAGGCGGAGCGGGACCGACTGTTCGACCGCGAGGGAGCGCGCCGCCACGGCCTCGGGCTCTATCTCGTCCGAACGCTCGTCGAACGGTACGACGGGTCGGTCGAACTCACCGACACTGGACCGGACGGAAGTACGTTCACCGTCGAACTGCCAGCCTGTTCGAACGGTCCGACCACCACCGCAGGCGCCAGCGGCGGCGTGCCGACCGCCGTCGCCATGCCGGGCAGTCGACTCGGGTGATACTGCCGGCTGTAAGTCCACAGTTACAGCCGACAGTACGAGTACGACAGCGCCTTTTTGTCGCCACCGCCCCACTACCGACCGATGTCACACGCACTCGTCGACTACCACGATGTCGATCCGGTCGGTGGCGGTCTGCACTTCCTGCGCGACAGCCTCGACTGTTCGAACCTCGGGGTGTCGGTGCTGGACGTGGAGGCGGGATGGAGCGGCAAAGCACACGATCACGCCGACGACGGGCAGGAGGAAGTGTACGTCCTCGTGGAGGGGGCGGCGACCGTCACGGTCGAGGACGAGACGGTGTCGATGGCCGCCGGTGACGCGCTCCGCGTCGACCCCGAGGCGACCCGACAGGTCGACGCCGAGGAGTCGTCGCTGTTCGTGATCGCGGGCGCGCCCTAGAGCTTCGCCTCTAGGTCGACGAGCGCCGTCTCCGGTAGCTCGGCGTCGACGAGGTGACGGCGGTCGATCGATCGAGGACGTTTCGCTCGACTGCGGCCGAGCCATCGCCAGCCGAGGCTACGTAGTTCGCGGCGCGTTTCGCGGTCGAGTCGGGATCGGGAAGTATCGCTCATGATCGTAGTGGTCACCGCACGTCACGGTGGTGCCTGGTAGTCGCCCGGACCGCGACTTCGTCGGTCGATCCGGGCGGCTCGCCGCTCACTCGGCCCCCCACCGACTTCAACTTGTGGGTAGGTGTCACGCGACACACGAGTCACGGCGGTATATTCACAAAAACAATTATGGACTCGCGCGGATACCTTGGGGGCATGCAGAAACCGCTCCTGGTGACGGATTTCCTCGACAGGGCCCGCGAGTACTACGGCGACCACGAAGCGGTCATAGCGACGACCGGAGAACGGTACACCTACGACGAACTCGGTGAGCGGGCGGACCGATTCGCGGCATACCTCCAGTCACGGGACATCGAGAAGGGAGATCGGGTGGCCGTCCTCGACCCGAACACGCATTATCATCTCGAAGCCGCCTACGGGATCATGCAGTGTGGCGCGATCCACACGCCGCTCAACTACCGGCTTACGCCCGACGACTTCGAGTACATCCTTTCGGACGCGGGCGTCGACGCCATCTACGCCGACTACGATTACGCCGACAAGATCGAGGCCGTCCGCGACGACGTGCCCACGGAGACGTTCGTGACGAACGACCCCGACGCCGTCGACGGCAACTGGGAGGGATTCGACGCCCTGCTCGAATCGGCGGGGACCGACTACGACCGCCCCGAGATGAACGAAGACGAGGTCATCACCATCAACTACACCTCGGGCACCACCGGTGACCCGAAGGGGGTGATGCGCACCCACCGCTGTGAGACCCTCCACGCCTACCTCACGTCGATTCACCAAGAGATCGCCGACGACGACATCTACCTCTGGACGCTCCCCATGTTCCACGTCAACGGCTGGGGACACATCTTCGCCATCACGGGCCTCGGTGCGAAACACGTCTGCACACGCGGCATCGAGGCCGAGTGGATTCTCGACACGGTGGCGGAGGAGGACGTGTCCTATCTCTGTGCTGCGCCCACGGTACTGAACCGCCTCATCGACTACTACGAGGACCACGACGTGCCGACGCAGGGTGAGAACGACGTGCGCATCGCGACGGCGGGGTCCGCGCCACCCGAGGCGACTATCCGCACCATGGAAGACGACTTCGGCTGGTATCTCAAGCACGTCTACGGGGCCACCGAGACGGGACCGCTCGTCACCACCTCTGACGCCCGCCGCCTCTTCGACGACGATAGCAGCCGTTTCGGCGTCAAGAAACGGCAGGGGCTTGGCTTCCTCGGCACCGAAATCCGCGTCGTCGACGAGGACGGCGAGGACGTACCCCGCGACGACGAGACCATCGGCGAGGTGGTCGTCCGCGGCAATCAGGTGATGGACGGCTACTGGGATAAGCCGGAGGCGACGGCGGAGGCCTTCTCCGACCGGATCGAGGGGTACTACCACATGGGCGACCTCGCGACGGTCGACGAGAACGGCATGATCTCCATTCAGGACCGCAAGAAGGACATCATCATCAGCGGCGGCGAGAACATCTCCAGTATCGAACTGGAGGACACGCTGTTCGATCACCCGGCCGTCGGCGACGTGGCGGTCATCCCCGCACCGAGCGACGAGTGGGGTGAGGTGCCGAAGGCCTTCGTCGTCCCCGCGAACGGTGACGTGGGCGCCCCCGGCATCGACGCCGACGAACTGCTCGCGTTCACCCGCGAGCGGCTCGCGGGCTTCAAGATGCTGAAAGAGGTGGAGTTCGTCAAGACGCTGCCCACCACGGCGACTGGCAAGGTCCAGAAGTACGAACTCCGGTCGCGGGAGTGGGAGGACGAAGAGCGGATGGTCGGCGGGGGCTAGTCCGGATCGACGACCCGCGACGACTCGGCGTACTGGGTACCGCGCATCACGTATTCGTCGGCGGCGACGGCACCCATCTCGCCGTCCGGAATCTCCTTGACCACCTCGGCCGGCGTGCCAGCGACCAGCGTCTCGGGCGGCACCTCGGTTCCCTCGGTGACGACGCTCCCGGCGGCGACGACGGCACGCTCGCCGATCGTGGCGTCGTCGAGGACGACGGCGCCCATCCCCACCAGCGCCTCCTCCGCGACGGTCGCGGCGTGGACGATGGCGGCGTGACCAACGGTGGCGCGGCGGTCGAGAACGGCATCCTCGTGGAGCACCGCGTTGTCCTGGACGTTCGCCTCCTCGCGAACGACGATGGGGTAGTGATCACCGCGGAGCGTGGTGTTCGGCCAGACCGAGGCGTCGCGTTCGATCGTCACGTCGCCGATGACGACCGCCGCCTCGTCGACGTACGCGTCTTCGTGGACGGTCGGTTCTATCCCGTCGACGGCTCTGAGAACCATACCTGCGGATTCGGCGGGCGACAATAAAGGCGATGTGGAGTGATCGTGACTACTGTAATAACCACTATCAGCGGAATCGGCCGAGCAGTGCGTAGTCGTGATCCGGCGCGTACCGGCGGAACAGCAGACTGTTGGTCAGCACCGAGACGCTGGAGAAGGCCATCGCCACCGCAGCGAGAACGGGCTGGAGCAGCCCCAGCGACGCCAGCGGGATCATCGCCGTGTTGTAGCCGAGCGCCCAGACGAGGTTCTGTTTGATCTTCGCGAGCGTCGCGTCCGAGATGCGGATGGCCTTCACCACGTCGAGGGGGTCGCTCCGCATCAGCGTCACGTCCGCCGCCTCGATGGCCACGTCCGTCCCCGATCCGATGGCACACCCGACGGATGCAACGGCGAGAGCGGGGGCGTCGTTGACGCCGTCGCCGACCATCATCGCCTGCCGTCCCTCGGCCTGGATCGCCTCGACCGCGTCGGACTTGTCTTCGGGGAGCACCTCCGCACGGACGTTCTCGGGGTCGATCCCCACCTGCTCGGCCACGGCGCGTGCGGTGCGCTCGTTGTCGCCGGTGAGCAACATCACGTCGAGGCCGCGCGTCTGGAGCGCGCTCACCGCCTCTGTAGCGCTCGATTTGACCGTGTCGGCGTTGGCGACGACGCCGAGGAGTCGTCCGTTGCCACCGGTGCCCGCGGGCACTCGCCCCACCAGCATCGCCGTCTTCCCCGCCGATTCGAGTTGCTCCATCGTCTCCGCGGCGGGTGCGGGGTCGATGCCCGCGTCACGGAGGAGTTTTCGGTTGCCGACCAGCACCTCGTCTCCCGCTATCGTCGCCCGCACACCGTGTCCGGGGACGTTCTCGAAGTGCTCGGGGTCGTCCACCTCGATGTCACGCGCCTCGGCGCCCTCGACGATGGCGCGGGCGAGGGGGTGTCCGCTCCCGCGTTCGGCCGTCGCGGCGAGGCGAAGTACGTCGTCCTCGGTCAGGCGGTCGGGAGCCACCACCGCTCCGCCGTCCGTCGCGGCATCGCCGTCCGGCATCGGCCCCTCGTCGCCGTCGACGGCCCCCCCGGCTCCGTCTGCTCGTGGCGTCTCCGACGCGACGCTGTCGAACACCACCACGTCGGTCAGTTCCATCTCGCCCTCGGTCAGCGTCCCCGTCTTGTCGAAGACGATCGTATCCACGTCCTTCGTGCGTTCGAGCACGTCGCCGCCCTTGAACAGGACGCCGTTCTGGGCGCCGATGGTCGTCCCGACCATCGTCGCTGCGGGTGTCGCCAGTCCCAGCGCGCAGGGGCAGGCGATGAGGACGGCCGACGCGAAGACGACGATGGCGAACTCGACGACTGAGACGGTGCCGCCCGCGGCGACAGGGCCGCCCGCGACCAGTCCCCACAGCGGGAGCCACGCGACGAACTCCGCGAGCGTCGCCGGGAAGAGAAACCAGACCGTACCCCACAGGAGGGCGTTCGCGATGACCGCGGGCACGAAGTACGCGGAGATGCGGTCGGCGAGGTTCTGGATGTCGGGCTGGCGGGACTGCGCCTCCTCGACCGTCCGGACGATCTGCTGAAGCGCCGTGTCCGAGCCGACCTTCGTCGCCTCGACGACGAGGACGCCGTTTTCGTTGATCGTGGAGCCGACGACATCGTCGCCCGCGCGTTTCTCGACGGGCACGGACTCACCCGTCACCATCGACTCGTCGACCGCGCTCTGACCGTCCACGACGACGCCGTCCGTCGGAATCTTCTCGCCGGGTCGGACCCTCATCCGGTCGCCGACGCGCACGTCTTCGAGGGGAATCTCCTCCTCGGAGCCATCTTCGCGGACGACAGTGGCCGTCTCCGCTTCCATCTCCAGCAGGCTCCGCAACGCCTCGCCGGCCTGCCCTTTCGACCGGGCTTCGAGGTAGTTGCCGAGCGTGATGAACACGAGGATGAGCGCCGCCGTGTCGAAGTAGAGGCCGCCGGCGATCAGGCCGAGGAGGACGGCGACTGAGTAGACGTACGCCGTCGAGGAACCCAGCGCGATGAGCACGTCCATGTTGGTGCGGCCGTTCTTCACGATCGCGTTGTACGAGTTCCGGTAGAACGGCCGGCCGAGGGCAGCCTGTACCGGTGTCGCGAGGAGGAACTCGATCCAGCCGAACTCGATGCCGAACACCTGGTCGGGGAGGACACCCCCGCCGAGCAGGAGTTTCTCCACGAGGAACACGAGGAGCGGTGCCGCCAGCGCCGCGCCGAAGAGCGTCAGGCGGCGCTGCTTGCGAATCTCGGCCTCGCGTGCGGCATCGCGGGCGTCCGTCCCCGAATCGCCGTCGCCGCTCTCGCCCCGCCCCTCTCGAACCGGGGAGTAGCCCGCGTTCTCGATGGCGTCGTACAGGTCGGCGACCGACGCAGCGCCGGGAACGTAGGTGACCTGCGCCTCGTCGGTGGCGTAGTTCACCGCCGCGTCGACGACGCCGGGCGTTGCTTCGAGAGCCGCCTCGTTCGTGTCCGCGCAGTTCGCACACGAGAGGTCGGTGATGGCGATCGTCACCGTCTCGGTGACGACGCCGTAGCCGGCGTCCTCGATCGCCGCGACGACTTCCCGCAGTGAGACGGCGTCGGGGTCGTACTCGACGGTTCCCTCGTCGGTGGCGAAGTTGACCGTCGCCTCCGAAACCCCATCGAGGGTCTCCAGAGCGTCCCCGACCGTCGCGGAACAGTTGGCACAGGACATCCCCGTGATGTCGAGGCGTGTAGTGTGCGTATCCGTCATTAGTCACTACTACGTGCTGGCACCTTAGTGTGTTTTCGACTTCGACATCGGCTGTTTGCCGACTGCGATACTTTCGATTCGAAAGTCACTGGCCGCCGTCACGCCTCGTCGGCCAGTCGACGGTACCGCGTTTCGAACTGACTCCGACACGACGGACAGCAGAAGTGATAGACGGTGTCGTCGATGCGAGCCGACTCGCCCTCGCTGTCGACGGTGTTGCCACACTCGACGCAGGTGATGGCGAACTCGGTCCCATCGAGCGACGGTGTCCACTCGGCCTCGTCGACGAGCGTGACGGCGTACTCGGTCGTTGGCACGCCGTCGAGGAGGCTCTCGATCCACCGTCGGACGTTCGCGCCCTCCGTGCGCCCGTAGAACCAGATGTCCCCCTCGGCGGTCACGAACACGTGTTCGACGCCGTCGGCGCCGGCGAGTCGATCACGGAGCGTATCGATCGCAGTCCCCGTGTTCTCGAACTGGACGAACACCGGGACACCGGCGCGGAGATGCTCTCGGTTCACGTCGACGGTGAACCCCTCGATGATCCCCGACTCCTCCAGCCGCGTCACGCGGTCGGAGACGGCGGGACCGGAGAGCCCCACCTCCTCGCCGATGGAACTGAATGACCGACGCGCGTCTTCGGCCAGCAAGGAGAGAATCTCCATGTCCGTCTCGTCCAGAGTGCGCATGTCCCGCGCTTTGGAGCCACGGACACAATATCCTTGTCCGTGCTCGCGTGGCGGGTCAGTCGGCGGGAGAGACACACGCGGTCGAGCGGGGTGGTAGCTATCGTCGTACGGATTATTGTACCTGTTTACCGGTGGTTCGCCGGATCGTCTCGGCGAACCACCGGTACTGATAGGGAGTATCGGAAGTCATCAGAGAGTCTCGCCGTGACGGGTCGGCGAGACTCTCTGGACAGTCACGATACTCCCTATGACTCACAATAAACCGTATCAGTCCCCACCGTCGACCGCGACGAGGACCCGTTCGAACCGGGTTCGGACCTCGTCGGCGATCGAATCGAGAGCGGGATTGTCGGCCATGCCGACCAGCCGATCCGGATCGACGGTGCTCACCGTGACGCCACCGTCGTCGGATTCGTAGACGATCACGTTACAGGGGAGGAGCGCACCCAGTTCGATCTCCTCGCCGAGACCCTCGTGGGCCAAGGGCGGGTTACAGGCTCCGAGAATTCGGTAGCGTCGAAATTCCGCGTCGAGTTTCTCCGCGAACGTCTGCTGCACGTCGATGTCACAGAGGACGCCGAACCCCTCGTCTTGCAGCGCTGCGATGGTCGATTCGACGACGGTGTCGAACGGCTCGTCGACTCGGGTTTTCATTGTATAGGGCATATAGAACAATATTACCGTAGTGGCTAATAGCGGTTTCGCAGGCCGATCGACGACACGCGCGCCGAGGCACCGGGATCGAGTCGCCGCGTAACCGTCAGAACGTGGGTGTCGTCCCGCCGCACGGTCCGCGAGAGGTCGTGTGGCGCGCCGTCGTCGTTCCACAGAACGAAGTCGCCGAGGTGGGACGTGGGTCCGGGACCGGTCCCCGTCGGTGTGGCTGTCTCGGTCCTCGTCGGTGTCGGCCGCGGCGTGGGACGTGCCGTGGTCCGATCGGAGGGCGTCGGTGTGGCCGACGGGTCTGGGAGGGCATCGCGTGCGGCTCCAGTCCGCGGCGACGGATAACCGCTGGAGGCGCGTTACAGCCAGCCACCGCCGACGTATGCCAACCCGAGACTCCCGACGAACAGCAGGCCGCCGAACACTGGATCGGGGACGGCGAGCGGGACGGTGGCGTCGCCCACGAGACCGATCAGGACGAACGCACCCAGTACGGCCGTCGCCCGCGGGTGACCCCGGAGCTGCTGGGCGAACGCCCTGAGCGACCAGTAGCCCGTCTCGAGTGCCGATGCCGCGCGGGCGCCGAGTGACCGAGTGGTCGACGGCCGGTCGACCGGTTCGAAGCCTGCGAACGCGTCGGCGTCGACGGCGACGAGTTCGCCTGTGTGGACGCGGTGGCCGTCGCCGTCGGTGAGGCGGAGGAGCGTCACCGTCTCGTCGCTCGTGCCGACGACGCGGTAGACGCCGGGCGGGTAGTCGGCGTCGGTCGGCGCGACGTGGTCGTAGACGGCGGGCGGGGCCATCGCCCACGGATACGTCACCAATTCAGATAATTGTCCGGCGTCGCGGATGACGGGATCGACGGTGCGGACTCGCGGCCGTCGCTCACTCGCGCGTGGTGGAGAACACCGATACCGGAGCCGACCCCGCTTCCGACATCCGTATCCCGAGGACGACCGATCCGAGGACGAGCGCCACGTACTTGGCGACGACGAGCCGCGGAGAGCGAGGCGGTCGGCCGATGCCGGACGCGGCCGACGGCGGAGCGAGCCTACCAGCTCTGCATGCCCGCCTCGAAGCCGACCACGACGGCCCGGTTGGCGAGTAGATAGGTCGCGTACGCGAGCGCCGGCACGAGGAGCGAGTCGGTTCGATCGTACGTGTAGGCGCCGACACCGAGGACTGCGAGCTGTGTGGCGGCGAACAGACCGCCGGCGACGGAGTCGATGCTGGCGACCCCCGCGAGGACGACTGCGCCCACGAACGCGACGACGGGAACCGCCGCGAGCCACCCCACCCGATCACGGTCAGTCCGGGCGTCTACGGCCAGCGCGCCGCCGAGGAGCAGGACGAACACGACGGCGCCGGCGAGTTTCCCGCGGTCGGGAACGGTCGCCAGCCCGCCGGTCGTATCGACCATCACGAACCCCGTCACGAACGTGGTCAGGGCGACGGCCGTGTCGCCGTCGACCACTCGTTGGAGACTCCCCTGTACGAGCACCTGGCAGACCGCGGTGACGGCGGGGACGCCGACGACCAGGCTCAGCCCCGCGAGAAACGCCAGCGGCAGCAAGGGCGGATCGGCGCTAACTGCGGTCTTCGTCAGGGCGTTGTACGGGATGCCGGTGGCGACGCCAACGAGTTTGGTGAGGGCGACGAGCGCGAGGGGTGTCAGGACGGCGAGTCCGACGGCGGGCACGTCGGCCCCCGTGGGAACCGACAGTCCCGGGTCGATATCGCGAACGGCGGCGTAGGCGCCGGTGAACAGGAAGATTCCCAGCAGGAGGAGGCCGCCGCTCACGAGACTGCCAGCGAACGCGCCGCCGGCCAGCGGTGCCCCGACGACCGAGAGGGCGCCGGCCACGAACCGCCGCCAGAGATAGAGACCGATCAGGACGGCGGTGACGCGGCCGAACTCGACGGCGACGGGACGGACCCGGCCGGTCACGGACCGGGTGGCGAACTGGAGGGACACGGTCGTCGTTCCGCGGCGAGCTACTTATACGGACTGTTAGGAGCGGTACGCGGTCGTCCTGCGCGAGCGAGTATCAGCGGTGCTGCCGCCATCTCGCGATAGGTGCGTCGTGACGGTGTTCACGAGACGATCGTCGCCCAGCTCGGTGCAGCCGAATAGTATCAGTCGAGTCGTTCGGCGTAGCGGAAATCCACCTCGGTGGCCGTGTGGCGGGCGCCGTCGACCGAAATCCGCCAGCCGTGCAACGCCGTGGGGTCGTCGAGCGACTCACGGAGCGTGGTTCGTACGTCGACCAAATCGACGCCGTAGTAGTCGTCGGGAACTCCGTGGAGGTACTGCAGGGCCGTCTCGAACAGACTCCGCATGCCGTCGTCGTCCTCGAAATCGAAGTGCTTGTACGCGCCCGCGGCGACCTGCACCATTCCGTGGAGGAAGGCGCTCTCGGTCGAGCCGCTCCCGTAGTTGTACCACTCGTCCTCGAAGCAGTCGTGCGATTCGTGGAACGCCCCCGCGTTGTAGAGGCGGACGCCGTGGACCACCGCTTTCCGGAGCGTGCCGTGTTCCCACCCGTTAGACTCGCCGCGGTCGGCCCGCCACCCGGTCGGATCACCCGAAACCGGCGGGCCGACGGTGTGATCGCGGGTGTGGTCGTCCATACCGATCCCAGTCGATCCATGGGCGTAACGTCTGCGGTGCGGGCTCGACCACGAGAGGGGTGGGTGTTTCGGCGGTCGTCGCGTCCGTGATCGGATACGACGTACAGCAGCCCGTCTCGGACTGCCGGCTGTACGTCGATCGAGCTGTTCGCCACCCTGCGATGGCGAATATCGTGACGCAGCCACAGCCGATAGTGTCAGTTGGTTTCGAGATCTGCGTCCCACCGCAGATCCGCGACGACGTTTCTGAGCTCCGCCCCAGAGCCCTCTAAACGGTCACTGACGGCCCCGAGTGCCTGAACGACCGCTTCGATCGTCTCCGGATCGCGCAGGTCGCTCTCCGAGATGATCGGCGAGCTGGCGTACGATTCGATGGGGAGCCGGTTGGCGCGTGTCACCGCGTCCATCGCGCGTTTCGTAGCTTCCGGGGCGGCCTGGCGCATCCGTTCGAGAGCGAGCACCATCGAGACGAGGTCGCGATACTGGTTCTGGGCCCAGTCGGCGGAGTCGTGTCGCACGGGGAACGCCGTTTCGACGTGCGCGACGATGTCGTCCACCATCTCGATGGTCGTGGGGAGTGACTCGCCGTTCGGGATGCTCGGGACGTTGCTCACGGAGAAGCCTCGCGTGAACAGTTCGTAGTACACCTCCACGGGAGGCATCCGAGCCGTGTCGTTTTCGCCGGTGTGTTCCAACACCGCGACGCGGTTCTCCTCGTCTTGGATTCGAAACCAGTACTGGTCGAAACTGAAGCGCGTGAAGGCGTTCGCCCGGAGATAGAGATCGCCGTCTGAGCGGAGGATGAACACCGTCACCGCGGGAAGCTCCTCGCCACGGTGATCCTGGCTCGCCGGGACCGTGTAGGGTGGCTCGGTGGGTGGCTCTTCGGTGTGCCACTCGATCATGTCGATGTCGCGCACTTTGGGTAGGGTCGCCGGCCCGTCGAGGTCGTATCGCGACACGATCGCGTCGCCGATCTCCCGCCGTCGGTCGGCATCGGTGAAGACGTCGCCGACGACGCCGATCCCGAGGTCCTCGAACTGGAAGTTCTCCTCCGGGATCGAAATCTGGAGGCTCAAACCGAGGGCATACGTCTTCAACAGGGCGGACAGGGTGCTGGTCGCGACCTGAACGAGCGGATGGTGATCGTCGGCCGCAGTGGCGAGGGTCGCGTGGAGCGAACACAGGTAATCCAGCGCGTGCGGACGGCGCGGTGCGGGAGCGGTTGGATCGGCGAACCCCGTCCACATGACCGCGCGGCGGACGTTCAACGGGACGTGGTCGGGGTCGCCCGTGGGTCTGAGTTCGGTTCGCTGTGGGTCGGTGAGCCGGAAGACGGACTCGTCGGCGTCGCCGCCGGTGTGTCGGTGCGTGCAGACGACATCTGCACCCGACGTGGAGGACTGAAGTTGGAGTTCGACCTCCTGTGTCTCCTCCCACGTCGAGGCAGTGACGGCGTCGTGATCCGTCGGTGGGGTGAGATGCGCCTCACCGAGCGGGTAGTACTCCAGCGGGCCGTCGACGATGGGGAACGAAATGGTCGGTAGATCGGCGATGTCCATGCTCCCCTGTCTTCTCCCGGCCGGTTATATCATGGCTGTGCTACGGCCGTCGTCCGTCGTTGCCGGCGGTCGCCGATCGCGATGCGACCGCCGGTACACGGGGATGGCAATGCGTACGAGTCCGGCGAGCGGTGCTCACGTTCGGGGTGCGGCACCACTTTCTTAACATTCTTGATACTGCCACCGAAATCGACAGCCATGCGCCGTCGCGCATTCCTCGCGTCCGCCCTGACCGCTGCCTCCACCACTGCTGCGGGGTGTAGTGCCGCCGACTCACAAACCGAACACACGAACCCGACGGTAACGACCGACGACGGTCCTCGGGATAACGGAAAATATCTCGAATTTCACGGAGGCAGCGGGACTCTCGCCACCGTGGGCGTCGACCCCGAGTTCTCCCCCTTGCCGAGCTTTTTCTTCACGTCGATCTCACACCCCGAGGATACCGAACTGCGGTCGCTCACACAGCGGTTTGTGGCACTGGACGGTAACGGCACCCCGCCGCGGCTCTCGCTCCAGGGGCCGTTCATGGGCGACTACGAACCTCACCCGTCCGTGTCACTGTTCCGGGACGGGAAGGCTGCGGTCGTCGACGTCCACCGGTTCGGCGAACTCGCCGACGAAACCGTATTTATCGAGCTTCCGGTCACCCGATGGCCGGAATCGGCCAGCCGACTCGTCGTCGAGAGTACTGTCAAACTCGTCGAGCCGGGGGTAATCGACCGAACACACGTCCTCGATGGACAACTCGAATTCGAGTTCACCACGGAGACCGAAACGGACGAGCGAACCGCTGAATCGCTCGGTTCGTCGGGGTCGTGAGACTCTCGCCCTGTATGGACCACGCCTCCACGAACGACTCGACGCCTGTCAGTAGAGTGTGCGAGAGACAGAGCGTGTAGTCATACTGTCGGCTGTCCCTGTTTCGAGATATTCGCCACCCCGGGGTGGCGAACATCTTAACTGACTTACAGCCGACAGTATCGGCAGCGAGCATCAAGCCGAGTCAGTTTGCCAACCGATCACCGTCTCGAATCCATATGTGAATCCAAGGAATATAACGGCGAACACGAACCAACGGAATACGTCGAACGTACCTGTGAAGGCGAGAACGTTGAAAATGTACGATAACGACGCCCCGATAAACGCGGCTGTGTAGAGGTTGCGCCGGAGGGACATAGGAACCACTCGACCGAATTCGGGTTAACTCTTCTCCCAGTTAACCCAGCCCGCACCGAGCCGGCATAATTCGTTGTTCAGGGGCGGTGACTGATCGTTTCCGGTGGTTCGCCGAGAGGGTCCGGTGAACCACCGGTACACAGATGCGACAGTCGTATCAGCCGTCCGCCGCCGCGACGACAGACGTTTCGATGCGGCCGGAGAGACCGGTCACGAAACGAATTGACACGGAACGCACTTCAACGCCGACGGCTAGAGATGGACAATGAGAGTTCGCGAATTCGGCGACGACCCTGACGTGGCGGTCGTCGCGGGAGTTCACGGGGACGAGCCCTGTGGCCCGACTGCGGTCGAGGCGTTGCTCGACGATCCGCCGACGTTTCAGCGGCCGGTGAAGTTCGTCGTCGCCAACGAGGAAGCCCTAGAGCGGGGCAGCCGGTATCTGGACGACGACCTCAACCGCGCGTTTCCCGGCGATACCGACGTGGAGAGCCACGAACGGCGACTGGCCCGGCGACTGCTGGCCGAACTCGATGGCTGTACGACGTTGGCGCTGCACTCGACACAGTCGTACGCCCATCCGTTCGCTCTGGTCGACACCGTCGACCCCGAGACGGCGGATATCTGCGCACGCCTCCCGATCGACGCCGTGGTCGAGACGGCGGTGTACGCCGGCGGGCGACTGATCGATTACCCCGGCGTCGTCGAGGTGGAGTGTGGACTCCAGTGGTCGGAGACGGCGGCGGAGAACGCCCGGGAACTCACGCGAGCGTTTCTGGCGGCGACGGGCGTCCTGCCCACTGGTTCGGGCATCGAGACCGGCGACGCACCTGTCTTCCGGCTCACCGGCCGGGTGCCGAAGGCGTCGGCCGACACCTACGAGGTGCTCGTCGAGAACTTCGAACGCGTCGAACCGGGCGATCCGTTCGCTTCGGCGGACGGCGAGGAACGCGTCGCTGAGGAGCCGTTCTACCCGATTCTGATGTCGGCCGAGGGCTACGAGGACGTGTTCGGGTATGCGGGCGAGCGGGTGGGGCGACTAGCGGACTTCGAGACGGATCATACTGTCGGCTGTAAGTCAACCGAGACGTTCGCCATCCCGGAATGGCGAACGTCTTGAAACAGTTACAGCCGACAGTATCAAGAAGAGTCCTCACGCGGCGCGAGTTCGACGAGCGTCAGGTCACGGTCCAGCATACAGTAGTCGTGGGGCGGATCGCCGAGTACCTCGTCGATACGGTATTCGGCCTCGAAGTCGACACCGTCGGGGACACAGTAGGCGTGACTCGGGCAGTCGGTGTACGGACAGGACCCCGCGAGTTTCGCTTTACTGCCGGCGTACGCGACTTTGGAAGGGACGTTCGCGGGGATCGGCGCGGGTTCGACCTCGACGGCGCGGACGCCACTGTCGTGGACGGCACAGTCGAGCGTCTGGGCGTTCTCGCGGACATCGGTAATCCGGTAGCGAGTGCCCGGCGAGAGGTCGAGACACTGACTGCGATACGGGCATCCCTCGCACGCGTTGGCTTCGCCACGGAAGACGAACTCGCGACCGACCTCGGCGAGGCGCGTCCCGATGAGCGTGACCTCGGACATGGGCGACCGTTCTCGGTCCGGGGGGTTAAGCCTCGCGACCGACGAGTTCGTCGAGACGATCGAAGTAGTCCTCTCGGGGGACCTGATAGGCGGCGCGGTAGTCGACGTCGCCGTCGACGAACGCGCGGGCGAATTCGAGGGCCATCTCGACGCCCGCCTCGCGAGCACCGGCCGTTTCGACGCGTGCATCTACCTCCGGTTCGAGAAACAGCGTTATCGTCCAGCCGTCGGCGTCACGGGCCCCCGGCCGGCGCCGCGGTGATCCCGGTGAGAGGTAGATCGTCGGCATGCACGGCGCCGGAAACGCGGCCGTGTCGAACACGTCCGGCCGATAGGCGAGGATTGCCCGCCCGCCGGCCTCCTCGTGCCAGACGGTCCACCCGTCGGGAAGGTCGTCGAAGCTCATGCATCGGTCCTCGGCGTCCCGGCCCTATACAGTAGCGATCGACACTGTTCGCACGGCTGGTCGGAGAATGTCTCGTAATCGTGCGATGACCTGCAATCGCGACTACCGTCTGGTCGTCGCCGACGAGACGTGACCGCGGTCGTTCGGTGGCGTGACTCACACTACCGGCTGCACGCCGATCACGAGAGTCGCCATCCCGGGGTGGCGACTCTCGTGACACAGGTCCAGCCGCCGGTGTCGTAGTGATTATTGTAAGTCAGTACCGGTGGTTCGTCAAGGCGGGTCGGCGAACCACCGGTACACAGTTACAATAATCGCTATCAGTATCCCTAACCGTTCGTTCCCACTCCCGAGTCGGCCTGAATCGGGGAGAAACAGCTGCCGACGACGGAGTTCGGCGATTCGGGTAGGACCAGCCTACCCGCCGGATCGGAAGAAGGCTTATGTATGTGTACTACTGACAGTGTTTATAGTCTCGGTTACCAGCGGACCGAGCAGCCGTCGGTCGGACGCCCCGCACCCACCTCGACGTTCCCCACGACGATGATCCAGCGGTCAGGCACGTACCGTGGTACGTGTGCCCACACCACGATGTTCGGGTTGGTGGCGTTCGGATGGCGCTCGGGTCCGAGACCCCGATGAGACAATGACGAAGGAAACCCTCGAAGACCTCAGCCAGCATTACAAGGAATCGGTTCCGGCGGACCTCCGCGAAGCGAAGCGCTTCGACTGGTATCTGGACGAGGTGTACGACGATCCGCGGATCGCCCGCAATGCCCACCAGCGCGTCGCCGACATGTTCGACTACTACGGCACCGAGTACGACGAAGATGCCGGCGTCGTCGAGTACCTCATGGCCTCGGAGGACCCCTTACACGACGGGGAGAACACCTTCTACGGCCGTGAGGTTCACGAGTCGATCCACGAGTTCGTCAACAAGGTGAAAAGCGGCGCCCGGGGGCTCGGCCCGGAGAAACGCATCAAGCTCCTGCTCGGCCCGGTCGGGTCCGGGAAATCACATTTCGACTGGATGGTCCGGCGGTACTTCGAGGACTACACCATGAGCGACGAGGGCCGGATGTACACTTTCCGGTGGACCAACCTCTGTGATATCGTCCGCGATCAGGACCCGGCGGACGACACGGTCGTCTCGCCGATGAACCAGGACCCCCTCGTTCTCCTCCCACAGGAACAGCGCGACCGGGTGTTGGAGCGGCTGAACGCCGAACTCGACGCCCCCTACACCGTCCGCAACGAACAGTCGCTCGATCCCGCCAGCGAGTTCTACATGGATCGCCTGCTGGCTCACTACGACGACGACCTGAAAGCCGTCCTCGACAACCACGTCGAGATCATCCGCCTCGTCGCGAGCGAGAACAAACGCCAGTGCGTCGAAACGTTCGAACCCAAGGACAAGAAAAATCAGGACGAGACGGAGCTGACGGGCGACGTCAACTACTCGAAGATCGCTATCTACGGCGAAAGCGATCCGAGAGCGTTCGACTACTCCGGGGCGTTCTGTAACGCCAACCGCGGGCTGTTCAGCGGCGAGGAGCTGCTGAAACTCCAGCGGGAGTTCCTCTACGACTTCCTACACGCCTCTCAGGAGCAGACGATCAAGCCGAAGAACAACCCTCGTATCGACATCGACCAGGTGATCGTCGGCCGCACCAACATGCCCGAATACCGGGACAAGAAAGGTGACGAGAAGATGGAGGCGTTCAACGACCGCACCAAACGCATCGACTTCCCGTACGTGCTGGAGTACAGCGAGGAAGCCGAAATCTACCGGAAGATGCTCCGGAACGCGGACGTGCCGGACATGCACATCGAGCCCCACGCCATGGAGATGGCGGGGCTGTTCGGCGTCCTGACCCGCATCACGGAACCCGACGGCGAGACCGTCACGCTCGTCCAGAAAGCCAAAGCCTACAACGGGGAGATCGACGAAGCCGACGACGTGGACGTGAAGAAGTTGCGCGAGCAAGGGGAGCAGAACGCCGACATCGCGGAGGGCATGGACGGCGTCTCCGCGCGATTCATCGGCGACGAGATCGCCGAGGCCATCATGGACGCCACCCACCGCGGGCGCTCCTACCTCTCTCCACTCTCGGTGTTCACCCACTTCGAACGCAACCTCGAAAACCACGGCTCCATCCCGGAGGAGAACGTCGACCGCTACCACCGCTACCTCGAACTCGTGCGCGAGGAGTACAAGGAGCGCGCCATCGAGGACGTGCGCCACGCCCTCGCGTACGACGTGGACGAAATCCAGCGACAGGGCGAGAAGTACATGGACCACGTGATGGCGTACATCGACGACGCGACGGTGACGGACGAACTCACCGGCCGGGAGCAGGAGCCGGACGAGACGTTCCTGCGATCCGTCGAGGAGAAGTTGGAGATTCCGAGCGACCGGAAAGACGACTTCCGGCAGGAGGTGTCCAACTGGGTCAGCCGCCGCGCCCGTGAGGGTGAAGGGTTCGATCCGCAGGACAACGACCGCCTACGTCGTGCATTGGAGCGCAAGCTCTGGGAGGACAAGAAACACAACATCAACTTCTCCGCGCTGGTGTCGGCGAACGAACTCGACGACGACGAGCGGAGCGCGTGGGTCGACGCACTGATCGAGCAGGGCTACTCCCGTGAGGGAGCCACCGAAGTACTCGAGTTCGCCGGCGCGGAGGTCGCAAAAAGCGAACTCGAGGGATAATGGTCGACGACTACATCCGCGCTGGCGACGAGGAACTCTCCGGCGCATACGAGGAGCCGATGAGCTTGGAGGCGTACATCGAGCGAGCGTTCGAGCGCCCCTCCATCGCCTCCCACGCCCCGAAGTACCTGCTCGAAGCCATCGAGTCGATGGGGACGCGGACGGTCATCGAGGAAGGGGAGAAACGCGAGCGCTACCGCTTCTTCGACGACCCCGCCAACGACGGCGAACACGCCATCCTCGGCAACACCGAGGTACTGAACGGCTTCGTCGACGACCTTCGAACCATCGCGGCGGACAGGGGAAAACGCGAGAAGATCATCTGGTTCGACGGGCCGACGGCGACGGGGAAATCCGAACTCAAGCGGTGTCTCATCAACGGACTCCGGGAGTACTCGAAGACCGAAGCCGGGCGACGCTACACCGTCGAGTGGAACGTCGCCAGCGCGACCGAGGAGCGCGGATTGAGTTACGGCGACGAGATCGATCGCGAGGACGACTGGTACGAGAGCCCGGTGCAGTCCCACCCGCTCTCCGTGTTCCCCGAGGGCGTCCGGGAGTCCATCCTGTCGGACCTCAACGAGGGCAATCATGTCCCGACGCGGGTCGACGCCGACCTCGATCCGTTCTGTCACGAGGCGTACGACATCCTCGAGGAGCGCTACCGGCGGGCGGGGGGGACGAACCTGTTTTCCTCCATCACCGACCCGCGCCATCTCCGAGTGAAAAACTACGTCGTCGACGTGGGCAGGGGCATCGGCATTCTCCACTCGGAGGACGATGGCACGCCAAAGGAGCGGCTGGTCGGGTCGTGGATGCCCGGGATGCTCCGCGAACTCGACTCTCGGGGACGGAAGAACCCGCAGGCGTTCTCCTACGACGGCGTCCTCTCGCAGGGCAACGGCCTCCTGACCATCGTCGAGGACGCGGCCCAGCACGCCGATCTGCTCCGCAAACTCCTGAACGTCCCCGACGAGGGGCGCGTGAAGCTGGACAAGGGCATCGGGATGGACATCGACACGCAACTGCTCATCATCTCGAACCCCGACCTCGACGTAGAGCTCGACCAGTACGCCGACCGCAACGGTCGCGACCCGCTGAAGGCGTTGAAGCGTCGCCTCGACAAACACGAGTTCGGCTACCTGACCAACCTCTCGCTGGAGGCCGAACTGATCCGGCGCGAACTGACGACGGAGACGGCCGTCTGGGAGGCCGAAGGCTACGCTGACCGCGAAGCACGGGTTCGTGAGGGACTGACACTGTCGATGCGGGACGGCTGCGGCGATGTCGTCGAGCGGGAACTCGCACCCCACACCGTCGAGGCGGCGGCGCTCTACAGCGTCGTCACCAGACTCGACGGCGAGGACACGCCGGGCAACCGGGGGCTCGTCGAGAAAGCACTCCTGTTCGACCAGGGCTACCTGCAGGAGGGCGACGAACGCGTCGACGCCGACGAGTTCGACTTCGACGGCGACGACGGCAGTCACGGGGTGCCAGTCACCTACACGCGCGACGTGATCGCGGACCTGCTCCAGACCGACGCCGACCGCCAACACCCCACTCTGCCGGTCGAGCGGGTCGTCATGCCCGACGACGTCCTCGACGCGATGGCGGAGGGACTCTCCGAGGCGCCCGTCTTCTCGCGGGCCGAGGCCGCGGAGTACGAGAACCGTCTCGCCATCGTCAAGAGCCACATCTACGACCGCCAGGAGGCGGACGTGCTCGACGCATTGTTGGCCGAGAAAGGCGTCGACGAAGCCACCGTCGCGGAGTACGTCGAACACGTCTTCGCCTGGGCGAACGACGAACCGGTCGACACCGACCGCGGTCCGGCCGACCCCGATCCCCTGCTGATGAAGGTGTTCGAGACGGAGCATCTGGGGCGGTTCGGTGAGGGCGCGTACGTCGGCGCGGACCCTACCAACCGCGTCGAGGAGTTCCGCCGCGAGAAGGTCATCACGGCCATCAACCGCTACGCGTGGGAGAACCGCAACGAGGACTTCGCCATCGAAAACGTCGACGTGAGCGAGATTCCGGTCATCCGGGCCGTCCTCGACGCCCACGACTGGAGCGACGTGCAACGCCTGTTCGAGGGGTTCGACCCCGCACAGTGGACGGACCCGCCCTCGGGGACGGAGACGGAGCGGTGTAAGGAACGGACGGTCGAACACCTGCAGGCACAGGGGTACTCGGCCGCCTCGGCGGAGTTGACGAGTCGCAAAGTGATGCGGGAGGTGAGCTACCGATGGGACTGAGGGAGGATCTCGATCGGTTCCGTGAGGTCGGCGAACGGCGCCGCGAAGACCTGAAGGAGTTCATCCGCTACGGCGACCTCGGCGGGAGCGACCCCGACAGCATCCAGGTGCCGATCAAGGTGGTCGACCTGCCGGAGTTCGCCTACGACCCCCGCGATCGCGGCGGCGTCGGCCAGGGACAGGACGGCACCCCGGACGTGGGACAGCCGGTCGGCCCACCCCAGCCCGCCGACGGTGACGAGGACGGCGAAGACGGCGAGCCCGGTGACGAGGCGGGCGACCACGAGTACTACGAGATGGACCCCGAGGAGTTCGCGGCGGAACTCGACGAGGAACTCGGCCTCGACCTAGAGCCAAAGGGAAAAGAGGTCGTCGAGGAAGTCGAGGGCGACTTCACGGAACTCACCCGCGCCGGCCCGAACAGCACGCTCGACTTCGAGCGCCTGTTCAAGCAGGGCCTCAAGCGGAAGCTGGCGATGGATTTCGACGAGGAGTACGTCCGCGAGGCGATGCGGGTCGCGGATGCGACCCCTCGGGAGGTGTTCCACTGGTGTCGTGAGGAGAACGTCCTCGTCTCCCGGGCGTGGATCGAAGATCAGTGGGACACCATCCCCGACGACGAACGGGGGAAATGGGAGAGCTTCGAGGAGATGGCCGAAACCGTCGAACGGACGACGACGCTCGAACGAATCCGGCGTGACGGGCTGCGTGAAGTGCCCTTCCGCCGCGAGGACGAGCGCTACCGCCATCCGGAGGTGATCGAGCAGACGGAGAAAAACGTCGTGGTGGTGAACATCCGCGACGTGTCCGGCAGTATGCGCGAGCAGAAACGCGAGCTCGTCGAGCGGACGTTCACGCCGCTGGACTGGTATCTCACCGGCAAGTACGACCGCGCGGAGTTCGTCTACATCGCCCACGATGCGGAGGCGTGGGAGGTCGACCGCGAGGACTTCTTCGGCATCCGCTCCGGTGGCGGCACGCGCATCTCCTCGGCGTACGAACTCGCCGCGGAGATTCTCGAAGAGCGATATCCGTGGGCGGAGTGGAACCGCTACGTCTTCGCCGCCGGCGACAGCGAGAACTCGAGCAACGACACGCGCGAGAACGTGGTGCCGCTGATGGCGGAGATTCCGGCGAACCTCCACGCCTACGTGGAGACACAGCCGGGTGGGACGGCGATCAACGCAACCCACGCCGAGGAAGTCGAACGAGCGTTCGACGGATCGGACGGCGTCGTCGTCGCCTACGTCTCCGATCAGGCGGACGTGACCGACGCCATCTACGACATCCTGAGTACGGAGGACGACGAATGAGAGACGACCGCATCGACGCACGGAAGGAAGCGACACGCCTCACGGAACCGGTCGAGAAAGCGGGTGATCTCGCCCGGAAACTGGGGCTCGACCCGTACCCGGTCAACTACTGGATCGTCGATCACGACGAAATGAACGAACTCATCGCCTACGGCGGGTTCCAACGGCGCTATCCACACTGGCGGTGGGGGATGGCGTACGACCGTCAGCGCAAACAGGATCAGTTCGGCATGGGTAAGGCGTTCGAGATCGTCAACAACGACAACCCCTCGCACGCCTTCCTCCAAGAGTCGAACTCGCTGGCCGACCAGAAGGCAGTCATCACGCACGTCGAGGCCCACGCGGACTTTTTCGCCAACAACGAGTGGTTCGGCCTGTTCGGCGACGGCCAGGGCGACGACCGCGCCGATCTCGACGCTGCGGCCATGCTCGAACGCCACGCCGAGACGATCAAGGGGTACGTCGAGGATCCCGAGATCGACCGCGACGAGGTCGAGCGGTTCATCGACGCCGTCCTCTGTCTCGAGGACACCATCGATCAGCACCGCGCCTTCGCCCGCGCTGGAGAGCGCCGGGAGCGGGACGCGCCACCGGACCTCCGGGAGCGACTCGACGAACTCGACGTGTCCGAAGACGTGCGTCGGCAGGCGTTCGACGAGGAGTGGCTGGACGATCTCGCTGAGTCGGAGCGTGCCGCGGCTCGACTCGAAGACCCCCACGCCGACGTGCTCGCCTTCCTCCTCGAACACGGCCGGCAGTACGACGAAGAATCGGGGAAAGCCGTGGAGTTCGAACCGTGGCAGAAGGACGTGCTCGAAATCCTGCGGACGGAGGCGTATTATTTTGCAGGGCAAAAAATGACAAAAATAATGAACGAAGGGTGGGCCGCCTTCTGGGAGTCGCTGATGATGAGCGACGAGAACTTCGCCGAAGACGACGAGTTCGTCACCTACGCCGACCACATGGCGCGCGTCCTCGGCTCGCCCGGACTCAACCCCTACAAGCTCGGCATGGAGCTCTGGCAGTACGTCGAGAACGTGACCAACCGACGCGAGGTGGCGGACAAACTCCTCCGCGTCGAGGGCGTCACGTGGCGGAACTTCCACGACGTGATCGACTTCGACGAGGTGGCCGACATGCTGGCGGCCGATCCCGCCATCGCGTCGATCACCGCCGAGACGCTGGCCGACCTCGATCCGGACGATCCGCGGGTCGACGCCGACGCCCTCGAACGGGCGCAGGCTGGCGATATCGACATCGGGCGCTACCCGTGGACGGTGCTCACTACCGAGGGGCTCGCGGAGCGTCACTTCTCGCTGTGCAAGCCCCAGAACCGCGGTTTCCTCCGTCGGATTCGTGGATCGGAGCTCGAACGGCTATCGCGATACATGTTCGACGACGAGAAGTACGACTCCGTCGCCGACGCCGTCGCGGATGTGGACTACGGCGTGGGCTGGCAGCGGATGCGCGAGCTCCGCGAGAGCCACAACGACGTGACCTTCATCGACGCCTTCCTCTCCGAGGAGTTCGTGAAGGAGAACGACTACTTCACCTACGAGTTCTCGCAGGCGACCGGCGACTTCCGGGTTGCCTCGGACGATTCGGACGACGTGAAAAAGAAGCTTCTGCTCCAGTTTACCAACTTCGGGAAGCCCACCGTCGCGGTGTACGACGGCAACTTCGACAACCGCAACGAGCTGTTGTTGGGCCATCAGTACAACGGCATCGGCTTGGATACCGAGCAGGCAAAGCGCGTCCTCGAACGCACCTACGACCTCTGGGGGCGGCCAGTCAACCTCATGACCATCGTCAAGGAGTACGACGAACACGAACTGGAGATTGCGCGACGGCGGAATCGCGAACCGACGGCGACCGAATCCGGCAAGCGCATCCGCTACGACGGCGAGCACTTCGAAACTCACGACCTCGATCCGAATCTCGAAGAACGAATCGCGGCCAACGACATCGACTACGACACGAAGCCGGAAGACTGGCTGGCCTGATCCGTCGGAAGTCAGCCGTGGCTATCGCCGGCCACGGGGCGGTAGCCGGCGACACACCTCACGACAGTCCGCGTCATCACGACTGCTGTAACCGTCCACCCGTGGGTCGACAGGGCGGTTCGGCGACCCACCCGTAATGACGTACAGCACTCACTATCGGTCGTTGGGGTTCTCGATCGGGGCGTTGTCGCCGCCGATGTGGTTCCGACGCGCGAGGTGTCCATGCACCCCCGCGACGACGCCGAACACGACGACGATCACGCCCGCGAGCGCCAGACCCGGCAGGACCGAAAACGGGAACACGCCGAGCCACGCCGCGGTGACGAACAGCGTGGCAACCGCGGACAGACCGAGATAGAAATCACACCACGGCACGTCGTGTTCGCCGACGAGTTCGAGATAGACATCGAGCTCGGTAGCTCGATCCGCGAGTGTGATCGTCCCGCCATCCCGGTCGTAGTCGACGATCCCCACATCGTCGAGTTTGGGAAGGTGCGTCTGGTGGAGAGAGGTGTAGACTCGCTTGCGCTGTTTGTAGTCCAACTCGGACACGGGCACGTCGTTTTCCCACGCCGCGATCTGTTCGGCGAGGTCGCGGAGGGACACCGGTCCCCCTTCCTGATTGAGGTAGTAGAGCACGTATCGGCGACGCTGATTGCTCAGCATCGAGAAGATCGTGTCTTTCGACAGTCGCTCCGGATCGGAACGGTTCCGGGAGCGTGATTGTTGGGTCGACATGGATCTGGGTCTGATCGCCGCACTCGATGGCTGTGATCGCGAGAGCGAAACTGTCCCCCCTGTGGTGACGGTGCCGCGGAGTCGGAGCGCCACTCCGACCGTCTGCTCGGGCAGTAATGTGTCCCTTCGGATCATAAAGTCACTCCTTCAGTATCAACAACAAAACCGGGACGGAAACGGCCGCTCGGAGTCGTTGGGACGGCGCGTCACCCGCAGGAAGGGATCAGCCTCGCCACGACGCCTGGGCAGGTTGATCTCGACTGTGAGACTCGCTATCGCTCGCTGTAGTGCTCGGCAGGGGTTTGAACCACGCGAAACGCTCGCTGACGCTCGCGTTTCTCTGATTCAAATCCTCTCTGCGCGGGCTTCTTCACCGACTCCGTTCGTTCAGAAACATGCTCGGTCAGGGATTTGGACCCGATTGCGAGACTCGCTAGCGCTCGTCTCGCGTGGTTCAAATCCCTTCCCTGCACGTCTCGCTCGCTGCGATGCTCGGTCAGGGATTTGAACCCTGGTCGTCGGCTCGAAAGGCCAACATGATTGGCCGGACTACACCAACCGAGCTCCGCATCTTCGACGACGGGAGGGCTATTGATAAATCCGTCTTTTTCGGTCGGGGTCGGCACGGTCATCGTCCCACCTCGAAGACGTACTCGTCGCCCTCTCTGTGTGAGCGTCTCTCGGGGAGGGCGTGGACGACGGACATCCTCCGACGACAGTCTGCGCTGACCGCGCTCGACCGCATCGGTGGTCGTGACGTCTGAACGGTCAGGGGTTGGAAACGTCGAACGTCGTCGACACGCGGTCGGAGGTTCGGTGCAGCTGCAGCTCGCCGATGGCGCCCGTCGCCGTCACCCGCCCCGTCGGCCAGTCGGCCGTGTCGAACGTCATCGCGTCCTCCCACGTGTGAAGCCCCGCCGATTCGACGTGGCGGTCGACGTCGCGGAACCGGCGAACGACCATCTCGTCGCCGTGAACCACGTCGACTCCCTCCTTGAGGTTGATCGTCCCCTGAGGAATGCGGATGCGGTAGCGGAAGGCAACGACGGCCGGCTGACCGCGGCGGATGCTCTCGATTCGGTTGGCGGTCAGATCGCCCGGCTCCGACCACGTCGAGACGAGGGCCACGTCGAGTAACTGGGGGACGTATCGGCGCTCGGGAGGGGTGAGCGTCGGCTCGGGCGTCCGGGTCGGCTCGGGTGTCGGAGTTCGGGTCGGCTCGGGTGTCGGGGTCGCCGTGGTAGTCTCGGAAGCCGAAGATGAAGACGAACCCGCGGAGCCACAACCTGCGAGCCCGGAAAGACAAGCGCCCGCAACCGCTAGGAACGCGCGTCGGTCCATGGCGTCCGATCAGGTGGTCAGCGTCATAAGGGTTCGTCCTGCCGACGCCGGCCGTCTTACTCGCATCGCGCGACGGCGGGAGCGAGCGCCACGACGCCGAGCAGACGAGGTTCCGGCACCGAACCGGGAGCCGGTCCCCGGCTTCGGCTGCTCATAGGGAGTATCCTAACTGTCGATAGATTCTCGTCGAGACGGTCCGGCGCGTATCTATGACGACTTCCGATAATTCCTATCAGTTCGGCGTCGGTGGCGGCGTCGGACGCCCTTCCGTCTCGGTGCCCACGACCGACACCGTCGCCGTCCACTCGTCCGTGCCCCAGTCCAAGCTGACGGTCGGCGCGTCGTCCCGCCCGACGATACTGATCGATCCGGTCAGTTGGTGATTAGCCCCGGCGGCGAGTCTCGCCGTCAGCGTCTTCGATCCGGAGAGCGCGCTACTCCCGAGGCTGGCGCCGAACGTCCCGACTCCCGAACCGGTGTTCGTCACCTCGACTCGGACCGTCGCGTCGACGCGGTCGCCCGCCGAAATCTCGGTCGGTGACACCGACGGCTCACCGACCTCGAAAACCGGTGGCTCGTTCAGTCGCTCGACGGTCGCCGCCGAGAGCGTCCGCAGTTCCGTCCCGTCGAACAGCACGCGGCCCGTGGCGACCGTCGTGCGCTTCGAGACGGCGAAAGCGAGGTCGACCGTCTCCCGGTTCCAGGGGACGGGTTGGTGCTCGGCCAGCGGCGCGGATTCGCCGTCGAGTTCGAGCGTCAGTCGATCACGGACCGTCGCTCGCGGTAGCGAGGTGGCCGCGCGGACGATCACGTACTGTGTCTCGGCCTGGCGGTGGACGTGTGGATGGACACCGGCGAGCGGGAAGAGTACGAAGTCGGCGACGGATAGCGAGTCGAGACGAAGCGTGTCGCCGTCGACGCTGGTGCCAGTCGGCGACCGCTCGTCGGACGTGGGTGTCGGTGGCGGATCGGTCGGCGAGCCCGGCGTCGTCGGCTCCGAGAGACAGCCCGCGAGCGCGCCGAGGGCGACGGCACCCGACGCCAGCAGTCGCCGGCGTGACATCGGATCGGAGCGCATGGGCGCGATTCGACGCGGAGCGACAAAGCCGCTGTGGCGCGGCGAGCCGGAGAAAGACTTTTTCCGAATCGCTCGGTAGGTACGCAGACAGTTCAAATGAAAAACACGTGTTCCGGCGCCGTCGGTGTGCGGCGAACGCGGTCGAGGAGGGTGGGGCGGCGTGGGTGACCACGGCGCCATCGCCGACGCGGGCGAGACCATCGTCGACCTGCTTCGCGATCGGATGGCGGATCTCGTGAACGACGACAAGCAGATCGTGCTCGCGTCACCCGTCGACGACGACCTCCAGCAGAAGGTCCGGTTGACGGTCTACCTGTTCGACGTGGATCGGACGGGTCACTCGCGGAATGGGGAACACCGGGGCTCCGTGGCCGACGACGCGCTGGGACTCGACTTGAAGTACCTTCTCACCGCACATCCGGGCCAACGCACTAGCAGCACCACCACGACCACCGAGACGCTGAACGAACACAAGATGCTCGGTCGGGCGATGCAGGTGCTCCACGACAACGCCATCGTCCGAGGACCGGATCTCCGCGGCTCGCTCGCGGACGGTGACGAGGTTCTCGAACTCTCCGTCCTCCCGGGGACGACGGACACGGTCGTGAACGTCTGGAACACGTTCGAGGGGGAGCCCTACCGGCCCTCGGTGTCCTACCTGGCGACGCCCGTGACGATCGAGCCACGCGAGCCGTCGGGCGGCGAGCGAGTCACCGACGCGACGTTCGAGGAGTATCTCCGGACGGGGGTGGACGATGAGTGATCGTTGGCAGCAGGTCGGGGCGTTCGGCCACGATCTGGCGCTCGCGGTGCGACTGACCGATGGCGTCGCGGGGGGACGGCCGATCGGGACGCCGTCAGTTCGGGTCGACGGCGTCGACGAGGTACCCCCCCGGAACCGGAGCGGCTACCACCTGTTTTTCGACCTCCCACCGACCAGCGTGACGGTCCGAGTCGACGGCGGCGCGTACTACCGCGACGCGTCGCGGACGGTCGACGTCGATCCCAGCAACCCCACGTACGACCCGGGAACCGCGGAGGAGTTCGTTCTGGAACCCACCCCGGCGTACTCGTTCCCATCCGGCCTGACACGCGTCCGGGGGCAGGTCCGGCAGAGTGGCCAACCGGTATCCGACGCCGAGGTATCGGTCCAGGGACTCCCAGGGACCGTCCGAACGACGGATACTGGGGAGTTCGTCTACGTCTTCGCCGACATCGACCACACGGACGTGGACCGCGATCCGAACACCGGGGTCCGGTATGTCATGCCGGGTAACGCCCACCCCGTGTTCGCGGTAACGTGGCCGAACGGCGGGTTCACGCAGTCGGTCACGGTCCGGCCGGGCCGCCTCACGTCGGCGAATCTGACGAACTGATCGGAGTGGCGTAACCGGGGAGTGAGCCTCGGCTGGGCACGTGAGCGTGGTCCGCTCGGCGGAACCGACGATACTCACACTGTCGGCTGTACCTGTGTCACGAGAGCCGGAGAGATTACCACGAGCGGGACGGAGAGGCGTCGGGACCGGAGAGCGGGGGCTGCCGGGACCCGCCGCCCGGGAAAACTTGATTATCGTCCGGAATGTTTCTCGTTATGGAAATGTCGATGAAATGTTCACTGAATAGAGGAGTTGAGGATGGCTAACCGCCAGCCGGGATGGGTGGCGGTCCATGCCTGAGTACAGAACACCGGGGGTACATATCGAGGAGGTCGACCGCGGCCCGACCCCGATCCAGGGCGTGAGCACGAGTGTCGCGGGGTTCGTCGGCGCCACCGAACGCGGCCCGCTCGAGCCGCAGCTCGTGACGAGCTGGGCGGAGTTCTACCGGACTTACGGCGGCTTCACGACGGACGCCGACTGGGACCCGGGGTACGATCCGACGCTCGCCTACGCGGTCAGGGGCTTCTTCGAGAACGGCGGAAACCGCGCCTGGGTCGCCCGTGTGGTTCCAGACGACTGGATCGACACGGCCTCGCGGGTCGCCAGCGCCGATCTGAGTGACGGGAGCAACACGGTGATGACGGTCAACGCCATCGGACCGGGCATCTGGGGCGGCAACGTCGTCGTCGAGGTGGACGACGCCTCTTCCGGGAATCCGGATCGCTTCAAGCTCCGGATCGGCTACTTCCGGAACGCCAGCAACCTCAGCAACGACTACGATACGATCGCCAAGGCGACAAACGAGGGGCCGCCCGAACACGAAGAGGTGTACGACGAACTCTCGGCGGACGAGACCGAGACCAACTACTACAAGTCGACGATCGAGGGATCGTCGTCGCTGGTGTCGATCACCGCCGGATCGAGCACCAGTCCGCCGAGCAACGGGACGACGTCGCTGTCGTTCAGCCTCTCGAACCCCGCGAGTACCCTCCAGACGAACCTCGATATCGGCGACTACAACGGGAGCGACGTGCAGGGACAGCGGATCGGACTCCAGCGATTCGACGAGATCGACGAGATCACGATGGTGATCGTACCGGACGAGACCCAACACGATGATCTCCGACTCGACGTGATCGCCCACTGCGAACGTCGGAAAGACCGGATCGCCATCCTTGGCACCGAGAGCGACACCGATCTCACCGGGTTGCCGACCTCCCAGAGCGGGCAGGGGCTCCAGTCGGAGTACGCGGCGCTTTACTACCCGTGGGTGACGATCCGTGATCCCGAAACCGATCTCGAACGCGACGTGCCGCCGGGCGGTCACGTCGCCGGGATCTACGCCCGGTCGGACGCGAACCACGGCGTCCACAAGGCGCCTGCCAACGAAGGGGTCCGAGGTATCATCGGCCTCGAACGGACGATCACGAAGGAAGACCAGCAGTCGCTGAACCCCGAGGGAGTCAACTGCATCCGGAACTTCCAGGGGCGGGGAACCCTCGTGTGGGGCGCCCGCACCACCAGCAACGACCCCAGTTGGAAGTACGTCAACGTCCGTCGGCTGTTCATGTACATCGAGGAGTCGATCGAGGAGAGTACGCAGTGGGTCGTCTTCGAGCCGAACAATCCCGACCTCTGGGCGCGCGTCCGCCAGAGTGTCAGCAACTTCCTGACCGGTCTGTGGGAGGATGGCGCCCTCATGGGAACCTCTCCGGACGAGGCCTTCTACGTCAAGTGTGACCGCACGACCATGACACAGAACGACATCGACAACGGCCGCCTGATCTGCGAGATCGGCATCGCGCCGGTGAAGCCCGCGGAGTTCGTCGTGTTCCGCATCTCACAGACCACCGCCGGCGGGAGCGGAGGCGGATAACCGATGCCCGACGGACGCGGTCCACTCCGAAACAATCGGTTCCTGCTCGAAATCGACAACGTCGCGCGCGCCGGCTTCAGTAGCGCCAGCCTCCCCGCGAACTCGACGGAGGTCATCGAGTACCGCGAGGGGAACGACAAACGACCGACGGTCCGGAAGCTCACCAGCCTCAACGAGTACGGCAATCTCACGCTCGAAGGCGGGACGGCCCGGGACGCGATGGCGCTTTACGAGTGGCGGAAACTGGTCGAGAACGGCAAACTCGGCGAAGCACGCACGACCATCGCGGTCGTGTTACAGGACGAGGAAGGGCAGTCGAAAGCCCGCTGGGAGTTCCGGAAGGCCTGGCCGCGGGAGTACGACGCGCCCGACCTCGAAGGCACCGGGAACGAGGTGGCTATCGAGAGCCTCGAGATCGTCTGTGAGGGGATGGAACGGAAGCAATGAGCGAGGGCACGCTCCAGACGGAGTTCGAGTTCACGCTCCCCGAGGGCTACGACGACGACGGCACCGTCCACCGAGAGGGGACGATGCGGCTAGCGACCGCCGCCGACGAGATCAAATCGCTGAACGACCCGCGCGTCCAGTCCAATCCAGCCTACCAGACGGTCATCATCCTCTCTCGGGTGGTCACCGGCCTCGGCTCGCTCGACGACGTGACCCCACACGAAATCGAGAACCTGTACGTCTCCGATCTGGCGCATCTGCAGGATCTCTACGAACGCATCAACGGGCGCGGTGCCGACGCTATCGACGTGATCTGTCCCGAGTGTAGCGAAGAGTTCACCGTCGAGACCGACTCCGGCGTCCGACTCGACGGCGCCGACGCGGAGGTGGGCGTCTCGGGGGAGTGATGACGGGATACCCCCTCGACCGACTCTACGAGGAGGTATCCTTCGTCGCGTACCACTTCAACTGGACTCACGACGAGGTGCTCGCCATGCCACACTGGGAACGACGCCGCTGGTGTGAGGAGATCAGCGGTATCAACGAGCGGATGAACGAGGGTGGGTAGCGTGGTCGCCCCGGACGCGGCTCGGCGGGGTGGGCTGCCGTGAGCGGCGCCGCCGACCCGTACCGAAACTACCGGTTCAACGTCGAAATCGACTCGCTCATCGTCGGCGGCTTCAGCGAAGTCGAGGGGCTGGAACGCGAACTCCAGACCGTGGAGTACGAGGAGGGCGGCCGCAACGACTTCACACACGCCTTTCCCGACCGGATGAGTACCCCCACGATCACCCTGCGGCGCGGACTCGCCGACTCCGACGTGTTCTGGAACTGGATTCAGGACGTCAAATACGGCACCGTGGAGCGCAGAAACGGCCGTATCGTCGTGCTCGACCTGTCCGGGCGCGAGGTCTGGGGCTGGGAGTTCCGCGAGGCCTATCCCGTGCGGTGGAGCGGCCCCGATCTCCAGGCCGACCAGGGCGCCGTCGCCGTCGAGACGGTCGAGCTCACCCACCGCGGCCTCTCGAAGATGGAGGGACTGCCCCGGTGATGTCATCGTTTACGTGTCGCACTGCGCCAGTCGGCCGCCGGTCGACGGGAGGGGCTGCTCGATGAGCGCCTACGACCGTGACCGCGAGCACCTCCGGGACGGCCTCCGTCGGCTCGACCTCCTGTTGCAGCGTTACCTCGCCACTTGGCGCGCGGACCGTGGCGGTGCCGGTGAGGGCGGTGGGCTCTACGTCGCCGACGAGCAGGTCGACCGGCTTCTCTCCGTGCCGCCGATGGGGGGAGACGCCGACCGAACGGGCCGACGACCCGGCCGTGCTGGCGACGGCGGAACCACGGGTCGTGCCGGGACCACGGCCCGCGAACGTGGCGGGGACGCCCGTGGCGACGCGACGCTCGACAACCGTCTGCGGACGCTCGACGAGCGAATCCGCGAGCGCGAACGGGCGACTGCCGACCGCGGCGACGACCTCCGACTGGTCACCCTCACCGACCGGTTCGGTCTCACCCGCCGGCACGTCGACGCGTTGTTCGTCGCGCTCGCCCCGGAGCTCGATCTGAAGTACGAAACGGTGTACGCCTATCTCCAAGACGACCTGACGCGCAAGCGGCCGACGGCCGGTCTGGTCCTCCGGATCATCGGCGGCACCGCGGGCGACGAGGCTGCCAACCGAGCGCTGCTCACCCCCGGATCTCCCCTGCTCGACGGCGGTCTGTTGCGACTCGGTGGGGTCGAGGGCGCGGTCCTCTCTCGGCCGGTGGAGGTCGACCGCCGGATCGTCGCGTATCTACTCGGCGAGGACACACTCCCGCGGTCGCTGTCGTCAGCCGTCGAACCGCTCGATCCGGCGGCGGTCGAACCGTCGTTGACCGCCCCCGTTGCCAGGGCCGGAGCCGCGGCCGACGCCATCGAGCGACTTCCGATCCCGGCGCCCGCTCGCGACAGGCTGGCGGCGCTCCGCGCTCGGGTCGACGGCGACCCCCCGGCGATGATCCATCTCGACGGGCCGTACGGCGCTGGCCACGAGGCCGCCGCCGCGGCACTCGTCCGGGAGGTGTCGGTCGATCGGCCGCTGCTGGCTGTCGACGCCGGTCGGCTCTCGGCGGCGGCCGACACGCGCCGGGCGCTCGTCCGGGAGGCGACACTCCGGAACGCGGCCGTTCTCGTGACGAACCTCCCACAATCGGACGACGAGGGCGACCTCGAGACGCTGATCACGGTCGTCGACGACTGCCCGGGACCGGTGTTTCTGGCCGGTGAGGCCACGGTACCGGCGCGACTGGCCGCCGGGCTCGACGGCCATCGGTTCGCGGCCGTCGATATCGACCGACCGTCGTTCGATCTGCGGCGGTCGCTCTGGGAGCAGTGTGACCTCCCCGGAGACCCGGCGGCGCTGGCGTCGAAGTTTCTCTTCACCGCCGGGCAGATCGAGGACGCCGCCACCACCGCCCGGGCGCTCGCGATCGGCGACCCGTCCGCCGAGGACGTGCGGGAGGCGTGTCGGGCGCAGTCCCGCGAGCGTCTGGGCGATCTCGCACGGCAGGTCGACCCGACCTACGGCTGGGACGACATCGTGTTACCGGCGACCCAGCGCCGCCAACTCAAGCAGATAGTCGCCCACGTGGAACACCAAGGTACCGTCTACTCCGAGTGGGGGTTCGAGGACCGGTACAGCCTCGGCACCGGTGTGAACGTCCTGTTCGCCGGGGCGTCGGGTACGGGGAAGACGATGGCGGCCGAGGTCATCGCCAACGAAGCCGGTCTCGACCTGTTCACCGTGGATCTCGCGCGGGTCGTCAGCAAGTACATCGGCGAGACTGAGAGCAACCTCGGGCAGGTGTTCGACGAGGCCGAGGCCAGTAACGCCATCCTGTTTTTCGACGAGGCCGACGCCCTGTTCGGGGAGCGCTCGGAGGTCTCCGACGCCCACGACCGCTACGCGAACGTCGAAGTGGACTACCTCCTCCAGCGGATGGAAGACCACGACGGTGTGGTCGTCCTCGCGACGAACTTGGAGGAGAATCTGGACGACGCTTTCCAGCGCCGCATCAACCTCACTGTCGACTTTCCCCTTCCGGACCGGGCCGGCCGCGAGCGCATCTGGCGGGGCGTCTTCCCGGACGATACTCCGGTCGGCGACCTCGACTGGGACTTCCTCGCCGGATTCGACCTCTCGGGCGGCGGGATCAAGAACGCGGCTCTGACGGCCGCGTTCCTCGCGGCCGACGACGGGGAACGGGTCGAGATGCGTCACGCCGTCGCCGCCCTGTGGCGCGAACTCGAAAAGGACGGACAGCTCGTCTCCACCGCCGACTTCGACCAGTATCGGGAGTACGTACCATGACAGCGCCAGTTCCGGAGGACCGACCGCCGTGACATCGACCGACGACGGCGACGACTCGAACGCGACCGGCGGCCAGCGGGTTCGCCGTCGCGAGAGCGCAGAGACCATCCGGACCGACGCCGTGTCGGAACGGGCCCGGGAGACCACGGATGCGGATAGGGGTGGTCGGAGCCGCCGCGACAGACTCCAGCGGTCGCTGGGCAACCAGACGGTTCAGCGACTCGCCGCCGATGGCGACCACGGCCGATCGGCCGCGGTTGGTGGGACGGACGACCGCTTCGAGCGGGAGGCCCGTCGGGTGGCCGAGGCTGCGGTTCGCCCCGGCGGCCGCGAGGATGTCGATCCGGGGTCGGCACGGTCGGACGGGCGCCGGCTCTGTACCCGTTGCCAGCGGCGTCGGGCGAACGGCAAACCGCTGCACTGCCCCGAGTGTCTCGCCGCGCTCGGCGATGCCCGGGGTGGGGGGTCGGAGCCGAGCGGCGAGGCGCCGGTCCCGCAACGCGCCGCGGTCGACACTGGCGGATCGACGCCGTCCGGTCCCGCCGAACCGACGGCCGGAGTGGGGACCGAGTCCGGCGGACGACGGACGAGCGCCGAGGGCGGCCGGTCGGGTGACACGGGGACGATAGCCACGGGCGGGGGACGGGCCCTCCCGGACTCGGTGCGCACGACGCTCGAACGGCGCCTCGGCTACGACTTCGGAGACGTGCGCGTCCACACCGGAGCCGGCGCCGATGCGCTCGCTCGCGACCTCGACGCCGTCGCGTTCACCGTCGGCCGAGACGTGTTCTTCCGCGCCGGTGCCTACGACCCGTCGACGGTGGCGGGACGGCGATTGCTGGCCCACGAGCTGACACACGTCGTCCAGCAGGGCGAGAGCGAACCGCTCGCGGACCGTTCGAGTGACCGATCCGAACCCTCGCGGACGCGACCGTCGACACCGAGGGTCACCCATGGCGAGGACGCGACCGTCCGACGACAGGTCGTCGGATTCGGGCTGACACCGGGTTCGCTGCTCGGCCAGACGTGGCTGGGGCTCGGTCGAAGTATGAAACGCCGACTGGTCGACACCGCTATCGACGCGGCACTCACGACGATCGAGACGTTCCCGGGCCGGACGCTGCTCGGTGGACTCTGGACGTTCGTCGGACCTGGGCTCCGGGGGTTCTATCAGCGCTTACAGTCGGCCAACCCCGAGAAAAAGGTCACCGCGGTCGACAAGCTCGCCCGCATCATGGCGGGAGAGAGCCTGGCGTACGCGAAGGGGCTGCTCGTCGGGACGTTGAAGGGCTTTTTCGTCGACGGACTGTGGGGCATCGTCGACGCCATCCGGATGGTCATCAACGGCGTCGGGAAACTCTGGGAGTTCCTCGGTGCGGTCAGGGATCTCGTCGGCGCATTCCCGAAGAAAGTACAGAAGCTGTTCGACACCGCCAGACAGCTCGGCGCGACGCTCGCGGCCAACGTCGGGCCGGCGGTGCGGGAGATCGAGAATCTGCTCACCGACCCCGAGGCGGTGGCGACGCTGATCGGCCCGATCGTCGAGGCGGGGAAGGCGAAGGCGGCAGACCTCGGCAGCACCGTCGCCGGTAAACTCCTGGAATTTTTCACGAAGCCGGGTGCGGAGGCCACGGTCGGTCGGGCAACCGGCCGAGTCATCGGAGTGGTGCTGTTCGAGGCGCTGTTCGCGTATCTGACGGCCGGGACCGGGACAGCCGTGACCGCGATCAAGGCCGTCGGCAAAACGATCGCGAAACGCGCCGGACGGCTCGCCGGCTCCGTCCTCCGCGTTTTCAGGGCTCTGCTCCCGTACTTCGACGACGTGATCGACGCCGTGAAGGCGGCCGGCAAGTTCCTGAAGGGCCGGGTGCTCGGCACCGTCACCGACCAGTTCGCGGAACTGCTCGACACCCTCGAAGACCTCTTCCAGCAGTTCCTCAAGCACTGTCACGAGAGCAAGCTGACGTGTGACTTCCCGGAGGAGGCCGGGGCGGCGTCGAAAGCCGACGAGGCCGGGGACGCGGCGTCGGCAGCGCCGAGGCGTGGTGCTCGTGACACGCCGGAACGTGAGCGCCGACCGGAGCGGGGGTCCGGGGAGCCGGACGGACCCTCCCGCGTCCCGACGGGCGAGTTGACCGAGAGCGCCCGGACGTGGGTCGACGACCTCGGCCTCACGGACACCGCCCGGACGATAGCCGACGCACCGGACCACGTGCGGGGAGCGATCAACCGGTTCCACGGGCGCAAGGGGTTCGACGACGCGGTCGAACAGTACCTCACGGGTCCGAAGAACGTCGCCGATGGGCAAGAGTTCGTCCTGAAGTTCGCGTACAGGGAGGCGCCTGCGTCGGCGGACATCGCGTTCGAACGACTGACCAAGCGGCAGATTCGACTCGACGAGAGCCTCGAAGCGGCACTCGAAGCCGCGGAGAGTCGTGCGGGAGACCGAGTCACCGATGTCGTCATCGACGGTACTCGATACGAGATGAAATCACACGAGTTCGGGATGAGAGAGTTCCTCGACGAGATGAACGTCGAGAAGTATATCAAACAGCTAGAGGAGGATCTGTCCACTCGACCGCATCTGCTCGGACGGCCGGAGAAACTCGACGTTCGGTGGGTATTCGACGGCAGAAAGACCGGGCACTCCGGCGGCGAACTCGCGGATCGAATAGCCGACGCGTGGACCGCGAAGCTCAAGCGCGAAGCCCGTGAGCAGTTCGCGAGCAGGGGGGCCAAGACCACGGGACCCTCGCTCCGCGAGGTCGAGCGCCGAATCGACGCCGACGCACGAACCATCAGACGGACCCTGCAGACGATCATCGAAGTCTACTGACGGTCGGCGACGAGGAACTTCTCCGGCAGCCCGATCGACGATAGAATACTGAAATTTATGTTGCGTTCACACGTTATTGGCGGTCGAATCCCGCCCATCGAGGGAGGACCGTCGCGTCGAGCAGCACGACGGTGATCTCGTTTTGTCGCCCGCAAAAGTCGATTTCGGCCGTTTCGCGTGGTAGAACGCTCGCGAATCAAATTCGCTTTCCGCAGAAAGTGTACCTGGGAAAGAAATAAAAGCTGTCCGGATAAATTGCGGGTGACCCTGGCGTCCGGACGGCGGCTCCGACCGGTCCGGATGCGCCCCGGGGCAGGAGAACAATCGTGACGGATGCTTCCACGTTGGGGACACTGCCGCGGTATGCTCGCGATATCGCAGTTACCTCGGCACCGAACGACGGCGCGGCAACCGGCGTGCGGACGCTCGGCGTCTTGGAACCGTTCTCCGGCGTCCTGAACGGCGGCGTCGAACGGGGGCGGCCGCCGCTTCCCGACCTGTCGTATCTGACGCTGGCCCCCCTCGTCGCCGCTGCGCACGCTCGGAGTGACCGCGGCGACACCGGTTCGTCGAGACGATCACTCGGCTCCCGTGCCGAAGACGTGGACGCCGGCTCCGACGACGATCCGGAGCCGACGGTCCGCGACGTGTTGCGCTCCGTGGACACCGGCGCGTCGACGACTGCCGGCGCGGACGCGGCGGCAGCGTCACCGGATCGGCCGTCCCGCGTGGACCACTACACGGACGACGCCACGGCGCCGGGAGCACCGGACCGGCCGGTGCCCGACGATGGCGGTGGAGCCACCCGCGACGCCGGCCGTCGGTCGACCACGGACACCCATTCGGTCGCGACACCGGCTCCGCCGACGCTCACGGCGGTCGACCGGACGGCGGGGCGCGAGGTAACCGACCGAGGGTCTCGCGACACCTCCGGCCGCGATGGCCCCACCTCGGGCGTGCGATCCGGCGGCGGCAGCTCCACCTCGGGCGTGCGGTCCGGCGGCGGCAGCTCCACCCCGGGCGTGCGGTCCGGCGGTGCGGGAATCGCGCCGCCGACGATGACGGTGACCGCGCCGGCCGACGACGATGGCGGGGAGCGGGAGCGTCAGTGGGCACCCGGTCGGCGGGAGAGCGGCGGTCCGGGAGACGGGGACGACGGACCGCGGCTGACGCTGCGGACGGCGATGGGATCGGAAACGGCAGCCGCGGGCGAGGGCCAAGCCGGATCGAGTGGGTCGTCGGACGGCGGTGACGACGCCGGGAGCAGCGACGGTGGCTCTGGTTCGGCCGCCACGACACGGACCCCCGGGCGCGACGACGGCGGCCTGTCGGCGGTGCTGGCAGCGAGTGCGAACCCCGAGAGCCGGCTGGTCGACCGGCTGTACCGGGCGATTCAGGAGCGAGACGCTATCGAGCGTCGGCGGAGGGGCGGCCGATGAGTGCGACCGGAAAACTGGTTCCGGCGATCATCCAAGTGCTCGATAAGAACGGGAATCCGGTACACGACATCGAGACGCTGTTCAACCCGACGGAGTACGAACTCTCGAAGAGCGTCAAGTACGGGACGAAAGACATCGCGGGGCTGTCGACGCCGGTGACCCAGTTCGCGAGCGGCGAGGCCGAGACGCTGTCGATGGAGCTGTTTTTCGATACCTCGGAACGAGGGGAGGACGTAACGGCGGTGACCGAGGCACTCGACGGGTTGGTGTCGGTGGACGGCGACCTGCACGCGCCGCCGACCTGCCGGTTCGTCTGGGGGAGTCTCGAGTTCAAGGCGGTCGTCGAGAGCCTCGACAAGTCGTTCACGCGGTTCCTCCCGAGCGGCGAGCCGGTCCGGGCGCGCGTCAACGTCACGTTTCGGGAGTACCGGACGCCGACGGAACAGCGCAACGCCGAGCCGTTCTTCTCCCCGGATACGACGACCGTCCGGGAGGTGACCGGCGGCGAGACGCTGTGGCTGATCGCGGCCGACGAGTACGACGACCCCGGGAAGTGGCGACGTATCGCCGAGGCGAACGATATCGAGAACCCCCGCGACCTGCGACAGGGCCAGACCCTCGTCGTGCCGGAGTTGTGAGGATGGCGCCCAAGACGTTCTCGGATCTGGAGACGAGGTGGGACAGTTTCTACACGCCGACGTTCGCCATCTCGGTCGACGGTGGCGCGACGTTCTCGACGGCGCAGGGCCGGGTATCGTCGGTGTCCGTCCGGACGGCCATCGACCGCGCCAACCGGGTTTCCTTCAGCGTCGCGGGCGTCTACGATCCGTCAGCGGGCGATTTCACCGGGCTGGCGGACGCGGGCCTGACCGAAGGCAGCGGACTGACCGTCAGGCTCGGCTACGGGAGCGATCCCGAACTCGTCATGACGGGCGAAATCACGGCGGTGAAACCGAACTTCCCCGATGGCGGCCCCCCGACGGTGGACGTGGTCGGCCACGACTACCGCTACGCGATGTCGCAGTCCTCGGGCGACGAGTCCTGGGACGAGTCGTCCGTGACGGCCGCGACGCGGTCGATAGCGAACCGGTACGGGTTCCGCCGTGTCGACATCGGCTCCGGCGGCCCGGGTGGGCAGGGGGCGTCCGACCTCGAACTCGAACGACTCGTCAAGGACGCGACCAGCGACTTCGACTTCCTGACGGCGCTCACCGAGCGGTTCGACTACGAGATGTTCTCGGAGGCCGGCGTGTTGCGGTTTCGGCGTCCGACCCGGCCAGCGTCGCCGACGGTCGCCTTGACCTACGGACGGGGACTGCGATCGTTCCAGCCGGGATCGAGGTCCGGCAAGTCGAACGTCGGCACCGTCGAACACAGGGGCGTCAATCACTACACTGGGGAGTCGGTGTCCGGGTCGAGTCAGCGGGCAGACGGCGACGGCGAGAAACTGCTGATGAAAGCCGCGATGGAGTCGGACACGGAAGCCCAGCGCCGGTCGGCGGCGCAGTCGACCGCGCTCGACCGGGAGCGCCGGTCGACGGCGACGACGCTCGGACTTCCGGATCTCCGGATCGGCGAGTGGGTTCACCTCGACGGCCTCGGCTCCGTCGGCGGGCAGTCGTTCGACGGGCCGTACTACCTGCTCGAGGTGGACCATACCCTCGGCGAGTCCGGCTACACCACGAACGCGACACTCACGGGACCACGAACGGAGCAACAATGATCACGAACGAGAACGAGGGCAACGGCCGCGACGAGATGACTGGCGTCGTCGTCGGTGAGGTGACGAAAAACGACGACCCCGAGAACATGGGTCGGGTGAAAGTGACGTTCTCCTGGCGCGAGACCAGCGACGAGACCTACTGGGCGCGGACGATGACCCCGATGGCCGGCGACGACATGGGGGCGTACTTCCTGCCGGAGGTCGGCGACGAGGTGCTCGTGGCGTTCGCCCACGGCGACCAGCGGTTCCCCTACGTGCTCGGGAGCCTCTGGAACACAGACCAGAAGCCGCCGGAGACCAACGAGGGAAACAACGACGTCAGGGCGGTCCACTCGCGAAGCGGCCACGAGGTGGCTCTCGACGACGGTGACCGCGACGGCAAGGTCGAGATCACGTCGAGCAGTGGGCACACGATCACCCTAGACGACGCGACCGGCAGCGAGACGATCACCATCGAGGACAAGTCGGGGCAGAACAGCGTCGAGTTCGACGCTACCACGGGGACGCTCACCGTCGAGGGCGGCACGAAACTCGAACTGAAGGCGACGAACATCGACATCGAGGGACAGGGTCGAGTGAACATCCAGGCCTCTGGGATGTTGCAGTTGAAAGGGGCGATGATCAAACTGAACTGACGATGCCACCGGCAGCACGCGTCCTCGACCAGACCGCACACGGAACGCCGCTCTCGGGCGCCGGCAGTCCGAACGTCCTCATCGGGGGGATGCCAGCCTGGCGGGCAGGCGTCGACTTCCACCCGTGTCCGCTGTCGACCGGGCCGGTCCCGCACATCGGCGGGATGGTCGCGGTGGGGAGCGCGACCGTCCTGATAAACGGGATGCCGGCGGCGAGGCTCGGGGACACTATCGTCGAGAACGGCCCGCCGAACACCATCGTCGGCGGGGACCCGACGGTTCAGATCGGGTGATCCGATCGTGAACGGTGACTTCCTCGGTCGCGGATGGGCATTCCCGGTCGGCGTCGACGCCGACGGCGACATCCGGACGGCGGCCGGCGAACGGACCGTCGAGGAGTCGATTCGCGTCATCATCGGCACCGCGAGGGGCGAGCGGGTGATGCGCCCCGAGTTCGGCTGTGGCATCCACGACCGCGCCTTCGACACCATCGACGCGAACACGCGGACGCTCGTCGAAACCGCCGTCGAGGAGGCGCTCGTCGAGTTCGAACCCCGGATCGCCGTCGAGAACGTCACGACCTCCACCGAAGACCTCGACGAGGGCGTCCTCCTCATCGAGGTCGAGTACCGTATCCGGGAGAGCAACACCCGTCGAAACCTCGTCTATCCGTTCTACCTCCAGGGGGATCGGCCCCGTGGCTGACGACACACCGAGTGGTGGGCCGCGGATCGACGGCCGGCGCCGCGAGGCGATCCACGAGGACGTTCGCGGGATGGTGCCGTACTACGTCGACGACTGGACCCCAGACGAGAGCGATGTCGGCGCCACGTTGCTGGCGCTGTTCGGCGAACTCGCCGAGGAGGTGACCGAACGCCTCGACCGCCTCCCCGAGAAACACCGGATCGCCTTCTACGACACGCTCGGGTTCGACCGGCTCCCGCCACAGCCCGCGCGGCTTCCACTGACCGTCACCGTCGCCGACCGTGCCGGTGAGAACGTGACCGTCTCCGCCGGGACGCGCGTGACGGCGAAGCCACCGGACGGCGCCGAACGGTTGTTCGA